>Ga0182024_10002859_pt1 | contig 42077 bp, 31 predicted proteins | sample P32metaG_FD_120480 | JGI IMG/M metagenome (GOLD analysis project Ga0182024, IMG submission 120480) | Permafrost microbial communities from Stordalen Mire, Sweden - P3-2 metaG (Illumina Assembly) | ecosystem: Environmental > Terrestrial > Soil > Wetlands > Permafrost | place: Sweden: Stordalen... | reverse complement strand
ATTGCGGTAATAACCGCTCGTCGCCGATGGGCTGCGGAACCAGAGTTCGCCCTCGCTGCGTTCGCCCGCATCGCTCCCATCTTTCATCACGACGCGGACTGCCACGTTCGGCAGCGGCCTGCCCGCGCTAACGAAATCAAGCGTCGCGGAGTCGCCCGCCGCCGCGCTCACCGCCCGCCCATCCGATTCGAACGCGTCCCGCTCGATGCGATCTACTTTGTACCCCGATCCAATTCGAGGCATCGAAACCGCGAGCGACGCTTCAGCGAGCCCGTAGACAGGCAGCAGCGCTTCGCGGCGAAACCCGTACGGAGCGAATTTCGCGGCGAATCGCTCGAGCGTTTCCGCGCGCACCGTCTCGGCGCCGTTCAGCGCGGCCCGCCACGAACTCAAGTCGAGTCCCTGCACGTCCTGATCTTCGATTTTCCGCACGCACAATTCGTACGCAAAATTCGGCGCAGGACTCAAGGTCCCACGGTGCCTGTGAATCGCCCAGAGCCATCTGTCCGGCCCGCCCAAAAACGCCAGAGGTGACATGATCACCACCGGGTTGCCCGAGAGCAGCGGCGTCAGCCAGGCGCCAATCAGTCCCATGTCGTGATAGAGAGGCAGCCAGCTCACGGCGACGTCCTCCGGTCGCACGTCCGCTCCTTGGAGAATCGACCGCATATTTGCGATCAAATTTGCGTGCGTAAGCGTGACGCCCTTGGGGTCGCCCGTCGATCCCGATGTGTATTGAAGGAACGCAATATCCTCCGCGCGCGCGTGATGCGCAATGTTCTCCGCCGGGCGCCACTGAGAGGAAACCGGCTCCGTCTGCCCCACCGCCGCCTTCGATAATCGCTCCGCGTTCAGAACTTCTCGCAGCGTCGGCACTCGAGGTCGAAGCACTCTCGCGAGACCCTCGGCTTGGCGGAACGTCAGCAGGAATCGCGCTTCGGCGTTGCGCAGAATGTTCGCTTGCCGCGTTGCGTACTCGGCGATCCGGTTCGCCCGAAACGGCGGGTAGATCGGCACTGGAATTCCCCCGGCGAGAAGAATTCCCGCAAACGAATAAAAGAAGTCGGCGCATGTCGGCAGCATGATGGCGACCGTTTGTTGTGGTTCGAGGCCCCGGCGAAGCAGTTCGGCGGAAACCGTCGAAGCTCGCTCGTAGAGTTCCCCGAACGTAATCGCATGCGGCTGCTCATCCTGTTCGTAAAGTTGGATGTGCACGCGGTCCGGTTCGGCCCTCGCTCGCAGCCGCAGAATTTCCGTGAGTGTCGCGGCGCCGCGGACTTCTTTCTCGAGATCCGGATGTCGTGAACGGGATTCGGAATCGGCAGCGACTGCCGCCGCAGGCGTTCCCGCGCGAGCCACGCTTGCGGGGGATCCCTCTTCAACGATTGCGTTTATCAGGTCTTGAATCGTGTCGGCATCGGCGACCACGTCCTCGGACAAATGTGTTCCACAAGCTTTGCTCAACCGAAGCATCAGCTCCACTCGTTCGAGGCTTCCGAGTCCGAGTTCGCGTTCCAGATGCGCGCGCGTGCCCCGCGCGTTGAGCTCCTCGAGACCGTTCTTGCCGCCAAGTTCCTGTAAGAGCTGGCGCACCGCCGCGAGTGCCTGCGCTTCAATCGAAGCCTTGCGGTCGAGTTTTGTTCCGGTGGCGCCCATGGAGGCACATCTGGGTTGATGGGCCCGGCCGATCGCCTGTGAACAGTATGCCTGGGCCTATTGCGGGTCTTTCGTTTCTGAGCCTACCACCGCGGCATGGTTGCATCAACGGCTCAGCCGCGCCGGTAGCTTGTCACTTTCCGGTAACCGCGGGCATTACACATCTAAGGAAGCCTCACTTTTAGCAGCATCGAAAATTACGTCTCTCGGATGTTTGTCCTGCATACCTTGCCGTGCTTCGTCGCGATGAAATAAAAAACGAACTAGACGCTGTCGGTCGCGAGCGGCAATTAGCCGGATTATGCGTCCACTTGGGCCTACCTCGGATGATGTACGCACCAAAGGTTGACATGGCGAATTCCGGTGTAAAATGCCCCCACTTGCCGTCTTGTGCAACTGCGGTGCGACGGCGTTTGAGTCGCCGAAGGAGAAAGCTATGAAAACCGTCCGGGTCCTGCTCGCCATCCTTTTGATATTGCTCTCGATCGCTCCAGCGCGCGCCGACTTCCAATATACCGAGACATCGCAGGTCACCGGCGGCGCCTTGGTCGGCATGTTCAAGTTCGCATCCGTCTTTGCCCGTGGAGACGCCAAAAAGCAGGAGCAGCAGGCGCTGCAGCCGACCACCACAACGCACTACCTCAAGGGTAACCGCCTGCGCACCGATCGTCCGGATGGTACCGCGCAAATCATCGACCTCGACGGCCGCCGCGTCATTGCTATCGACCTCAATAAGAAAACCTACGCCGTGGCCACTTTCGATGAGATCAAGGCTGCTTTCGAGCAGGCACAGGAACGTATGCAGCGGCAGATGCAGCAAAATCCCCAGCAGAAGCAGCAGTTGCAGGATACGCAGGTCAAGATCACCCCAACCTTCCACGTCACCCCGGGCACCGGCAATCGCGTCATCCTGAACCAGCCCACCAACGAAACGAAGGTCCAGATGGATCTGGCCATGCAAGCCACCGCTACCGGCGCCAACGCGCCGCCGCCCGGCCAGCCCAACTCCGGCACCGCCACCTACACCATGAACATGGACACCTTTGTGGCCCCCGCCGTCACCGGATACCAGGAGTTTGCCCAGTTCTACCGCCGCATGGCGCAAGAGGTGAACTGGATGAAGCTGCCGGCGATGAACGTTCAAATCGATCCTCGCGTTGCCCAGGGCATGTCCGAGTTGCAGCAGAATTCCGACGCTCTCAAGGGTTTCCCGCTCCTCTCTTATGTCAGCATGACTTTGGCCGCCACCGACGCCAACGGACAGCCGATTGCCGCGGGGTCCGGGAACGACGCGCAGAATCAGCAACCGTCGAACCCTCCACCCGCAAAATCCAGCAGTTCCTCGGACAACACGATTCCCGATAGTCCTTCGGCCGCAGTGGTGAAGGGGCTCGGCGGTCTCTTTGGTAAGAAAAAGAAGGACAATTCTTCCGCGCCCGCGAGTCAGGACGCGTCGGCGTCGAGCCAGGCCAGCGCCCTGCTTCCCAATTCCAATCCCAACGCGCTCATTGAAATCACGACGCAGGTTGCTTCGTTCTCGGAGTCTTCTCTCGACGGCGGCCTGTTCGAGATTCCCGCAGGCTATACGCAGGTGCAGGAAGATGCCTCGCAGGTCTTCGGTGGAGGACAATCGCAGCAACAGCCTCCGAGAAAATAATCTTGCGTTTGAAAAAAGGCGGCCGAATTTTTCAGTCGATTCCAGGCTGCAACGTTCCCGCCTAACCTCGCTCCATCCTTCCGTCTGCGAGGTCTCCCAACACAACCAGTCGCAACTCCCGACAAGTTGGTTGACCGTGGATTGGCCTTTGCCAAGCCGCCTCCCGCATTGACTCCCCCGCAACTTGCCGCTATTCTGAGCATCAGATGGTTGTAATGATGGCCACATTCGCCGCGTTCTATTAGCTCTTCTCCATGCCCCCGCACGTGGGGCAGTTGCTCACGTCCGTGTCCACGTTTTCCGATTCAACGCTCACAATTAGGGACGAACCATGGCCAATCTGACTCTTTTTGAAAAGCTCGACCAGATCGAGACGCGTTACGACGAGCTCACGCAAGAGCTTTCTTCTCCCGAAATCCTGGGAGACTCGGCGCGTTACCAGAAGCTCTCGAAGTCCCATGCCGAGTGGGCGGATATTGTTGCTAAATATCGGGAGTGGAAGGAACTCGAGAAGGGACTCCAGGGCGCCAAACAACTGCTCGCCGAATCGGATGACGCCGAAATGAAGCAGATGGCGCAGGAGGAGGTGCGCAGTCTCGAATCCCAGCGCGATATTGTCGAGCGCGATATGAAGGTCCTGTTGATTCCCAAGGATCCGAATGACGAGAAGAACGTGATCGTCGAGATTCGCGCCGGAACGGGCGGGGACGAAGCTTCTCTTTTCGCCGGCCAGCTCTTCCGCATGTACTCGCGTTATGCCGAAACGCAGGGCTGGCGAGTGGAAGTGCTCGAGGGTTCAGCGTCTTCGATCGGCGGCATGAAGGAAATCGTCGCCGCTATTCAGGGGAATAAGGTTTATTCCAAGCTGAAATACGAGAGCGGCGTCCACCGCGTCCAGCGGGTTCCCGCTACGGAGCAGCAGGGCCGCATTCACACCTCCGCTGCCACGGTCGCCGTGCTTCCCGAGGCGGACGACATCGACATCAAAATCGAGGCGAAGGACCTGCGCGTCGATACTTTCTGCTCCTCCGGGCCGGGGGGGCAATCCGTCAACACCACCTATTCGGCGGTGCGCATCACGCACATTCCGAGCGGGCTGGTTGTCTCTCAGCAGGACGAAAAATCCCAGATCAAGAACCGCGCCAAGGCCATGCGGGTCCTGCGCGCCCGGCTCTACGAAATGGAGCAGCAAAAACAGCACGACGCGATTGCCGCCGAGCGCCGCGGCCAGATCAAGACGGGCGACCGCTCCGAAAAGATCCGTACTTACAATTACCGGGACAATCGCGTCACCGACCATCGCATCAACTTCACGTTGCACCAGCTCGATCAGGTGATGGATGGCAAGCTCGGTCCCTTGGTCGATGCTCTCGTGACGCACTTCGAGTCCGAGCGTCTGAAACAGGAGCTTGTCGAGGCCTAATACTCTGCCGCTTAGCCTCTGCGTGCGGTTTGGATATGCGCTGAGTGGAGTAAGACCCTAGAGGTACGCCCTCAAGTAACCTTGAGTGCCGCGATATGATGGTCAGCCCTTCGAATTCTCACGCTGGCGAAAATCCCCATCCAATGAACGTTCGCGCCGCGCTCAAGGAAGGAATGGCGGGGCTGCGCGCTGGCGCCGTCCCCTCGCACACGCTTGCCGCGGAGCTCCTGCTCATGCACGTGCTCGCTCAAGACCGCACATGGCTTTACTCAAATCCCGAAGCGCCGATCACGAGCGCGGATGCGGAACGTTATTTCGCGCTCGTTGCGCGCCGCATCGCCGGTGAGCCGACTCAGTACCTGACCGGCAAACAGGAATTCTGGGGCCTCGACTTCGAAGTCACGCCCTGGGTCCTGATTCCCCGTCCGGAGACGGAGCACGTGATCGAAGTTTCGCTCGAACTGCTGGGCCCGCGCGGCTTTACGATTAGGCTCGACACCGGCGCTCCGATGCCCGCGCTGCGTATTGCCGACGTGGGCACGGGCTCAGGCTGCCTCGCCGTTGCTCTCGCGCATGATTTGCCGCACGCGCGGGTTTTTGCTACCGATATTTCGCCGGCCGCTCTCACGGTCGCGGCCAGGAATGCCGCGCGCCACGGCGTTTCGGATCGCATCAGCTTTCTTGAAACGAACCTGCTCGACGGGCTTGGTCGCGAACCTGCGCCTTTCGACTTGATCGTCAGCAATCCGCCTTATGTTGCGCGCAACGACGCCGCGACGCTTCCCCGCGAAGTCCGCGATCACGAACCCCACGCGGCTCTTTTCGGCGGGCCTACGGGCGTCGAAATCTACGAGCGTTTGATCGAGCAGGCCGGCTCATTGCTCGGCGCGGACGGCATTCTCGTCCTCGAGCTTGGGTTCGATTCCGCGGATCATGTCCGCGCAATGGTCGCCGGCAACTCCGCATGGACGGGCGTCACCATCACGAATGATCTCGCCGGCATCCCTCGCGTCCTCTCCGCCCTCCGCCTTTAGGTTCACGCTTGCCGAGAATCGTCCGCGGAGCGTTCGAATTTAACGTTCGTCCTCGTCGAGGGTGCTTTTGCGTGTTGATTTGTGCGGGGCGCCTTATCCTTACGTTGTAGGAAGGGTCGAGCCGTGCGGCACTTGTTGAAACGGGCGTTTGGGAGATAGCGCCGAGGCGTTGCTACTCGCGAAGAATTACGGCGTTCGAAGCGGGGGCGGCGATACGCACGAGGCGCTGGCCGTCGAGGTAGAGATCAAGCTCGAGGTCCGGGCTCTTCACGCTCAACTCATCCAATTTCTTGCCGTCCACATCCTGCTTGCCGAGTGATTCCACCGTCACCGTTCCGGGCGTCATTTCCTGAGGCACCAGCACGGAGAAGTTTTGAGCGCCCTTCTTGTCCCAGTCGTACAGGCGGGCAAGCACGGCGTATTGATGATAAAGATTATTATCGAGGACAGCGATTTGCGGTGAACTGAAAGTGAACTGCTGCTTGAAAGGCCGGGCGCCATCCACGTGCAAATCGATGGTTGCTGTAGTTCCTTTGAAACCAATCGAGGCCGAGGCTTTCTTCGCCCCTTCGGTGGACCATTCATATTTTACAGGCGTGCCGTCCGCGCGAAATTCCAGGTTGCCCGTTATTTTGGTCGTACCCTGCGCCGTCTGAATCTCCGAAACGCCGCGCGCAACCCAGTCACCGCCCGTTTGACTGATTTCAAACTCCTCCTTGCCTGCCTCCTTGCCATTAACGAGAATCTTAAATTTGCCCTTCTCCGACGTGAACGCGTGCGCTCCCGCGGGTGAAGGTCGCGGCGCGCGAGCGGGAGATGCTACCGAAAAGACGAGCGCCACGCCGCACGCCGCCAACAAAGTCAGCAACAACCTCTTGGAAGCGCCGCGATTCCATCCCCGGCGCGATTCGGGCCGCGCACCGTTAGCGGTTTCCATTTTCTCGAAGTCTCCACCAGACATCATGCGGTCACTCGGGGGAAAATTCCAAGCGCCAGAATTTGCTCGACGGCGCGCAAGGGCTCGCCACTGCTGTCGACGCGATATTCGGCCTGCTCGTACAAGGGAAGGCGTTCCTGATAGAGACGCCGGAAACTCTCCTCGTCGCGAAAAAGGGGCCGGTCGGTAATCTGGGCGCAGCGGCGCAGGAGTGTGTCGACGGGGCATTGCAGCCAGATCAAAGCGGCGCCGACCTCGCGCAGCAGCGCCAGGTTCCTCGGCTGCGTGATCGTGCCCCCGCCAAGTGAAATCACTCGTGGTTTCCCCGATTCGATCGATTCCCCCACCACGCGCGCGAGTTGTTCGCTTTCAATCCGGCGGAATTCCGGTTCGCCCATGCGCGCGAAAATCTCGGGGATGCTGAGCGAGACCACTTCGGTAATGCGCTTGTCGAGATCGATATTCGGCCAGCCGATTTGGCGGGCGAGCAGTTGGGAAATGGTGGACTTGCCGCTGCCCATGAATCCGGTGAGGCAGACCAATCGGCGGGGACGTATTTCGGTTGTCATCGGGTCAGCGTGTTCTTGCCCCTGCGATTGAGCAATCAATCACGCTTCAGGATGTTGATTGTACCATCGAAGGAGCTCAACTCGACCTTGGCGCGGCCGGAGTTGAACGTGCCGAACAGGCTGTTGCCGAATCGGGAAAGAAGGCGTTCCTGGTGAGCCGGCGGGGTAAGCTTCGCTTCGTTGTTGACTTTGCCTTTCAACGAAGTGGCGCTCAGATCGAACGAATCACCCGGCGAGAAGCGGACCTCAATGACGCCGCTATAATTCTTCATCCGGTACATCCCATTCGGCAGGAATTCGCCGCTGAACAAGATGTTGCCGGTGGACGTTTGGGCGCGGAGATTGTAGCTGCGAATATCTACGAAGCGGAAATTGCCGCTAATGGAAGATACTTCGAGCCGGCCGGCGCACCGCAGGCATTGAAACGAACCTCCTACGGTCTTCACCGTGAGGTAACCTGCGGCATCCTCAAGGTCCACGCCCGCGGCGACGGTCTCAACATTCATATCGCCCAGCACGTTGGCTACGGTAACGGCTCCCGAATCGTCGTGAATCTGGAGTTCGGCGTCTTGCGGAACCCGGATTTCGTAGTCGGCCCGGAAGTCCTCGGGTCCTGCATCGGCGAGCTGGCGAGTCATGATGTCCACTCGGTTTCCCGTTTGTTCCGCATCGACTTCCACTTGCCCTGTTGCGTGGCTCGCGGTGACCATCACTTCGGATTTCGTCCAGGCCTTGACGGTAATCGTTCCGTTCGGATTGTGAACGGTGATCACCGGCCGCTCCTCAACCTTGAAGTGCTTCTCCGTTCGCTGTGCCCGTATGGGCCCTGCGGAGAACAGCAAAAGGCCGGGAATCAATACGCCGGCGCGTTTCCACGTGAAGTGCGGCGAAAGAGAATGCTGGGTGTTCATCGTCCATCCACTCCGCGGTCGCTCATCTGGGCGAGCAGGTCCGCTTTCTGCTGATAAGCTTCGTACAGGTAATCACGCGCTACTTCATTTTCGGGATCTTCGCGTACGCTTTTTTCACATAAAGAAATATAGTTGTCAACGATATCGAGGTTCTTATGGAGGGAAGCCGCTATTAGGGACTTGGATGAGCCGGCCATGGATACCGCGCTGATTTCGGCGTTGTTCAGCTGCGCGCTCAACGGCGTGGTCGAGGATTGCGTGCTGAACGCCCAATTTTCGGCGTTCGTCCGTGAATCAATCGGGCGGCACAGCCCGAATCCAACCGCGATCAGGATTGCCAGGTAAGCCCCTGCCAGTGCCGGACGAGGAACTCCCGCCGAGATCTCCTCCAGCCAGCGAGCGAGTCTTGAACCCGCCACGCGGCGCGGTTCGTGAATTAGGCCTTCCCGCTCGAGTTGGCTCCGGAGCGCTACCCATACGCGCTCGGGCGGCTCCTCGGTCTCTTCCATTGCCAAGGTCGTTGCGGCCTGTGAAATGGCGTTCAAATCCTCGACGACTGTGCGACAGCCGGGGCAGCTCCTCATATGGGCGCGGGCATCGGGATGTGCCTCACCCTCCATCCACACGTCCAGTTGATCCAGGAACTCGCTACAACCCATCGTATTCATGTCTCAATCCTCGCCGCCGGAGGCGCTTCCGGCAGCTTTGCGTTCCTCGCGGGCCTTCGCGCGCACTACTTCATGAAGCAGCTCACGTAACCGCATGCGTGCTTTATGAAGTTGTGATTTCGAATTGCCAATCGAGCAACCCATTATTATCGCGATCTCGTTGTGCTCGTAGCCCTGCACGTCGTGCAGTTCGAACACGGCTTTATAGCCCGGAGGCAATTGATCCACGGCGCGTTGCAAGTTCACGCGGTCGATCGAGCCGCTCAGCCTCAAATCCGCGGTTCCGAAATCCCTCCGGGGGCCTCCCGATTCCTCATCCGGTTCTGTAATCTGCTCGAGGGAGGTTTCCGTCCCCGACTTCTTTCGAAGTTTCATCAGGACGACGTTGACCGCGAGCCGGTGCAGCCACGTGGAAAATGCCGATTCGCCGCGAAATGTAGCAATCTTGCGGAAAAGCTGAAGAAACGCCTCCTGCGTTAGATCTTCCGCTTCCGCCGTATTGCTCACCATCCGTAGGCATAGCGAATACACGCGGCGGTTGTGCAGCCGATACAGCCGTTCGAAAGCTGCCGCGTCTCCCTGCTGAGCCAGCCGAATCGCGTCGGCTTCGGGCATTTCCCCGGATTCAATTCGTCTCGTTCGGGTCACGCTACCCGCCGGGACGCATCGATACGTCGGATGCACCGCCCGCTCCAGGAGTTGTCCCCACGGTGCCTGCCGGACACTGCCTGCCGCCGCCCGCTCGTTTTCCAGGTTCGGGCAATGGTCGGCTCGATCGGATCGAAGTCGTTTCTATCAAGGTTCGACCATTTTGGACGGAATTTATCGCTCCGTCCAGCAAGATAAAAGTGCCTGGGACGCCAATAAAATGGCCCTGCTGGAAAGCGGTATCCGAAATGGTGATCCAAAAGCGGCCACGCGGCGAGCCGCGCGCAACGGTTTTCCGCATTCCCACGGAACGGCAGTAGATACCGGTCCAAGGCGTAACTAGCTTCAAAACACGCCATCGCAGGACACGCATGAGAAAACAAATGAAGAGAAAAAAGGCGAACTCCGGATAGGCGCCTTACGCGGAGGCGCCGGAGAGGCTCGGGCGCAGTCGCAGCCGTTTCGGAGGCCGCGGAGATTCGAATTCGGCGGCAAGAGCCATCGTTTGCTCCATCGATAAGACTCGCAGAAAGGATTTGAATAAGACTTCGCTCTCGCGCAGGCAGGTCGTTAGATCGTAATGAACGCACTCCAGAGCCTTCCAATAATCTTCGGACCGCTTGGAAAGCCCCAGTGAAAGTCCCTCGGAAACCTTTCTAAACTCCCGATCCAGTTCGTGCAGCGTGTCGGAAAGGATCCTGAGCTTCTGAAAAAATCGCGTGCGGTCGCCGAAGAGAACCAGATGTACAAGTTCGCTCCAACAGGCGGCCTTCCGCCCAATCATCCCGCGGAAAAACTCCGGCTTAAGCGGTTCCACCGCGGGAAGTTCTCTAATAGACCGGCCTTTTTCTTCGAGAACAATACAGTCCGATAGAAGCCTGGAGGCGAACCTTTCGAGCAACTCCGTGGTTATCGAAACTTGCTGGCGGGCACAGACCAGTTCTCCTCGGGCGCGCATGGACAAGGCATCGTCGAGTGCCACACTCATCATGGCGTACGATAATTCCCAGCGGCGAACCACAATATTGAAGAGTTGATTTTTTTCGCGCGGAAGAGCGGCAGTCCAATCCTGCAATACGCTCCGCCTCATACAGGAAGACCGCACCTTGCGCCTATAGGACAAACTGCCCCCATGCCTCAAAACTGCTCAGACATGGGACGTACGTCCCGGTTCCCTGGTTACGTAGTTTCCAAAGACCTGTAATTCGAAACCATATGATTGCCAAACCGGGAAACTCGAAAACAAATCAACGGGAGCGCGACGGGTTCAGTGCCTGGCCATCTATTGACAGGGCTTCAAGCGACCTCTAGTCTAGCGCTGGGGGATCGCCCTTGTGATCTGGCTCGCTGTGTCCGCCATAGGCTTCGTCGCCGGGCTCCGATCCTTTACGGCTCCTGCCGCCGTGGCGTGGGGTGCCCGGCTGGGTTGGCTTCCTCTAACCGGCACGCGCCTGGCTTTTCTGGGCACCACTGCCGGCCTCATCATCTGTACGCTGCTCGCCTTGGTTGAATACGTAATCGATCAGCTTCCGAAAACGCCCGCGAGGACTACGCCCGGGCCTCTCGGTGCGCGCGCCGTTACCGGCGGCTTGTCAGGAGCCGCCATAGCTCTCGCCGCGGGACAATCGCTAGCAGCCGGCATCGTGCTGGGAGCGATTGGAGCAGTGATTGGAGCCTTCGCCGGGTATCAGGCGCGAACGCGCACTGTGAAGGCGTTGCGAGCCCCGGATTTTGTTGTGGCCGTAGCCGAGGATATCGTCGCGATTGCCATGGGCCTGCTGGTTGCCTCGCGCATTTAGCGATCGATCCGCTCATCGCGTTGCAATTCCTTCCTCTAACGGAGATTCCTCATGAGCACGCCCGAGCATTATGACGCAATCATTATCGGCTCCGGCCAAGCCGGCACCCCGCTCGCGAGTGCGCTGGCGAAAGCGGGATTCAAGACCGCGCTAATCGAACGAGAACATGTTGGGGGCTGCTGCATAAACGAGGGCTGTACCCCCACCAAGACGATGATCGCGTGCGGCCGGGTGGCTTATCTGGCGCGCCGCGCCGCGGACTACGGCGTGCACACCGGTGAAATCCGTATTGACATGACGCGAATTCGCCAGCGGAAGCGCGATATTGTCGCCGGCTTCCGAAACGGCAGCCAGGCTCGCCTGGAAAATACTTCCCGTCTCCAACTCATTTTTGGCGAGGCTCGTTTCACTGGCCCAAAGACGATCGAATTAGCTCGGAAGGATGCCAGCCGCTCCGAACTCGCCGCGGAATGGATTTTCATCAACGCGGGATGCCGTCCCGCCGTTCCCTCTCTGGCCGGTTTGGAAAACGTCCCTTATCTCAACAGCACCTCAATAATGGAACTCGATGCCGTTCCAAAGCATCTGCTGGTTCTCGGCGGCGGGTATATCGGCCTGGAATTCGGCCAGCTTTTCCGGCGGCTGGGGAGCCACGTAACGATCGTTCAATCCCGAACGCAACTTCTCAGCGGCGAGGATCCGGACATTGCCGCCGAGGTGCTCGGCATCTTGCGGCAGGACGCTGTCAACGTACTGCTCGATGCGAAAGCGCAGAGCGTCGCGAGGGCGGGCTCCGGGGTGCAGCTAACCGTTTTTTCGGGAAATTCATCGCGTCCGGTTGACGGTTCGCACTTGCTCGTCGCCACCGGCCGCGTGCCGGACACGGAATCGTTGAATATTTCCGCTGCGGGTATTATCGCCGATTCGCGCGGCTTCATAAAAGTGGGCCCGAAGCTCGAGACCAACGTGGACGGAGTTTATGCGCTGGGCGACATTAAAGGTGGCCCGGCGTTCACGCATATTTCGTATGACGACTTCCGCATCATCCGCACCAATCTGATCGAAAAGGGGTCGGCCACAACGGAGGGCCGCCTGGTTCCATACACTCTCTTCATCGATCCCCAACTCGGGCGCATCGGATTGAGCGAAACCGAAGCGCGGGCGCAGAAGAAAAATATCCGCGTCGCCAAGATGCCGATGACCCATGTGGCCCGGGCTCTTGAAGTCGATGAGTCCCGCGGCTTTATGAAGGCCGTAGTGGACGCGGATTCCAAACAGATTCTTGGAGCTGCCGTGCTCGGCTTGGAGGGCGGCGAGATTATGTCTCAACTGCAGCTCGCCATGATGGGCAGGCTCCCATACACGGTGCTGCGCGACGCGACCTTCGCCCACCCCACTCTCGCCGAATCGCTCAACAATTTATTCACGCTGATCGAAGCTTGATGGCGCGATTTGCCCGCGCATTTCCTCCGGCTGAGTCGGCGTTTCTTGACGCTGTTCGAAGCGGGCCGCTATACTGCCGCCGGACTTGCCGGACAGTCCTTCGCTGCAGGAAAGGACCACTCGTTGGAATTTGAACCGCTCGACCAGTATCACCAGCGCCGCAAAAAGCTGCAGGAGATTGAGGCGCTGGGTCATGCGCTTTATCCGCACAAATTTGCGTGGACGCACACCGCAAGGCAAATCGCCTCGCAATTCAGCGGCAAAACGGCCGACCAGCTTTCTTCGGAACGCGTGGACGTGCGAGTCGCGGGACGCATCGTCGCTTTGCGCCCTCATGGCAAGGCCGCGTTCGGGCATCTGCTGAGCGACGGCGCGAGATTGCAGTTTTACGTGAAGCTCGACGTGGTTGGCGAGCAGGCATTCAAGCTTTTTCAGCAATTGGATCTCGGCGATATCGTCGGATTTTCCGGACATTTGTTTCGAACGAAGACGAACGAGCTCACGGTGTGGGTGGAGAAGCTTGAATTGCTCAGCAAGGCGCTCGTGCCTCTGCCCGAGAAGTGGCACGGACTTGCCGACATCGAGCAGCGATACCGCCGGCGTTATCTTGATTTGATCGTGACCGAGCGCACGCGCGAGATCTTCCTGCGGCGCGCGCAAATCACCCGCGAGTTGCGCCGCTTTTTCGACGAGCGCGGCTATGCCGAAGTGGAAACTCCCATGATGCACCCGATTCTCGGAGGAGCGACGGCCCGGCCGTTTATCACGCATCACAACACGTTCGATATGGACCTCTACCTGCGCATTGCGCCGGAGCTTTATCTCAAGCGGCTGGTGGTGGGAGGTCTCGACCGCGTTTACGAAATCAACCGCAATTTCCGCAACGAGGGAATCGACGCCATCCATCAACCCGAATTCACGATGCTCGAGTTCTATCAGGCCTACAGCGATTACACCGAGCTGATGGATTTGACCGAGCAATTGTTCGGCGAACTTGTGAAGAAAGTTTGCGGGTCCACGACGATTCCCTATGGTGAACGCGAAATTGATTTCAGCCGCTTCGAAAGGCTCTCGATGCGCGAAGCGATTGTAAAATTCTGGCCCTCCGAAGCCGGCGCGGCTCCTCGGGTCGCCGACCTCGCGGCTCCAGGCGGTCCGCGCGGCATAGCGGAACGCTACAACAGCCATGCGCGCTCGCACGGCCAAGATCCGATCGCTCATGCGGCCGCCAAGTCCGAGGGGGAATTGACCGGCGAGCTTTTTGAGGCGATCGCGGAAGCGCATCTCTTCCAGCCAACACTCATTTACGATTTCCCGACCGACATTTCCCCGCTCTCGAAGTGCCGGGAGGACGACCCTTCTCTCACAGAGCGTTTCGAGTTGTTTGTCGCGGGCATGGAACTTGCCAATGGTTTCTCGGAGCTGAATGATCCGCTCGATCAGGAGCGCCGTTTTCGCGCTCAGGTGGAAAAGGGCGGGCAGGAAGCGCCAAAGGAAGTCGACACAGACTATATCCGCGCCCTCAGCCACGGGCTACCTCCGACAGCCGGCGAGGGGATTGGCATCGATCGCCTGGTGATGCTGCTCACCGATTCTCACTCCATCCGCGAAGTGGTTCTATTCCCGCTCTTGCGGGCCGAGTCTGAATCGCAGGCGGCTACGGCTACTGCCGCGGAATCGGGAACGAGCTCGGGCGGCAGCACCAAATGAGCTTCGAATGGCTGGTGGCGCTGCGGTATTTGCGGTCGCCCAACCGGCCGGCAGTGTTGCGGCTCGTTACTCTCCTTGCCGTAATCGGCGTGACCGCAGGCGTGACGACGCTCGTCATCGCCCTTTCGATGAACACCGGCTTTCGGCAGGCCATCCGTGACCGCTTGCTGAGCGTGACGGCTCACGTAAACCTGAAACCCGCCGGGCCCGAAGGAATTCGCGATTATCGGCAACTCATGGCGCGGCTTAGCAGCACGCCCGGCGTGCGTTCGATCGAGCCTGCCGTCTATAACACTGTTCTCTTGTCTTCCGGCGGACGCTCCCATGGAATCGTGCTCAAGGGTGTCGATCCCGAACTCGAGCGCCGCGCCAGCGAGGCTTTGCGCCATATTGTCGCGGGCTCGGGCGATTTCAGTCCGGATCGGTTTGGAATTCCAGCCCTGCTCGTGGGACGAATCCTCGCGAATGATATGCAAATTTCGGCGGGCGATTATGTGACGCTCACAAGCCCACAAGGAAATCTGACGCCGTTCGGCATGCTTCCGCGGTCCCGGCGTTTTCGTGTTGCGGGAATTTTTGATTCGGGGTTTTACGACTACGACGCGAATTGGGCCTTCGTGACTCTCCCCTCCGCCCAGGCTTTGGCCGGCATTGGCGACGTGGTGAGCTTGCTTGAAGTGCGCGTGACCAAGCTTGACGACGCGCAGGCCGTCGCCGCCGATCTGCTGCGCCGAGCGGGCAAAGGCTTCACTGTTACCACATGGATGGACGAAAATCGCGCGCTATTCCGCGCCCTGAGCCTGGAAAAGCTCGTGACCGCCCTCTTCATTGGTCTCATCACATTCGTTGCCGGACTGAATATCCTCGTCGTGCTGACGATGACCGTCACCGATCGCGCCCGCGATATTGCCGTGCTGATGGCCATGGGCGCGCGGCGCGCTCAAATGCGACGCATCTTCGTGCTCCAGGGCCTGATCGTCAGCGTCACGGGCACTACGGCAGGCCTCCTGCTTGGTTATACGTTCGCTTTTATCGCTAATAAGTGGCGATTGATTCCACTCAATCCAGAAGTTTACGCGATACCGTACGTTCCGTTTCTGGCGAACAGCCTCGACGCTCTGTGGATTGCGGCCGCCGCTCTGGCGATCAGTATTGCGGCTACCGTTGTTCCCTCGCGTTCGGCCGCGCGCATTCTTCCCGTGGAGATTCTTCGTTTCGAGTAGTGCCAGCCGGTCCGCTTATTGGACGCCAAGTGTCAAATGATACGGACCGTCCTGGCGAATTTTGACTGGCACGCGTTCGGTTTTCGTAATCCATCCCATCCAGATTTTGATACGGGAAAATCGTCGTTATCTTGCGTGTGAATCTCATTTCGACACATTGTCATGTTAGAATCAAAAAAGAGGCAAAGTTGAAGCAAAAGAGCGATTTGGGTGGTGCGATTCCAGAGGGAAGCCGGTGGGGTACGGGCGCGGGAAATATGTGAAACGGATTAGATTAGGGGCTGCTCTTGGGAAGAGCAGTTGCATGTAAAAAAAGGACATACTGCTTCCGCTGTTCGGCATCTAAAGTGAGATAGAGACAGCAGGTGATGCAGACACAGACTAGCGCGGGTGTTGTCGAGAGGGGCGGCTTCCACTCAAGGAGCCTCTCGGAGCCCGGTAATCTCTTGCGCGTCGCAGCCCTTCGAAAGTCCTTCCACTCAGGTACCCAGGAAATTGTCCCGCTCGATGGAATCGATCTCGCCGTAGAACGCGGCGAGATGATCGCGATCGTGGGGCCTTCCGGGTCAGGCAAGAGCACTCTCTTGCATTTGCTCGCTGCGCTGGACACTCCGACGAGCGGTGCAGTATACTTCGCCGGGAATTCGCTTCAATCATTGACAGAGGCCCAGCTGGCTGAATATCGCAATCGCAGCGTTGGTTTTGTTTGGCAACGGCATCATTTACTGCCCGATTTTACGGCGGCGGAAAATGTGGCGATGCCTCGGCTGGTTAGTGGCGAAGCACGGGACGAAGCGCTCCAAACCGCGCGGCAATGGCTGGGAGAAGTGGGCTTGGCGGACCGTGCGGAGCAGCGGGCCGGGGAATTGTCGGGGGGCGAACAACAGCGCGTGGCCATCGCGCGAGCGCTCGTCAATCATCCCGCTCTTCTTCTCGCGGACGAACCAACAGGAGATCTGGACGAACGGAGCGCGGAAAACATTTTCGAACTCATGCAGCGCCTTCACGATTCTCATCATCTTACTTCCATTGTCGCGACGCACAATTTGATGCTGGCACGGCGCACCGGCCGTGTTCTGAATCTCGAGCACGGAAGTCTGGCGCCGTACGTAGAAGTGCCCGCAACGGCGGCGGCTTACAAAGGCCGGCCTGCGGGTGCTGGGGCGAAGACCCCGGGGGAGCGTGGGTGAACCGTGTTTGAACGCTATACAGAAAAAGCCAGGCGGGTAATTTTCTTCGCCAGATATGAGGCGAGCCAGTACGGCAGCCCGTATATTGAAACGGAGCATTTGTTGCTCGGCCTCTTGCGCGAGGACAAGGCGTTGGCCAACCGATTCCTGCGCACCCACGGCTCTATCGAATCCATCCGCAAGGAGATCGAGGCGCGCATCACCGTGCGCGAACGCATTTCCACGTCGGTCGAAGTTCCCCTGAGCCAGGAGTGCAAGCGCATCCTCAACTACGCCGCCGAAGAAGCCGAGCGGCTTGGCAATAAGCACGTCGGAACCGAACATCTGCTGCTGGGTGTTTTACGCGAAGAGAAATCCTTTGGCGCCGAAATCCTGCTCGAACGAGGATTGCGGCTTTCCACCGTGCGCGAGGAATTAGCTCGTAGCGCGGGAGAGAAGGTGCCTGTGAATCGGCCAAAAGAAACCTCGTTGCTTGCCGAATTTAGCCGGGATTTGACGCAAGCGGCCATGGAAGGGCAGCTCGATCCGCTCGTAGGACGAGAGCGCGAACTCGAGCGCGCCATTCAGATTCTCTGCCGCCGCACCAAGAACAACCCTGTCTTGATCGGCGAGCCGGGCGTCGGCAAGACCGCGATCGTCGAGGGCTTGGCCCAACGCATCGCCGACGGCGACGTTCCGCCCTTTCTCGCGGACAAACGCATCCTCTCGCTCGATCTTTCGCTGATCGTGGCCGGCACGAAGTATCGCGGGCAATTTGAAGAGCGCCTCAAGACCATCATGAAGGAATTGATGGAAAGCCAGAACGCGATCGTCTTCATCGACGAGCTGCATACTCTGGTCGGTGCTGGTTCGGCCGAAGGTTCTCTCGATGCCGCCAATATTTTGAAGCCTGCTCTCAGCCGCGGCGAGATTCAGTGCATCGGCGCGACAACCCCGGGCGAATACCGCAAGTCGGTTGAAAAGGACCGCTCGCTCGAGCGGCGCTTCCAGTCCGTGAAAGTCATGGCGCCCAACGAGGATGAAGCCATCCTCGTGCTCCAGGGCGTGCGCGACCGCTACGAAAAATTCCACGCCGTCAGCTATACCGACGAAGCCATGCGGTACTCGGTTTACCTCTCGAATCGCTACATCCCGGACCGTTTCCTCCCGGATAAGGCCATCGATCTTCTCGATGAAGCGGGATCGCGCGTGAAGCTTCGCCAGGCAATGCTGCCGGACGAAGTCTCCGAGGTGCAGAAGCGCGTTAAGTTCATCACCCACCGGATGGAAACCGCGATCGCCAACCATGAATTCGAAAAGGCGCGGTTCTATTCCGAAGAGGAGCGCAAGGAAAAGGAACATCTGCGGACGCTGCGCGAAAAGCTGAAGATCGATGATTCGTCGACGGGCATCGTCACCCGCGAAGACATCGAAGAGGTGGTCGCGCGCTGGACCGGAATCGCGGTTACCTCGATTAAGGAAGACGAGCAGCAGAAACTGCTGCGCATCGAAGAAGAGCTTCACCGCCGCGTCGTCAGCCAGGAAAAGTCGATCACGGCTCTCGCCCGGGCCATCCGCCGCAGTCGCGCGGGTTTGAAGGCTCCGGGCCGTCCCGTGGGATGTTTCCTGTTCCTCGGCCCAACCGGCGTGGGAAAGACGGAAGTCGCGCGGCGGCTCGCCGAATTCCTGTTCGGCAGCGAGAAATCGCTGATCCGCTTCGATATGTCCGAATACATGGAAAAGCATTCGGTGTCCAAGCTGATCGGCGCGCCTCCCGGATATGTCGGCTATGAAGAGGGCGGCCAGCTCACCGAGCGCGTCCGGCGAACTCCCTATTCCGTGATCCTGCTCGACGAAATCGAGAAGGCCCACCCGGATGTGTACAACATTCTTCTGCAAGTATTTGAAGACGGGCAGTTGACCGATGGTCTTGGCAATACGGTCGACTTCCGCAATACGATCATCATCCTCACTTCGAATATCGGCGCGCGGCAATTGCAGAAACAGTCCGGACTGGGTTTCCAGTCCGCCGATGAGGTTGCCGCGGCAAAGAGTCAGGATGATATGGTGATGGGCGAAGTGAAGCGGGTGTTTAACCCGGAATTTTTGAACCGGCTGGACGAGGTGATTTTGTTCAACTCGCTCACCGACAATGACCTGCTGCTCATCATCGATTTGCTCGTCGGCCAGATCAACGAAACTTTGGTGCACCGTCAGGTACAGATTGCGATGACTCCTGAGGCGCGCCAGTGGATTCTCGAGAAGACCTGCGGGGACCGGAACTATGGCGCGCGGCCGCTCCGGCGCGCGTTGCAGAAGTACGTCGAAGACCCACTGTCGGAAGCTCTCATTCAGGGCGGATTGCAGCGGCCGGCGACTCTGGAGGTTTTTCTCTCCGGAGACGGCCTTGCCTTCCGGCCTGTCGTGGAAGCAACCCCAGTGGCCCACTAAGAATCCTACACGCGCGAGCCGGACGGGGAGCGGTCCGGCGGGGGAGCAAAAAAAATTGGGCGGGGAACTGCGGCCTTGACCAGAATCTTGGCCGCGAGCGGGAAAATTTTTCTGCGCACACTCGAACTTCTCGTCGTTGTGTACTTACTTGCCTTTTCTTTTCTTCAACCCCTGCGGGCCCAACGGACCCAAACGCCGGCTGAATCGCATTACATCATCGGACGGATTGATTTCATCGGGAATCGCCGCGTCGCCAGCGACACGCTGCGCGCACGTATTTTTTCGCGCGTGGGCGATCCCTACAGCGACGAAGCAATCCGGCGTGATTTTCAGGCGTTATGGAACACGCAATTCTTCGAGGATATTCGCGTCGAAGTGGAAGACAGCCCGACCCAGCCGGGCGCCAAAATCGTCACGTTTTACCTGACCGAACGGCCGATCATCCGCCGCATCGAGTACAAGGGAAATAAATCGATCACTGAATCGGACATTCTGGACGCGTACAAGGACAAGAAGGTCGGATTGACCGTGGAAAGCCAGTTCGATCCCACGAAAATCGCGCGCGCCGAAGTGGTGTTGAAAGGGTTGCTGGCCGCCCATGGCCATCAGTTCGCCACGGTAAAACCTACGTACGAAAGAATCGCCGCGACGAACGCCGTGAAGCTCGTATTCAATATCGACGAGGGCCCTAAAGTGAAAGTGGGAGGGATCACCCTCCAGGGAAACAAAGCGTTTTCCGACCGCAAGATCCTGCGGTCGATGAGAAACGACCGCCCCTATTCCATCCCCCTCTACATCACCAACATCCCGGTGATGGCCAAGACCTTCGACCGTCCCAAGCTCGACGAAGACATGGAAGTTGGTATCCGCGGACTTTACCAGGATCACGGTTATTACAAAGTCGACGTGAACGCAACCGAACTCAAGACGGTGGACCTTCATCGACCGGGCCTTCCGATCCCTTTGCCTCTCATCGGCGCCGACCATGGCAAAGCCACCAATATCACCATCAAGATCGAAGAGGGTGATCAGTACCGGATGGGAAAAATCTCTTTCCGCAGCGCCGATCCCGACCAGGGACTGGTTTTTAAGCCTGATTACCTGGCGCGCGTGTTCCCTCTGAAGGAAGGCGATATCTTCTCTTCCACGAAGATCCGCAAGGCTCTCGACGACTACCGCAAGCTTTACGGCCAGTACGGATATATCGATTTCACGCCCACTCCGCTGACGGAAGCCGACGATGTGAAAAAGATCATCAATCTGACGATGGAGTTCGACCAGCAGAAGCAGTTCTTTGTCCGTCGCATTGAATTTTCGGGAAACACCACGACGCGCGACAAAGTGATTCGCCGCCAAATCCTGCTTGACGAAGGGCAGGTTTTCAACAATCGTCTGTGGGAACTAAGTATCCTCCGCCTCAACCAGCTCGGTTATTTCGACGCGATCAAACCCGAAAACGCGGACCTCAAGCGGAATGTGAAAGCCGGAACCGTGGATATCTTGCTGAAGGTGAAGGAAAAAGGAAAGCAGTCAATCAGCTTTAACGGCGGCGTCAGCGGAATCGCCGGCACCTTCATTGGCCTGTCGTATCAAACGAATAACTTTCTGGGGCTGGGGGAAACGCTCACCGCCTCGGCGCAGGTCGGCGATATCCAGACGAGTATTCAATTCGGTTTCACCGAGCCCTATCTCTTCGACCGTCCGATTTCGACCGGGTTCACGATTTTCTTGACCAAGTTCGATTACAACACCGCGCGGCAGGAGGGTATTCTGTACGGCCAGCAGGTGGCAATCGATCCCTCCCTCCAGGAAAATTACAACACTGATTCGAAGGGATTTACGATTTTCGCCAGTTATCCGATGCGGAAGTTTTCATTCACCAGGCTCGGCCTCACCTACGGCTGGTCGACCACCGACCTGAAGCCCTTCAGCCAGTCGGCTACCTTGTTGTTCGAGCAGACCAAGTTCACGGGCCTTGCGGGCCCCTCCGCGCTCGATGGTATCAAGGAGAGCAAAATCAGCCCGTCGATCACCTACAACACGGTGAACAGCCCTGTAAACCCGACGGGTGGAAAGAGCTTCTATTACAGCGCTAACTTCGAAGGTGGCCCGCTGCAAGGTAATGTGAATACGATCAGCAATACGTTTTCGATGACGTATTTTCATCCCAGCTACCACCGCCGGAATACGATCGCGCTTAAGTTCACGGGCGCCCAGATCTCTGGTTATGGCGGGAAAGAAGTTCCGCCTTACAACCGGTTTTATCTCGGTGGTGAAAACGACGTTCGTGGCTACGACTTTTACACGATTTCCCCATTCGTGATGATTCCCTATGCGACCACCACGAACGTCACGTTCTACAACCCGCAGTCGATCAATCAACTCGGGAAGCCCAACCTCGTGACGTTGCCTGTAAACGTGCTGGAATATATTCCTACGCGTCCCGGAGGCGATACGCAGGCCGTCCTGAACCTCGAATATCGCATCCCGATAGCCGGACCGGTTAGCGCGAGCTTGTTCAACGACCTCGCGTTCGACGGAGTGGCCTTGCCATCCCAACTGGCCCTTGATCCGGGTGCGATTGCGTCCCTGCAACAGCAATATCCGAACCAGGATTTTCCGAAACTCCACGTATCGTCGAATTTGCCGATTGCGGCCGGCACGAATTTCGCCCCCCACACCTCAGCCGGCGTGGAATTCGTGGTTTTCCTGCCCATCGTCAACGCGCCCTTCCGTATCTACTATGCGTACAATTATTTGCGGCTGACGCGCACGATCGTTCCGCCTGCCGGCGCATATTACTTTGATCCGAGCGTCGAGAACGCTTTGAAAAGTTTAGGGGTATTCAATACGCAAATCGTGCCGAATCTAAATACATTTCTGAATCAATTGCAATCGACTCAGACGATTCCGCCGAGTTTGCTGGAGCCGAAGAGCACGTTCCGTTTCACCGTAAGCAGGACATTTTAGAGGCATCGGGGGCTGCGCCCGGCTGCGCCGTTCGCCGGGTGCTTGCGGATTGCAGGGGAGGAGCCGAGTGGCAATGGTTCGAGCGAAGGGAATAAGAATCTGGAGTCTGCTGACAACGGTGATTCTTGCGGTCGCGCTGGCTGGCTGCGGTGGGAACTCCACGCCTGCGGGAATCACCGTGAGCGCTGCGGGTGTAGCTGCCGGGGCGACCGCCACCGTGATTCAGGGCCAGACCCTGCAGTTTTCAGTTTCGGTCACCGGCGTTTCAGCGAGCACGGTCTACTGGCAGGTCTGCCTTCCGGCCACGCTCGTCACCAACCCCCCCGCTCAACCAAACATTTGCACTCCCATCCCTCCCATCCCGGGTGTCGCCACAAATCCCACTAATACGGTTACGAATCTCAACGGATACGGAACGATCACCCAGACGGGACTTTATACCGCGCCTGCTACTCCTCCCTCGCCCAATAATTTCCTGGTAATGGCAAGCAGCACGGTCACTCCCATCGACTTCGGCACTCTGAACGTGCAAGTCGATTCGGGAGTTCGCATCGTGCTCAATCCGTCCACCGTCACGATTCCCTCTTCCGGAACGTTCCTGTTTACAGCGAGCGTCACCGGTTCATCGAATCAGGGCGTTTCCTGGACGGCCAGCGGCGGCACTTCAGGCACCGTCGCCGGAGGAAACGCGCAGATCGGTTACATTTGCCCGAATCCCGCGGCGCCTCAGCCGTGCGCGACCGGCGAATATGTAGCCCCTGCAACGGCGGCGGGTATCACCACGACCATCACGGCCACTTCGTCCGCGGATAGCTCGGCAACGGCAACCGCAACCGTCATCGTTCTCCCGGCCGGCGACCCGACTCTTTCGAGTATCGATCCATCTCTCGCCGCGCAAGGGTCGGCTCAGCAGGACATTTATTTGACTGGCCAGAACTTTGCCACCACGGACACGGTGCTCGTGATGCAGCCGGGCCAGACGCCCGCCACCGTGACGCCCATATTCATCAGTTCGAGTCTGCTTCACGCCACAATTCCCTGGAATTTGCTGACGCAGTCAGGCCAGGTTGCAATACAAGTCCAGCGTCAGACCGGCAGCCTGAATATTCCCGGGCCGCTGAATCTCACTTTATCTCCAACACGTCCGGCCGTTATTGCGCTGACGCCGGACAATATTTCACAGTCCCTCACCACGGCGAATGTGAATTTGACCGGCGGATTCTTTTCTCCGGGCATCACAACCTTGCAATTCAACGGCAGCGCTCCGGGAGCAATCGCGCCGACTCTCACGAACAGCAGGCAGATATCGTTTGCCACTCCAACCGGCGCCATCAGCGCCCCAGGTTTATACCCGATCACCGTCCAGAACGCCGGGATCCCCTCGGGCCAGCCTGCAAGCGCCTCCGTGAACCTTTCCGTGACGCCGACCCAGGCCACAATCGGCAGCGCTCCGAGCGGGGTTCCTATCACGGTGGGAACGAACCCTGTGGCTGTCGCTATGGACTACGCTTCCGAGACAGCCGTCGTCGTGAACAGCGGCGCCAGCGGTGCCAACGGAAGCGTATCTCTCGTCAGTCTGGCTTCGAACTCCGTCGTGGGCACGATCACCACGGGCATCGGCAAGAACCCTACAGGCGTCGCGGTTGATGATCTTCTTTCGCCCCCTATCGCTCTCGTCGTGAATAGCGGCGATCAAACCGTGTCTACGATCAATCTGACGACGCAATTGGTAACGTCCGTTGTGTCGGTTTCCATTGGTCCGTCTTCCGGTTCGAACGCGAACACGGCGCCCGTTCCCTACTCCATCGGGATCAACCCCCTTACGCATCGCGCGATCGTTGCCTACCAATCGTTCGACGAGGCTACGGTTCTCGATGTTTCTACCGGCACGCCCACCCCGATCAGTCAGGTTGGCGGAAACCTGCTGGCTGCTTTGGGCACTGGCACGACTCCGTCCATCGCAATTGATCCCGAAGTGAACTGGGCGATTCTCACGCCCGGTGGTGGCGGCTTGCAAACCACAACAATCGTCGATTTGGGCCGCACCGCGAACGCGGCCACTGGCGATCTTGGCCGGGTGCCGGCGGTGATCGCGAGCGTTGGTCTCGCCTCGAGCGGCGTGGGCATCGATTCCGAAACTCACCAGGCTTTCCTCACGGATCCGAATTCCGGCAATTTCACGTCCTTCAGCCTGCTCGACAACACCATCAACTCGATCACCTATACGAATAACGGCATTCCCGTAAACCTGCTCGGTTATGTCGCCGCGGCTGTTGATCCGCTCACGGGCATCGGCGTGGCCGTGAACGGAAACAGCGCGACGGCCACCATTGTGAATATCGAAACGGGGATGGTGCTGCAAACCGTGACCCTCGCAAGCCCGGCGCAAGCCGTGGCTATCGATCCCTATAGTAACCAAGCCGTGGTTGTGAACCAGTCCGCGGGTGCCGGGAGCGTCTCCATTCTTTCTCTGGGGAATGCAATTAACCCCGTGCAAGTGGTGGAGTCCAGTCCGTCCATTGCGTACACCACTGCCGCCGCGCCGCTCGCTCTGACGATTACCGGCGGTGGCTTTAAGGCGGGCACTCCGACGAACGTGCTTCTGGACGGGACGGCGCTGGCGTCCACTGTCGTTTCCGCGAACGGACGCCAAATCACTGCGACGATCCCGCTCAGCATGCTCGCGTCCGCGCGAAACTACTCCGTGCAGGTACAGAGCGGCGCCTCGGTATCGAATGTTGAACAGCTTACCGTTATTCAGCCTATTAATGTCGGAACCTCTCCGGTCGGCGTGGCGGTCGATACCGACCGCGATTTGGCCGTCGTCACCAACTCGGGAAGCAACACGGTGTCGCTCGTGGCGCTCACGCCCGCGACGCCCGTGGGCATCACACAGGTCCCGGCAGGGTCGGTCGGAACGATTGGGCAGCCGATTTCGGTGGGTTCGGCGCCGCTCGGAGTCGCGGTGCTGCCTCGCCTCGGCCTTGCGCTCGTAGCCAACAACGCCAGCAACAACATTTCACTCGTCGACGTAACCCAGACCTTCCCCGCCCAGACAGTGCCTGGCTGCCCCACCGGCGGAACATGCACCGGCCAGAGCGGCGTTGCAATCGACCAGGATGCTGCCGTCGGCGTCGTCGCAAACAGCACATCCAACAACAACATCGCGAACAATGCAGCGAACAATATTAGCTACATCACGCTCACGGGTTCGAAGTCCACCACCGGCACATCCGGAACCACCATGACTCCGCCCGGCGCGGCTCCCAGCTCGAATCCCTCGGTGGATTTGGATCCCACGGCAGTCGCCATCGATCCGGTGATTAACGCGGCGAACGTAAGCTTGGGTGGCTACGCAGCCGTTACGTCCGCATCCCAGGCAAGCAGCGTCGAACTTCTCACGATCCCCGGTGGTTCGCTGGCGGAACGAATTTCGGGTTATCAGGTGCCGACCGACATCAAATTCGATCCGCTGAATCAGGTTTTCCTCGTCGCCAATAGCCTTCTGAATGAAGTGGTGATCCTGGATCCCAGTAGTTTCGTTCAGACCACGGTGAGCGCGGCAATCAATCCCACGGCTCTTGATTACAATTTCCAGACGAGCACCCTCGCGACGGTTAACAGGGTTGCCAACACGGTGTCGATTTTGGATTATGTCTGCCCGCCCGTTGTGGGCGTAACGAGCACCTGCCCGAACCCGCAAGTTCAGACGGTTCTCGGCGTCGGTGGGTCGCAGCAGTTTTCAATTGCCATCGATCCGAAATTGAATCTCGCGGTGGTAGTGGATCAGAGTAACAACCGGGTGCTTTTGGTGCCCTTGCCGCACTGAGGTCGAGACGTACGCTCAGTCCAACCCTCTTTGCCGGCATGGCATCGGACCGGTGGCGTGGTCGCATTTCAGAGTGTCATTTGAATAATATTCGCGAGTGTCTTTTGAGTATCTTTTGAATGAGCGTTGAATAGACGCTTGGATATTCCGTTGAACATGCCCGTGAGTCTCGCTGGGAAAAGATGGGCGAGGCTCAAATCTGATTGACCGCCTTCTCTAGGGGCAGCTATAATCCCCGATTTGCGTTCGGGGCATCTTGCAATAAGGAGTCAGAATGAAGATTCGAATGGTACTACCGGCATTGGCGACGCTCTGTATCCTGCCCGCCGCGTTCGCGCAGGCAGGCGCGGCACCGGCGGGAGCGTCGATGAAGGTTGGCGTGATGAACGTACAGGTAGCGATCACAAGCACGGCGGAAGGGAAGCAGGCTGCCGCGGAACTTCAGTCCCAGTTTACTCCCCGGCAAACCGACCTTCAGAACATGCAGAAGCAGATCGATGAGATTCGCGGCAGGCTGCAGACCGGGCAAACAACTCTGAGCGACGATGAAAAAGCCCGCCTCGCGCGTGAAGGAGACCAGCTCACCCGCAATCTCCAGCGCAAACAGCAGGAATCGCAGGACGATTTCAACGATGCTCAGCAGGATGTTGTGAACCGCATCGGCCGCAAGCTGGTCGAGATTCTGGACGGCTACTCCAAGCAGAATGGTCTCGCGCTCGTGCTCGACACTTCGGCTCAGCAGACTCCCGTGATTTACGCTTCGAACGAAATCGACATCACGCAGGAAATTATCCGTCTGTACGACCAGAAATATCCCGTGACGAGGTCCTCCGGCGGTGGAGCAGGAGCCGGCGCTTCCGCAACTCCCAAGCCGGCCGCGCCAAAACCAGCAACGCCCTTGGCTCCCAAGCCGTAAGCTCGCGCACGCCGTTACCGCAGCGAGTTCAGCAGTCAGATTCTCTCAAGGCCTCGTCGGCTCCGCCCGGCGAGGCTTTTTTTCGTCGCCTCGGAGCGCCATTTGCGCTTTCATTCGTTGTGATCATGAGCATCCCTGAGCCGCAGTAGCATTGGCGCGGTTTTGTGGCTACAATATCAGTTTTGTTTGTCCTCCGGCTTGGGTCCCGTCACTCACCGCATAGGGTACCCCGCGAAGGATGAAAGGAAGAGTCATGTCCAGTCCAAGTGGCATTCTGGAGATCCTGCAAGCGGCGGCCCCTGAACGCGCTGCCGTGATCTTGCCGGAAGCCGGAATCCGCGTAACCTACAAGTCTCTGCGCGATCAGGTGATGGCCATGGCCGGCGACCTCGCCGCTCTTGGTATTCGCCGAGGTGACCGCGTCGCAACCGTTCTTCCCAGCGGGCTTCCTGCCATCGTCACTTTTATGGCTGCCGCGGTAGCCGGCACGGCCGCTCCGCTCAATCCCGGATACCGCCCGGATGAATTCAGCTTTTATTTCGACGACACGGCCGCGAAATTAGTTCTTCTTCCGCCCGATGGCGCGGCGGAAGCTCGCCAGGCCGCCCAAGGAAAAGTTCCGGTCCACTCCGTGCAGATGGACGCGGCCGGTTTCGTTCGCATCGTCGACGCGCCGCGCAGCCTTCAAGATGTGGCGTTGCCCGGCCCGGACGATGTGGCTCTCGTACTTCACACAAGCGGCAGCACGGGCCGGCCAAAGCGCGTTCCCATTCGTCACGCAAATATAGGCGCGTCCGCTCGGAATATCGCGAACACGTACGCCCTTTCGCCTGACGATGTTTCCCTTTGCGTGATGCCGCTGTTTCACGTTCACGGCCTGGTGGCTTCGGTGCTCTCTACGTTTCTCACGGGCGGAACGGTAGTGGTGCCCGCGAAGTTTGCCCCGCTCTCTTTCTGGCGCACCGTGCGCGATACCGGCGCCACTTGGTATTCCGCCGTCCCTACGATCCACCAGCTTTTGCTCTCGCGCGCGGGTACGGAACGGCCCGCCGGTTCTGAAGGTTTGCGCTTTATTCGCTCGTGCAGCGCATCTCTTTCCCCCGAAACGATGCAGGGCATGGAGAGCGTCTTCGGAGTTCCCGTCCTCGAGGCTTATGGCATGACGGAGGCTTCCCATCAAATGTGCTCGAATCCCCTGCCGCCGAAGGCGAGAAAGCCGGGCTCGGTCGGGCCGGGAACCGGGATCAATGTGAGCATCATGGACGCGGCAGGCAATCATCTTGCGCGCGGTGAGCGCGGAGAGGTCGTGATTCAGGGTCCCAACGTCGTCCGCGAATATGAAAACAATCCTGAGGCCAACGCAAAGTCTTTCACGAATGGCTGGTTCCGCACCGGCGATCAGGGATTTCTCGATGCGGACGGCTACCTGATACTGACCGGTCGAATCAAGGAGCTCATCAATCGCGGCGGTGAAAAAATTGCCCCCAGGGAAATTGACGAAGTCCTGCTGACGCATCCCGCGGTGGCCGAAGCGGTGGCTTTCGGGTTTCCTCATCCCACGTGGGGCGAGGAAGTAGCGGCGGCGGTCGTCCTGCGTTCGCCCGAAAAGGATTCGGCAATTCTGGCCTATTGCCGCGAACGGCTCGCGGACTTCAAGTGCCCGAAGAAGCTCTACGTCGTCGAACAGATTCCGCGGACGGCAACAGGAAAAATTCAGCGGGGCAGCGTCGCGGCTTCTTTGGCGGGCGAGAAGAAGTGAAATTTTTGATTGCGGGCGCCGGCGCGATCGGCGCTTATCTCGGCGCGTGCATGCACCGGGTCGGCGAGGACGTTACGCTTTTCGCCCGAGGCCCGCATCTTCGCGCGATGCAAGCGGACGGTGTTCGCGTACTGAGCGCGGAAGGCGACTTTGAGGCCCGTCCGAAGGTGATCGGAACGCTCGAAGGCGCCGGTTCCTTTGATGTCATTATTTTGGGCGTCAAAGCGCACAGCCTGGCCCATCTGGTGCCGCATCTCATGCCCCTGATTAGCGACGCCACGACGGTCGTGAGCACCGAGAATGGAATTCCGTGGTGGTATTTTCAATTGGGCGCCGGAGAATTTTCCGGGCTCACTCTGGAACGCGTTGATCCGGGCGGAGTGATCGGCAAATCGATTGATCCCCATCGTGTCGTAGGATCGCTCGTATATTTGGCTACCGAAGTGGTTGAACCGGGCGTAGTTCGCCACACCGAGGGGAATCGCATTTCGCTCGGCGAGCCGGACGGCACGCGTTCCGAAAGAAGCGGTTTGATTTCGGAGTCGCTGGCCGAGGCGGGTTTCAAGTGCCCCGTAACCACTCGCATTCGCACCGAGATTTGGGTAAAAATTCTTGGTAATGTAGCGTTCAATCCGATCAGCGCTCTCACCCGCGCAACGGTTGTGCAGATGGTGCGCGATCCGGACGTTTCCGCGCTGGTTCGAAAGATTATGACCGAGGTCGAGGCAGTCGCGAACAAACTCGGAATCGAGCTTCCCATCTCGATCGAAAAGAGAATCGCGGGCGCGGAAAAGGTGGGTGAGCATCGCACTTCCATGCTGCAGGACTTGGAGGCGGGCCGTCCATTCGAGCTTGAACCCGTCGTGGGAGCAGTTCTCGAAATTGGCGAGCGCCTCGGCGTTCCCATGCCGGGCACGCAAGCGGTGTATGCTTGTACGAAACTGCTGGAACGCGCCACGGTCAAAACCCGCTAAGCTGCCACGTACCAAAAGCTCGTGGCGTTTATGCGCTGTTTAGAACACAATTTGCGGGGCCTGAATTGGTGGACGCTCCGATCCTTGCGGTTTCCGCGAGGATGTAAACTTTTAATTTGCGGCATCCCTGGAGTTGATTTGGCGGGGCGGAGAGATTTTGGGGGCTCTATCCTTGCGGACTGTGCAAGGCTAGGCGCTTTTCAGGGAGTTTTGAGCATTTCCGGGTGCCCCATGCTCTGCCGCATCGTTGTCCAGCGTCAAGCTTCCAGCTTGCAGGACGAAAGGTAACTTATGAACCGCTGGGTTCGCCTTATCGCATCCGTCACGCTCATGATCATGATCGCGAACCTGCAGTACGCCTGGGCTCTTTTCGTCAATCCGATCCGCGGCGCTACCGGTTGGAAATTATCGGACATTCAGTGGGGCTTCACATTCTTCATCGCTTTTGAAACCTGGGCCATGCCGTTCTCGGGCTGGCTCATCGACCGCTTCGGCGCTCGCATTTTCGTTTCACTGGCGGCGGTGCTTTGCGGCGTGGGCTGGGCTGGATTGGGAATGGCCCATACTCTCCCGCAACTTTACGTTCTCTATTCCATGGCGGGCCTGGGCGCTGCATTGGTTTATTGTGCCGCCACCGGCATGGGACTCAAATGGTTTCCCGACAAGCTCGGCCTCGCCTCCGGCCTTGTCGCCGCGGGTTTCGGTTCCGGCGCTTCTCTTTTTATTCCCATCATGGCCTACGTCATTCGCGTCGAGAGCTACCGGTCCGCATTCTTGTACAGCGGCATCGTGCAGGGGGTCGTAATTTTGGCGGCCGCGCAATTTCTCAGGAATCCGGCTCCCAACGACCCGGAGATCGCGGGCAAGAAACCGAAGAGCCGCTTCAAGCTTCGCGCCCACGCGGAGCAGTTCACGTCCTGGGAAATGTTGCAGACTCCTCAATTTTACGTTCTGTACGCGATGATGCTGATGATGGGCATCGGAGGCTTGATGGTCACGGCCCAGATTTCTTCGGTGGCCGATTCGCTCGGCATCGCGAAAATAGCATTCACGACGGCCCTCACCATCAACCCGCTCGCCAACGGAGGCGGACGCATTTTCTGGGGCTGGGTATCCGATCACGTCGGCCGCGAACGCACGATGATGATGGCCTTTACGATTCAGGCGGTTACGTTATTGAGTGTCCTCAGACTCGGACGCCACTCACCCCTGGGCTTCATCGTCTGCCTCGCCGTAGTGTTTTTCACTTGGGGCGAGATCTACTCGATCTTCCCGGCAGCCTCCGCTGATTTTTTTGGCGGACGCAATGCCAGCTCCAACTACAGCCTTCTTTACAGTTCAAAGGGAGTCGCTTCGATTCTGGCTGGCGGGCTGGCCGCGCAGCTTTTTGAAAAGACCGGTTCCTGGGCCGTCGTTTTCTATGGCAGCGCGACGCTGGCATTCCTTGCCGCGCTCATGGCCGGCGGCCTCATGATCATGCCTTTGCCGACAAAGCGCGGATCCGAGTCTCCTGCCGGCTCTACCGCCGCGAACGCGGGGAACTAACTGCAATTCCTGTCCGCAACGTAGCGTCGCCATTGCCTTTCTGTCCTTCTTTCAGTTTGCACAGTCGAAACCCTGGCAGACTGCCGTCGCCCACGCCGCATTTCCGCGTTTCCAAGCCTCTCCAGAGCCTTCCAAGACAGGTGTACGAAATCGGACACGCCTCGCCTCCGGGCGTCAGCAATAGGGAACTAATCGAAGAATTCGGTCGACGCCGGCCCTGATAAGCCGCTGTCGTATAAGCAGTTATTTCCTTCCGGCAGTGGATCGTGGAATGCGACGTATGCTCGGGGCGGTCTGCGCCTCCAGGGAAGCTGGATCATAATGGTGCACAGGTATCTTCCATTCTTACTCATCTGTCTTCTAGCCATAACCCCTGCAACCGCGCTCTCGCAGGCCCCCAAGTCATTGACTAATCAAGACATCGTGCAAATGGCGCACGCGGGTTTTGACGATTCCACGATCTTGAAATATATGCAGGCCAGTCCCGACGTGGACTTCGATCTTTCCGTGCAGGCGATGGTCTCCCTGAAGGACGCGGGCGTAAACCAATCGCTCATCCAGGCCATGCTTTCCATCGCCATCTCGAAGAAAGGCACGCACGGCAATACCGCTTTGCAGGCGATTGCGGCGGGCACGTCGAGCGCGTCGTACGACATCGGCTTCTATGCGTTGCGCGGCGGAAAACTCTTTGAACTCGACCCGGAGACCGTGAAGTGGCGCACCGGAATGATCAGGAGTTCGCTCACGTTTAAAAAAGGAGCCGTCAACGGCACGGTAACCGGTCCCCACAGTCAGCTCACCGTGACGTGGCCGCCGCTGAACATGGTTCCGCTCGATGTCGATTTTTATATGATTTGTCCCGATGATGGTTGCGCTTCCAATTTTCAGCTCTTGCGCCTTTGGGGAAAAGGCGATCGGCGGGAGTTCCGCGACGTGCTGCCTACTGCTTCGGGCGACCCCGAAAGCAGCACGGTGCCGTTCACGGTGGCGAATGTAGCTCCGAAAATCTACAAGATCACGCTGCCCAATCTGAACGTCGGTGAATATGGATTTCTCGCGCCCGTTACGGAGGTAAATTCAAACTCACCTTCGGAAAGCAAGATTTTCACCTTCCAGATCGTGGAGCGATAGCGCGGGGCATCCAGTTCGGCCCACATTGCGCAAAATCTCGAGGGACGGGTGTCAGAACACGCCTACCGGGGGTTGGAGCGTAATCGAGGGAGCCCTTACCGGCATGAATGCCGGCCTGCCTGAAGCGTCGAAGTGCGGAGCTTAATGCGCGTCCAATTTGCCCCGCCGCTGGAATACGGTCTTCGCGGCCTGCTTGCTCTGTTCTCGCTTCGCCGTATGGCATTTGCAGCACAGGTATTCCCAGGCGGTTTCGGACGGGATCAGCGCAAGAGCCAGATAATCCTCGAGGCAGCTCGTGCAGAAGGAAAGCTCGTCGATGTTTTCCAGAATCTTCTTTTCGTGGGTTAGGTTTCTCACACCCTCAAGTTACGCGGAGAATGCGCGCGGCCCAATCCCACGGACGTACTGAATGAATAGCCCGACAAAACCTCAAAGTACTAGCATTTGCGTAGTAGTACCCTCCCCGCCTTGCATCGAGGAAGTGAAACAGTGGGCCTCGTAATTTTGCGAGTGTCGTGCTGTGATACTCTACCGCGCAAGTCGTCCGGAATTCGCTAATGCGAGGAGTATGCGGGATGCCCGAATCGCTGACTCGACAATCCATCATCGATGAAGAGCATCTCAAGCTGCTATCGCTCGGATACATGATCTCAGCTGCCACGAGCGCTTTCTTTTCACTCCTCGGCTTAGTTTATGTGGTGATGGGTATCGTTATGAGCGCGGTCATTTCCCACGCACCAGGCGCTGCCGCGAAGCCACGCCAAATGCCTCCTGCATTCATCGGTCGCGTTTTTGCCGGGATAAGGGACGAAGATCACGGACGTTTTGTATGGTTATGGCCGGTATCAGTTGCCTTGAAGTTCCGTATGGCACGGTTCTCGGCGCTCTGTCGTTTGTCGTTCTTGGCCGGGAATCCGTCGTTCAACTGTTTAATTCGGGAGTCGTTTCCAGGCCCGTTGACAGCCCGACGACATCAACGCTTTGAAGGAGGTTCTCCACCATGCTCCCAAAGAAAATCTTGCAGACCGACGCTCCCGCGGCCACCTGGCTCATCCGGTTCCTGGTAGGGCTCGTCTTCTTCTTCGAGGGAATCAAGAAATTTATTTTCGCCGACCAGTGGGGCGCGGGCCGTTTTGCCCGCATCGGCATTCCGAACCCTCACGTTCTTGCGCCGTTCGTGGGCTTCGTGGAAGTCGTGTGCGGACTGCTCGTGCTCGCGGGATTGCTCACGCGTTTGGCTTCGATTCCGCTGATCGTTGTTATTTCTGTCGCAATCGCGTCCACCAAGGTGCCTATTTTGATGAAGAGCGGCTTCTGGCCCATGGAAGCGGAAGCGCGCACGGACTACGCCATGCTCCTCGGTTTGCTGTTTCTTCTGATCGTTGGCGCGGGTGCCCATTCTCCGGATGCCAAGTTAGCCGGCAGTGAACGTCGCTCTCCCTGAAACCCCATCGCCACTTCTTCGCGGGATACAGCCGATACCGGATTACAATTGATTGGCGGATATTCCAGCTTGGTTGCCGGGAGTCCGCTTCTGGCTGCTCCAGCCGGATCAATTACAGGAGCCACGCGCCTCTCTTCATGCGCTATCAAACTCTTGCCACCGATTACGATGGCACTTTAGCAACCGAAGGCCGCGTGCCTCGCAGTACTCTCGACGCGCTCGAACGGCTAAAGGCTTCCGGAAGAGTGCTCATCCTCGTCACCGGCCGCGAGATGGACGATCTTCTCACCGTTTTTCCCCACATACTCCTGTTTCAAACAATTGTCGCGGAGAACGGAGCGCTGCTTTATTCACCTGCGAGCCGGAAGGCGAGGCCACTCGCGGGTCCTCCCCCGCAGGCATTCGTCGAGGCGCTTCGCCGTCGAAATGTGACGCCTCTCACCGTCGGGCGTTCGATTGTGGCCACCGTCAGGCCTCACGACGCCGTGGTCGTTGATGTCATCAGCGAACTCGCATTGGATCTCCAGGTGGTCTACAACAAGGAATCGATCATGATTTTGCCGTTCGGAGTCGACAAAGGCACCGGCCTCCTCGCCGCGCTCGCGGAACTCGGCCTGTCCGAGCGCCACACGGTTGCCGTGGGTGACGGGGAAAATGATCAGGCTCTGCTCGACGCCTGCGAATACGGAGTTGCCGTTGCCAATGCCGTTCCCGAATTGAAAGAACGCGCGGATTTCACGATGCCCGAACCGGAAGGCAAAGGCATCGAGCAGTTGATTGAACTCCTGTTGCTCGACGATCTCCGGGACGTTGAAACCATAATACGGCTGTGAACGGTGGAGACCCGCTACGTCCTTCCAGGTGAGAGCAATCCTTCCAATGCGCCACGCTTACCGCACGAATCCGAGCGGGCACGATCGGCTGATGCACCTCGTGTTTTCTCCCTCCGGTGACCTCGCATGAGCGCACTCGAATTGGCGGTGCTCGTCTGGTTCGGGTCTCTCGCGGCTGGTTTTCTCGGATCGCTCACCGGCTTGGGCGGCGGCGTCGTAATCGTGCCGCTCCTCACTTTGGTTTTTCATGTCGATATACGCTACGCCATCGGCGCTTCGCTCGTCTCCGTGATCGCCACTTCCTCCGGCGCCGCCGCGGCTTATGTGAAAGAGGGCTATTCGAATATCCGCGTGGGCATGTTTTTGGAAATCGCCACCACGATTGGTGCGCTCACGGGCGCTTGGATTGCCATCTTCCTGCGTCTGTCCGTCATCGCCGTAATTTTCGGCCTGGTGCTTCTTTATTCAGCTTATCTCGCCTTCCGTCCTCCGCCCGAGCATCCGGAAGCCGGACGGCCCGACCGTATCGCCTCGATGCTTCGTTTGGACGGCTCTTTTCCGACGGCGAACGGCATGCGCGAGTACCGCGTTCGCAACGTCCCCAGCGGCTTCAGCCTGATGTACGTTGCCGGCGTTCTTTCCGGCCTGTTGGGCATCGGCTCCGGCGCCGTGAAAGTCCTGGCGATGGACCGCGCCATGCGCTTGCCTTTCAAGGTTTCCACCACTACGAGCAATTTCATGATCGGCGTCACCGCGGCGGCCAGCGCCGGCATTTATCTCAACCGCGGCTACATCGATCCGGGGCTTGCCATGCCCGTCATGCTGGGTGTCCTCGTGGGATCGCTCGCGGGCACGTACGTTCTCGCGCGCGCCCGAGTGCGCATCCTGCGTCTGGTGTTCAGCGCCGTCATCGCGGCGTTGGGAATCGAGATGATCTTCAATGGATTCACGGGAAAGTTCTAGCAGGACTGTGCCGAACGCCGGTGCCTTACTCAACGGTGCTCGACAGTTTTCAGGGGTTGGAACTATAAAGTCCCCGGGAGCGGCACAGTGTAACTCACGCCATAAGCTGTCTCAGGCGCTCTCCGAGTCCCGTCAGGGACGAAACAACGTAGCCCAGAGCGGTAGCTCTGGGTAAGAATTGCAGATCGTAGAAGCCCCGGCGGGCCGACACAGCGGTTCTTACAAGAGCGGGGCTTCTGACGGCGTGCTGATTGCCACATCGGGAATGGAGATTTTCAATGGACTCACGGGAAAGTTCCAACAGCACGTTGCCGAATGCCGGCGCGCTGGATAAACGCATCGACGAAATTATCGGCAATCTATTGCGGACCGGCGTGCTGCTCGCGGCGGCCGTGGTTCTTATCGGTGGGATTCTGTTCCTGATCCATAACGGCTCGTCGACCACGACCTACCGCATCTTTCGAAGCGAGCCGAGCGATCTGCGGCACGTCTGGGACATTTTTCATCAGGCTATTGCTCTGGATCCGCGGGGAGTCATTCAGTTTGGGATTTTGCTGCTGATCGCCACGCCGATCGCCCGAGTTGCCTTCACCGTATTCGCCTTCGCTTACGAGCGCGATTGGACATACGTTGTCGTCACTATCATCGTTCTCGCAATTCTCATCTACAGCATTGGCCCCTGGCACCTGTAGTGGCTTCCTGGAACGAAATTCCATCAGCGGAAGCAAGCAAGTCCAGTGGCCTTTTGCGATCCCTTCGGACAGCCATTCCGGCTGCCTGAATCCCCGTACGGTTTTCCCTGTATGGTTTCCAAAACCGAACCTTTTCTGTCCGATTTCTGGACCTCGATGCGTGTCTCTTCGTGTTAGCTTGGTTTCGGAGCCGGTTGTCGTGAGCGAGTTTTCAGCGCCAACATTTACCGAATTGCTGCCGTCGCGGGAAAAGAGATTTTCCGGGTGCCCGATCCTTGCGTTTGCGAGGGTGGGGATTTTGCGGTTCCGACATTCGCACGAACCATTTTTCAGGCTCGTTCCGGATACAAGCTCTTGTTCGCACGCCGCGACCCATCGCCACTTTCTAATCGATACAACAGCGGCAACAGAATCAGCCGCAAATCGCTGGAAACAGAGGACGGCATGATTTTTAACCGGTACGGATTCGTAGTTTTTTCAGCCCTTCGAAAGTTTTCGCAAATACCGCTCCTTGCCGTAATTTCAATCTGGTTGGTTTTCCTTCCGTCGCTTAGCCAAGCTCAAGCCCAACCCCAATCGGAGACAATCGAGATCGATGCAAAAGCCCCGGGCGCTCCGTTTCCGCATTTTTGGGAGCGTATGTTCGGCTCGGGACGCGCCATTCTAAGTCTTCGCGACAGCTATCGCAGCGACTTGCGGCAAGTCCGGCAGGCAACCGGCTTCGAATACATTCGGTTCCACGCCATATTTCACGACGAAGTCGGTCTCTACGACGAAGATGCCGTCGGAAACCCGATTTACAATTTTTCCTACGTCGATCAAATTTATGACGGATTGCTGCAGAACGGTGTGCGTCCTTACGTCGAACTGAGCTTTATGCCCTCCAAGCTCGCCGCGCGGCAGATTCTGCAATCGTTTTGGTATCACCCCGTGGTTTCGCCTCCCAAAGATCAGGTCGAGTGGGCGGCGCTGATCACTCGCTTTGCGCAGCACCTCATCGAGCGTTACGGAATCGACGAAGTTTCGCAGTGGTATTTCGAAGTCTGGAATGAGCCGAATCTCGATTTCTGGGCGGGCGACCCCAAGGAGCAGACGTATTACACGCTTTACGACACGGCTGCCCGAGCCTTGAAAGCAGTGAGTCCCCGCCTGCGCGTGGGCGGGCCTGCAACCGCCCAGGCCGCTTGGGTTGACCGCTTCATCCGTCATTGCGTTGAAAATCAGATTCCTCTCGACTTTGTTTCCACTCACGTCTATGGGAACGACTCGGCGAAGGACGTTTTCGGCACCGACGAGAACATCCCGCGCACCACAATGGTCTGCCGCGCGGCCGCGAAGGTGCACGACGAGGTAAAAGCCTCGGCGCGGCCCGGCCTTCCCATCTTCTGGAGCGAGTACAACGCAAGCTATAAGAACGAGCCGGATGTCACCGATGCCGTCTTCATGGGTGCATGGATTGCGGACACGATTCGGCAATGCGATGGCCTCACCGATATGATGAGCTATTGGACTTTTTCCGACGTTTTCGAAGAGCAGGGTGTCGTGAAGCAGCCGTTCTACGGCGGATACGGAATAATCGCCGAAGATGGCCTGCCGAAGCCCGCCTTCAACGCATTCCGGTTATTGCATGAACTCGGCGACCGGCGAATCACCGTCGATTCCAAGTCGGCGCTGGTTACGAGGAATCCGAACGGCAATCTCGTTATCGCGGCATGGAATCTGTTTCTTCCCGAAGAACACGGTGAGCCGAAGCAGGTCACTCTCGATCTCAAAGGGATCAAAAAGAATTCCCGGATTCTGATCTCGCGCCTTGATTCACAGCACGGATCGTTGCTTGATTCCTACGATGCGATGGGCAGGCCGCCGTACCCGACTTCAGCGCAGATCGAAAAGCTTCGCCAAGCGGCGACGCTTCCCGCGCCCGAGGCGGCACGCCTTCACGACGGGAAAATCACCTTCACGCTACCCTCTCAAGGGCTTGCCTTGGTCGAGACGCGGTGATGGTTCGATTCGCCGCCCTCCTCGAAACCATCGGGCGGCGGCAAAGGTTTGTACTCCTGCGGCAGCTGAGCCTGGTACGATTTGAATCCGGCGCGATCCATCCCGCGCTGCGCTTCCGGATTCTTCATGAAAGTGTCCCAGACAAAGCCGGTGCGCGCGTTTTCTGCCATCACCATGCTGATTCCGTTGTCGATGCCGATCACGTCGCTGTCGTACCAATTTGTCAGTGGATTGAAGGCGTCCACGAATCCGTAACGGCTCCATGTGCCGGCTCCGTAGCTGTATTCAATCGTCCGCAGGACGCGCATCACCGGTTGCGGCTGGAACGGCAGCGAGCCCGCCGACGCGCAGGGCACCACCGTGCCGTCAATCGGCCCGGTCTTGGGAGGCCCGCCCCACACTTCGTATCCGTGAATCGAATCCGAGGCGGTGATTCCCCACAGGTTGTCGCTGTAGTCGGGAAACTCCTTTGCGAGGCTCAGACAGAAGCGCCGGTGGACGTCGGTTGCCAGCACCGAATTTTTAAAGTAGTCCGCATATTTGTCTCGCTTCGCGCGGAAATCGAACCACGCTTCCGAATACTGATGGATGAACAGCGGCGCGAACGACCCGATATACTCAATTCCGTCGAATTCGAATTTCGTTCGTTTCCAGGCGTCCCACGTCTGCGGTTTCAGCGGGTGAGAGGCCGAGCCCAGCCCCAGCAGGTACATCATCATCAGCTCGCTGTAGTTGTCCCACCGGTATTGCAGGAAGCCGGTTTCGGGAGTCCATCCGTGAGGCAGAATCAAAGTGTCTTCCGAGAGCCATTGCCAGTCGACGCGATTGAAGATCTCGAGCGCGAGATCGCTCACCTCGGAGTGCCCGAAATGTTGGCGGCAGGTGAGCACGCCGCAAAGGAGAATCGCCGTGTCCACCGAGGAAATTTCCGACTGCCAGAGTCTTTCGCCCGTGTTCACGTTCGCCCAATGATAGAAAAACCCGCGCTCTTGCGGCAATTTCTTCCAAAGAAAACGCAGCGCGGCGAGAGCGCGGTCGCGAGCCTGCGCGTACGAAACATAGCCGCGCTTTTCGCCGATGCACAGAGCGGTCAGTCCAAAACCTGTGGCTGCGGTGCTCCCCAGCACGCGGTTGTCTGAAGCGCGAACGTTGCAGCGGTCTTTGACGAGGCCCGTTGTCGGATTGGCCTGTTCCCAGAAATACAGGAAGTTCGCCCTTTCCATTTCTTCGAGGAACGAATCGTCACTTTCGGAAAGCGCGGGCTTGCTTGCGGGAGATTGGCTATCGGGGTTCTGGCCCGCGAAGAGTTCAGCCGCCGGCCATCGAAGGGGAAGGCAAGCCCCTGCCCAGGCGAATTGCCGAAGCAAACTTCGCCGCGAGAGCCTCGCGGAGCTGGTAGCTATCTCCCTCACTTACTGATTGTAATCAATCATCCGCGAGGATGGAATGACGGGCCCTGCAGATGAGTCTTCAGTCAACTGCGCAAAGGGAAAGACGCTCGGTCATCAGACTTTCTTTGTTCAAGTTGCGACCCATTGACTTGTGCGCACGCGCGAACAAATCTTCCGCCCGCCCGTGCAGCCGATAGTAAGCAGCGCTCATTTGTTGTCGAGGTATTCGGACGGAACGTCATTTTCAGGCACTTCCGTGGTCGTGACTTCTGCTTGGTCGGGGTCTGCGGCATTTTCAACGCCTTCGACAAAAGCGGCTTCAAAGCCCTCGCCCTCTTCCGCCAATTCTTCGACGCTCTCGCTGGTTACCGACTCTTCGTTGGACAATCCCTGCACGTCTCCGTCCTGCCCTGCAACGTCCGGCCCAGGGCCCTTTTTCATCAGCAGCAGATTCTCTTCGGTCCGGCGACCCCGGCGTCCAGTGTCATTCGACAAGGGTCTCTTTCGGGAGGATTTCTGGACGGGCTTCTTCGGCGCTGGTTTCGTCGGCGCGGATTTCTTGAGCGCGGCCTTCTTCGGCGAAGCCTTCACCGCCAAACGCTTCTTGGTTTTTTTGCCCGCTGCGTTGGGGGACCGCTTGAGAGTTTTCTTTTTTGTCTTACTGGTTGTTTTTTTCGGAGCCATGGTTCGAGTCTAACACTCATCGGAAGCAAGGAACAAATGCTCCGCGCGTCGAACGCCTCGTCCGCGCCGACGAACGGGGAAGAGCCCTTTTCGGCACAATGCGCCTACGCGGTTTTCTTGACTTTCCTGTATTCAGGACATAAATTTTAACTTCACTTTCCTGCGCCTGAAGCAGGCTTTTCCTACGGTGAGTCCTGACCTTGCGGTTGCGACGGGCGGCGCTACCGCGAGACATTGGCGCAAGCAAGATTTTTTGACACGGAGGTCACGCGCGTCCTGCGCGCCGGCGGCGTTCATCGTCCCTAGCTCGGGAAGCGGTGCCGTTAATTTATGTGGATCGTTCGAATAGCGCTCAAGCGTCCGTACACGTTTATCGTGTTCGCGCTCGTTATCGTTCTGATGGCTCCGTTCGTGCTGATGCGCATGCCGACGGACATCCTCCCTGAAATCGATATTCCGGTCATCAGCATTCTCTGGAACTACAACGGTTTTTCTCCCGATCAAATGGAAAATTACATCGTCTCGAATTTCGAGCGATTCCTGACGACCGTGGTGGACAATATCGATCACATCGAATCGCAAACAGTCGAGGGCCGTTCCGTTATCAGAGTTTTCTTTCACCCGGGCGCCGATGTGCGGCTGGCCATGGCCGAGAGTTCAGCGGGCGCGAACGCCGAGCTCCACCAGTTGCCGCCCGGCACGGGTGCTCCGCTGATCCTCACCTATTCCGCCTCTACCGTTCCTATTTTGCAATTGGGAATGAGGGGAGACGGGCTATCCGAACAGGAGTTGTTCGACTTCGGAGCGAACATCGTCCGCAATCAGATGGCGACGGTTCCCGGCGCAGCGATTCCCTGGCCCTACGGCGGAAAACAGCGCGAGGTGGCCGTGAATGTGGATATCCCGGCGCTGCAGGAAAAAGGCCTGTCACCGGTGGATGTGATTAACGCCACCAGCGCGCAAAATCTGCAGCTTCCGGCCGGGACCGTAAAAATCGGGCCGACCGAATACAACGTGGAGATGAACGGTTCGACGGACACGATCGCCGCGTTGAACGATTTGCCGATCAAGACGGTGAACGGCACAACGACTTACGTGCGTGATGTCGCGCGCGTGAGCGATGGTTTTTCTCCGCAAGTAAATATTGTCCGCATGGACGGCCAGCGCGGGGTGCTCGTGCCGATTTATAAATCGGGCTCGGGCTCTACGCTGGATATCGTGCGGCAAGTCTACGCGAAGCTTCCGCAAGTCGCATCGATTCTGCCGCCGAACCTGGTGATCACTCCTCTGTTCGATCAGTCGATTTTCGTGCGTGCGGCAGTGCAGGGCGTGGTTCGCGAGGGACTCATCGCCGCTTTGCTCACGGCGCTGATGATCCTGCTTTTTCTGGGAAGCTGGCGCAGCACTCTGATCATCGCGCTTTCGATCCCGCTTTCGGTTTTGATCTCGATCATCGTGCTTGGCACGCTGCACGAGACGATCAACATCATGACGCTCGGCGGGTTGGCTCTCGCAGTGGGCGTACTCGTCGACGATGCCACGGTGGCGATCGAAAATATCGAAAGGAACCTCGCGCAGGGCAAGGACACAGTCACGGCGATACTGGACGGATCGCAGCAAATCGCCATTCCGGCGCTGGTTTCGACT
>Ga0182024_10002858_pt1 | contig 42093 bp, 29 predicted proteins | sample P32metaG_FD_120480 | JGI IMG/M metagenome (GOLD analysis project Ga0182024, IMG submission 120480) | Permafrost microbial communities from Stordalen Mire, Sweden - P3-2 metaG (Illumina Assembly) | ecosystem: Environmental > Terrestrial > Soil > Wetlands > Permafrost | place: Sweden: Stordalen... | reverse complement strand
TCACTGATCGCCTTCCGGGCGGAATTACTGATCGGCTTCAGCCCGGAATCGTGATCGGCTTCCCAGCGGAATCCCGATCGGCTTCGCGGCGGAATCGCGATCAGCTTCGACCGGATTCCTCACTATACACCCCCGGTAGTCGAAAGTCTTCCGAGAAACGGATTCTTCGAATGGACGGCCTCAAGCTTCCACGAAGACAAGTGCGTGGCCGTCAAACCCCACTGGATAGATATATCGGTAAGGTTCGGGCGGAATGGATTTTGTGGAGTTGAGCGCCGAACTGATTTCACAATTCGCTAGAACCTCATGTGCTTCGAGGGCTCCCGAGGGGCAAATCCCCGGTCCTCACTCGGGGCAGAGTCCGGAAATAATTTCTGGGAGCCCAGGACAGACGGGGCTGTCAACAAACGCAACCTGTCAACTGGAGAGGACGGAGAATTTGGGCCCGAACCGGCCTTCCACGGGCTAACCACGCGTCCGACGGCTGCGACGCTGGGCGATCTACGGAGAGAGCGACCGGTCGTAAGACATGCAGAATGTGGGGGATACCGACGCAGTTTCTCGTACGTTCCGATGCTGTCAACAAAAAAGAGCGGAAGTTGCAACTCTAAGGACTGGCTCCCCTCTCTCAACGTTATTCGAACTTTCTTCGTCGATCCGCCACCCGAGTCTCGTCTCTTACTCCAGCAAATTCAAGGATTTATGAGTAGCCAAGCGGCTTCTCGCGTTGAGCTGGCCTGAACGACTTCCACGGCGGATGGCTTCCGCGCGCGGGGGTGGGCCCCCCTAGTCGCGAAATTGCCTCCCCGAGAGGAACACAGATCCGAACACGGTTTTGGAGAATCCGGGGTGGCCTCAATTCTCTACGCTGTTAACCGAAAGCGAAAGACGTTGAAAGCAAGGACTTTCGGGGTGGCTTCAGTTGTCAACGATCACACACTCAATCAAGAATCGCCTTGCTGAAGACCCACCAGTGTTGTTTCAAAACTCAAGCAAACTTTTTCCGCCTCCGCTAGATCACTCGGACACATCACTCTTAACGCCTCGGGTGACAACCCTCTGTTCTCCGTCTCGAAGAGCGCGTTCCTCGACGTGAACATCCTTGAACCCAGCAGTCATGAGGGCAAACCGGATTTCCGCTGCCGTCCTGGGATGCTGTCTAAGCTTTCGATAGTGAGCTCTCCTGACAACCCCATCGGCACCGACGAACTCATACCGAAAGTGCACAGTTAAGACGCCGCTACTCGTCTCGAAGCTGGCGGCTCCGGAAACGAAAACGAACTCACCGCTCGGTAGCTCGTAGTAGCCGTGATCTACAAAAACCGATTTTTGAGAGCCGGCGATTCCAGCAAGGAATTGAACGTCGTATGGTGTGGTGTCGAGGACTACCTGCCCGCCTGGCACCAAGTGCTGAAATGCCACACCACAGGCCGTCAATAGAGCCTCATCATCCAGAAGGTGAGCGAACCCATCGTTGGGAATCAATACCCTCTGAAAGCGCTCCGTTGATTGGAACTCCTGCATGTCACAGTGCACGAGCGTGACTCGGTTTCGCAGTTCAGCAGGCTCACTTTCAAGCCGTCGCCCGAATGCTTCCAACATTGGTTGCGAAGAGTCCACTCCACACACTCGAAGACCTTGACGCGCTAGCGGCAGAAGTATGTCGCCGATACCGCACCCCAATTCGAGAACCTGGCCATCACTTAGCTTCTCTTCGACATAGATTTCAGTTGGTCGGCCGCCTATGCCAACCTTTGCCTCATAGAACAGTGGGTCATAGAAGTCCTCAATAGCATTCGTCATGTCACCTACCTTCCAGCAACTCGATCAGTCGCGAACCGTTCTCTTTGTTTAGAATAGACTCGACATCATCGCCGATTCGCCAGATCCATGCTCCAGCGACTTTGAGCCCATCTGATGTTGCTGCAGCATCCATTTTCAATCCGCGCAGAGCGTGCTCTGCCGGACCGACTTGCCCGCGGGCAACACATGCGGCCGCGAATCGCAGCTTATCTAATGCAAAACAGCAGTCGTCCGTGAGCATCCTGCTTGCATCCGGTTGTCGCGACGGCGCATAAACCATGAACCTCTCGATCGCGAGGCAGTCGATACTACCTTCGAGCAGGTGTTGTATAGCTTGGTCCGGGGTCGCCACCATGGGTAGCCCGTGTCGATTGAAGCTCGTGTTCAAGACCAGGGGCACTCCAGTTCTGCGGTCGAATTCCGAAATCAGCTCGTAGTACGCGGGGTTCGTCCGCGCGTTCACAGAGTGTGCTCGACAAGTTCCGTCAATGTGTAGCGCGGAAGGAATCTCGGCACCCTTGCCGGGACGAACTCGAAAGGCTCTATTCATGTAGGGGGACGGGGAGAAGTCTTCAAAGTACTCGAATCCTCGGTCCTCTAAGATCGACGGAGCGTATGGCATAAACCAATCCCGGCGTTTCAACGTCTGGTTGAGCCTCGCTCTTGCCGTGGGAATTCTCGGGTCTGCAAGTACTGATCGCGCACCGAGTGCTCTTGCTCCAAATTCGGCTGGCCCCGAGAACCACCCTACGGTCCGCCCCTTCACAATCTCATCCGCCGCCGCTATCGGCAGGTCGGGTCTCTCAACGTAAGGTAGCCCAAAGGCTCTGATCCTAGCTTCGATCTGTTGGACAGAAAAGGAAGGGCCAAGGTAAGGATGGGTTTGGCATGCGACACGATTTCCAGTCGTTTCCATGATTCGCAGCAATCCGGAACCGAGCACCAGCCCCGAATCATGCGGTGCAACGGGGACGTGCACACGGATACCGTTAAGGCGGTGTAGTTTGTCAACTAGCAGTACGTTTTGCAAAGCCCCCCCGCTCAGGGCAAGCTGTGTACAGTTCGTCGCTTCAATGACATTGTGTACAGCCTCCAGCATCAGCTCTTCAAACACCAACTGTCCGGTGGCGGCCACATCCCATGGGGCGATGTTCGAAAGCCATTCACCGTCGCCCTCTTCGTGGAAACTCACTCCCAGCTTGTAGTATTTGTGTCGTCTCGGAGTATCAGGATCAAAGCGTTCCGGCACGAGCGACGATTCCCAACGAAGTCGAACGGCTTCTGATGTCTGCATCTCCGCCTTTCCCTTGGAGATGAAGAAATTGCGGCGAAGCCAAGTGTAGAGCCTATCATTTACAGTCCCGAAGGCGCTGAGGCCCATGACCTTTCCCTCTTCAAATAGAGAAAAGCCAGCTAGGCAAGTGATGTAGGCGTAAAGAATGCCTGGCGATAGGCGAAAGTGTTCGTCGATCTCAAAACGATTGTGCTTGAATACGCCGCAGTGCCCCATGAGGCCATCCCCACCTGCGTCGACGGTAAGAAATGCGCAATCCTCAAAGGATGAGGTCAGTACGGACAGTGCAGAATGGGCCAAGTGATGGTGTACGCATGTGACGGGGATCTTTGTGTCGACGAGCAGAATCTCCCGTAAGAACTCGATCTTGCTCTGGTAGTCCCCCTGGCGGTCGCAGGAATTCATACTTGTGACAACGATCTCATCGAGATCGTGAGACCTAAGTCCTGCCCGCTCAAGTGCAATCATCGCCGATTGTTCAGGAAAAGCAGCGATGGAGTGCTGACGACGACTGATCCTCTCTTCCTCGTAAGCCTGGACGATCCCGGTCTCGCTAACCAGAGCCGCGGCTCCGTCGTGAGCATAAGAGATCATCGGAAGGGGATAAAGCGACAAGACAGTCATAACTAGGTTAGTTACTTGCAGGCCTCAGACTACTGTGAGTTCATAACAAGACAGGCTTCCGGAACTCCCCATAAGCCGCATCGAGTAATCGAAATATGATCGCGAGATTCTGTGCGTTCGTTCCCAATAAGGGGCATCGTTGAGCCGTAGCAATCTGTCTGGCCATGGGACGGAGGGAAGAGAATCACTGGTTGTTTTCAATAGGAAACTCCTGGCTGCAACTCTGAGGCTCTCCGCAAATACTCGACACGCCAACCGTTCCGGCAGGACCTGCCAGAGTCCGCTCAGCACCGCGCAAGGTAGAGAATTGTCGTCGAATGGAAGGGCAAACCCCAAAAGAGGCAAGCTCCCGCTTGGAGTGGAAGCTACAGGCGAAATCACGTTCCTCGGTCGGGTAGCGTCCAACAGCCAACGGGGAGTGGCGCCGCTCAGTACGCCATCTTGGGGGAGTCCTAAGTGCTCGATGACGGGTGGAGGTGTGAGAGCGTCATTGAGGCTTTGGAGAAAGTTCCCGTCAATCCGGGCGAGGATCTTATACAGGACGTTTGCATGCTCACCGTCGAACGCGCAGAACAGTTCCATCTCTCGGGTGGGATAGAGAGCCAACATTTGCCTCTCGTGCGTTCTGTCGAGTCTCTCTTCAGCGCTTCTGTCACGCGAATGTGGCAAGTGCAAGATGGGTTGTTGTTCGAGAAGCCTGAAATGAGATCCTTGTAGATGAAGACGATAGGCAAATTCGATATCTTCAGAGCCTTTCTTCTCTAGCTCTTCGTTAAAACCACCTGTGGTAAGGGCCAATGTCCGCGAGAGTGCCATCCCGCTGCTCCAACAGAGGGTCCATGGGGTAGGCAGATGTCCGAGGTCACCGTTGCGGTTACGACAGAGTCTCAGACGGAAGTCCGACAGGGACTTCTGTGTGCCGGCCCAATGCATCAGTTGCGAATTGCTCATGGGCTCCCATCCTTCAGCGTCCCGAACAAGGAGCGGCCATACAGATGCTGATGATGAATTTCCAATCACCGGCAAAAGCAAGACAGCCGTCTTGTCAACGGCGAGGGCTTCCAGCACTGAGGAAAACAGAGTGCTGCCAAACACGACATCCGGATCGAGGAAGAGGCACGTTTCGGCAGAAGCGCGACGAAGCGCCAGGTTTCGCGAGCGTGCGGCGCTCCCGATCCTTCCGGACCGCTGAATGACGACGGCCCATTCTGCATCATGCAGATTCTGAAGTATGCGTTCGCTCCCGTCGGTACTGCCATCATCCACGAAAATGACTTCGCACCCAGATAGCGCCGTCTGCTCGGTGATCGCGTCGAGGAAACGATTCAACGTCGAAGCCTTATTGTGCACCGGCACGATGACGGACAGTTCAGGATTCATTGGAGCAAACCATAATATCGCAGCGCCTCTAGACGGGTCTGGGTGGTGGCCATCTGGGAACTAGAGGCGCGGTCCAACTTCCGTCATTGGAATCTTGGATTCGGTCGCAACGAAGGCTCAGTCGCCACCGTTACGGCGCGATGCCGAATCACAGTACATCATGAGATTTCGCGTCTGCTCGAAAAAATTGTGCTCGCGCGTATTCAGAGGCGTTTTGAAGAAGGCGGAAAGTTGAGTCGCCGGCCCTCTCTCTCCCCGTTGCTGAGCAAACCAAACAAGGCGAGCGAGGTCAACCACGAGGGGAGCGGCGAGGATTGAGTCCTGGCCTAACCAATTGACGCGCATCGACATCTTGGCACCGAGCCAACCAACGAAATCAATCACATCCCAGGCTTCCTTCGCATCGCCACGCGGAGCGTAATAGTGGATGTCCACTTGATGGTCAACATCGTCATAGCCAAGAATCGGCGCTAGAGCCTCTAGTTTGCTCGCAACCTTTTGCTGAAGATGAGCCGGATCACTGAGCACGTACCCGTCATCGTTGCCGAGCAGGTTTGTGCTGTACCATCCCGACACGCGCAGGTTTCGCAACTGGAACATCGGCGCCAATACCGTCTTATAAAGGGTCTGCCCTGTTTTGCCGTCCTTTCCGGCAATCACGACGCCTTGAACATCCGCAAACTCCATCAAAGCAGGAATATCGACTGTCGTACTCGGAGTGAAATTTACATAGGGAACCTTGGCTGCCAGCGCTGCATAGGCGTAAAGCATCCCAGCGCTTATGGCCGGATCGTCTTTCGCCAGTCCCTCTTCAAATTGTCCGATGCTCTGATGTGTTGGCATCAACCCGGCGAATGGCTCCGTCGAGGCGATGTTCACAAGCACTGCTCCTGAGAGTTGCTCCTCTGCGATGGTATCCCTGATCGCCGCCCTTATTGAGTACACCGCGTCGGAGCGGGAACCCTTTGCAGTTGCGTCGGGTACGCGAGACAAGCCAAGCACCCGGGTACTGACGCCGACCCTCGGTGCTGGCAGCACTCTCACACGGGAAAGCTCTGGCGCTATCTGCTCTGTCAAGCTAAGCGGGATATGTGGTTGCTCCCGCACCCGATTCAGATGTGGCTCGCTTCTGAGATCCCAGCCATAGAAACGAAGATCCGCCAAGGGCGGCAACGAGAGGGAGTTTACTCCTGGCAGTTCGGTGACAAGTCCGTGAGGCGTCACGAGGCCCCGCGCTGCCGCGTACACTCCGGACGTCACGGTCGTCCCAATCGATCCGTTGATTCCTACCAAGAAAACACCGATTTTTTGCGCTTTCATTAGACCCAGCGGCCCCTTTTGCCGCGAATCGCCATTCTGGGGTATGGCAGGCGCAAAAACGACACCCGCCCGCTGCCCGCGGGTAGTGTGCCTTGGCGAGATCAGGCCCACCACCAGAACAGACCATTCTCTCGCTGTACTACAATCGGGAACTGCGATGGTGCCGAAGCACCAATTCGAGAGTCTATCATGCGTGAAGAGAACTTAGAGCGCCCCGAATGGCCTCGGTGGCCTTCGTCAAGCGACCTGAAGCGGCAAACGTTAGCCCTGTCGCTTTTGTCCGGCAGATGGGCGGTGGCCGGGCCTCGCACGCCATACGCGTCCCACCGGGAGTTGTTCGCTAGCGCATTCGCCCTGTACTGTGGACGTAAGTATGGAGTAACGACACTGACTGGATCGAGCGCGATCGTAATCGCCCTCCAGTCGCTTGGCGTGGGGCCGGGCCATAGAGTCCTTTTGCCGGCGATGACTTGGGTTGGTGTGGCCACCGCAGTCCTGCGGGTCGGTGCGACGCCTGTATTCTGCGCATGCAAGCCGGATAGCTTTATAGGGGACGTCGATGCGTTCGGTCCAGAGGAATTTTCAGTCATCCTGGCCGTCCACACGTATGCTTCGCGGCTTGAGATCGACCGCATCACGGAGCGGTTCAGCGGCATCCCCCTAATCGAGGACTTTTCACACTGCCACGGGGCACGTCTTAATGATGGGAAAGCCGGAAGTAAAGGGATCATATCAATTTGCAGTTTGCAGGCCTCGAAGCTTCTCACCTGTGGTGAAGGCGGCTGCGCCCTCACGGACGATCCGACAATTGCGGCCAAGCTTGCTGCGCTATCGGCAGATTCGAGGATTTGGGATTACTCAACCGGAAGCCTGATTCCCGCAAATACGTTGCATGGGGCAAATCATGCTATGTCGGAGATGCAGGCAGCGATTGCATTAGCTCATCTAACCTCTTTAGACGAAGAGCTTGCGATTCGTGCAAAGCGCCTTCGCCGCTTTGTGGACCGCTTAGCTACTTCCCGGGTTTTGTATGCATGCGATCCTGCCGTGCTCGCCGACGGGGCGTTCTATGGCCTTCCAATTGCCATCCCCGGTTGGTCCGCCGAGAAGCTCCGAGAGTATCTCTCAACGCAATTGGGGCTGGGGTGTGACTTTGTTTATCCGGCGATTCCGTGTTCACCTCTTTACCGACCTGCGACGATCCCTCTCTACTCTGCCGCCGCGTCGGCAACCTCGATCGCCGACTTCGCTGGAGATGATGAACTTCAGCGCAGGTGGGTCTTGATTCCCCATTGGGCTTTCTTGGCCTCCGAAGAACACATTGATTGCCTTGCCAACGGGCTGATATCTGGCGCAGACGAACGGTCCATTCAACAAGTTCCGCGCTCACGGCCTCGTCGAAGGGTAGCGGTCGTAATCTTGACCCGCGATCGACCTGAACTCTTGGAAGGTGCAATCGCCTCCGTTGGGGATCAGGACTCTACCTTGGACCGAGCAGTCTTTGTTGTGAACAACGGGTTCGAAGTCGATCTGGACCGTCTGCGACATCGGTGTCCGCGGACCCCCATCTATTCATACACGGTCAGGGGGGCCTCCTTTGACGAACTGCCGAGTGTGCGACGAGTTGCGCACCTCCGAAATTTCGCTTTATCCTTAGTCGACAGCGATTTTGTCTGCTTTCTCGACGACGACAACCAGTGGGAGGTCGATCACCTCTCGTCCCTCTATGAAGTCCTGATTGATCATGCCGCGGCCGCGAGCCATAGCTGGCGAACGGTCGTCTGTGCGAATGGTGACCCACTGCCTCTCCACGAATTCCCATGGGCGAGGACGCGAACAGAGAGGTTGAACCGTTTCGAAGACGCAACACGGGCCGGGCTGCTCTCTCCCGGAAGTGCAGTTGTGCGGGACTCGGTCAGCGCCCTCGTGGATGGGCGGGATGTCGGAATGGTCGACATGGGCTGTTGGTTGTTTCCCCGAGATCTCATTACAGCTTTAGGGCTAGAGACGTCGTACGATGGCAAGGAACTTGATACGTGCGTTGGAGAAGACGACAAGATGCTGCGCGCCTTGCGACTGAACGCTGTACCGGTGGCGTGTTCGATGCGTCCGACGTTGCGTTATAGGCTTGGCGGTTTTTCGAATGTCGGTGCGTGGATACAATGAAGGATAGTCCCTACAGAGTACAGAAAGACGCGAACGCCGCGACCGCCAGGGCTGAGTATGCCGCGGGTTCCGTTAGGCTACGTGCAAGACCGCGGGTTGTCTTCGTTGAGCTCACTCGATACTGCAATCTGTCCTGCCCAATGTGCCGATCCGCGGGTTCAGTGTCGCAGTCCGAAACGATGAGCAGTGAACTTTTCGAGCTCGTTGCGGAGGAACTGTTTCCGTGTGCGGAACTGGTGGACCTCCGCGGTTGGGGCGAGAGCCTGATTCTGCCTGAGTTTTCGGAGCGAATGGAACGTGCTCTCGCCTATGGCTGTGACATCCGACTCGTTACGAATCTTAGCTTTCGAAGACCGGCGGTGCTCAACGCTCTCATTGAGGCCGGTGCCTATGTCGGCGTTTCGGTGGATGCAGCGGACGATGAGCTGCTTAAGGACATCCGCGGCGGCGCAAACCTAGCGCTGATTCTGGATAACTTAACAGTTTTGGCAAACGGCTATAAGCAAAGGGGTTTCACCGACCGTCTGCGACTGTACGTAACTTGCCAAAGAAAGAACCTGAACGTACTTGATGAAATTGTTTCTCTTGCGGAGGCGGCAGGCATCGGCGATATCTTTCTGGCTCCGGTTACCGTCGAACCAGTCAGCCCTTTGAGCATTATCGGGCAAGAGAGAAGTTTCCCGGTAGTGTTGGAAAGGCTAAGGGTGAAGGCTCGACATGCCGGTGTCAGGGTGTTTCAGACGTCCAATCTGTGGGAAGGCCAATTCGAGCTAGATGCTGCCGGTCCCGCGTGCATTCATCCTTGGATGTACTGCCACGTCACGTATGATGGTCGAGTCGGCTTCTGCGACCATCTGATTGGGCCGCATGGAGATCCCTTCATTCTTGGACATCTTCAGAGCGATCCTTTCGAAAAGATCTGGAATGGCGACGCTTGGGTAGATCTTCGGCGTGAACATTGCGGCACCAGGAGGAGCGAGGCACCTCTGTTCAGCGAATGCGCATGGTGCTACCGCAATCGGTTCATTGATTTTGAAGATCTATTGGAGCCTAAGCTAGTTAAAGTGAGCGTTTAGTTATCGCGATGCGAGTGCTGGTGCGGTGGCTTGGATCGGAGACCTTCACATCGTGAGATGCTCGACGCTGAGATCCCGAAACATGCTCATGCTGGAGAGGCGCGGGCGATCTTGTCGACCCTACTCTTCAGCCATGAGTGGGTCTCTGAGGATCGCCGCTGAGAGGCGAACCCGAGTTGGCGTGATCAGTTCAGCGGGGGACAGTTGCCGATGCGGGTATTCGGCTCCGCTCGACCCCAAGCAGTACCGGCATACCTCCATTGGTCGCTCGTTCCGAAAGAACTCCAATAGGCGGTTTTGAAGACTCGGTCCATCGTCCACACGAATCACGGCATCATGTGTGGCAATGGGATCACTGCCTACGCGCGCAATCAAGTCGGGGAGGTGGGTACTCGGGCCGCATTTGTAGATATGCCCATCGTGGAGAGTGTGGCAGTAATGGCGAAAGTAGCACTTATCGTAAATGGTTTGAACCTGGCGTTCGTTTTCAATTGGTTCCGTCAGCGTAATGTGGCGAAACACGGGCGAGGGAAAGAGGCGCATTTCAGTACTTGACGACCAAGCTCGCTTCAGAAGTTCTCCGCTCGACCGAAAAATCTTGTCGCGGGTGGGTGGGTAGACTGAAACTTCAACCACGTCCACTAAATCCCAGAAGTCTGAATCCATCGCGCTGAGCAAAACTCCATTGGTGGTAACGTGAATCCGGTCAAAGACGCCGCTTCTGCGCACGAGGCGCAACAGGTCATTGAGGCGAGGGTTTAGTAGGGGTTCCCCTCCCAGGATCGTTGCACGATCAGCGTGCAGGACACCCGAGAGGATGCTTAAACTCTTCCCTATAAGATCAAGGTCAGGGAATCGCGAAGGCAAGAAAGGGCTACTTTGGGAACAGCCGGCGCATCTCAGGTTGCAGTGCTCGGCAGCTTGAATCTCCAGGCCATACGTCTGGATCTTTCCGTCCCTTATTGAGTATTCCATTCTCGGATCGGCGCGGTCCCGACAGTCGCACATCGAACGTCCTTGCTATTCTGCTGCCACCAGGCGATGGCGAACATTCGATAAGTGACGATACCAAGATCGTATCAGTTCTCGCCCAGGAATGGATCTTAACGTCGAACCCTTGAACGTCGCGTTGCCAAAACCGAAAGCTGACGGCGCTCTGGAGACAGGGCTATCCTTTGGAGGATTCGCCAGACTCGCCCCCATGCTCGATGCACATCGGCTGTTGGTCATTCGCCGAGCAACAAGGGCCGACTATCGCGCCGCACACTTTGCATTGGATGATAGGGCTTCCTTTCGAGAGCGGGCATCCACACAACTCGCAACCGGAGTTCAAGTCAGAGTCCGAAAGCGCTCGCCTCTTCGGTCGGTGGCGCATTTCCGATTCCTTCATTAGCGTCTATCGCCCCTGTGTCGCGCCGATCGCCGATTCCTTCATCTAAACGTTTCTCGCTACTATCAGATTGACGGGAATACCACCTGCGTCAACCCGATGCACTCCTTCTATTTTCATTTCATTGGGGGGAGCAAAATGGAGCGGTCGGAATACGACCAAGATGCCGTCCTTTCGGAGGACGCGAGAAGCGAGAGAATCGAATGAAGCGTGTAGTTGTCTGGCGCCGGCCGGACTCCCGACACGCTGCCCATAGGGCGGATTGGAAATGATCACATCGACGTTTTGGACAAGCCGAAGCTTACAGGAGTCCTCTTTAAGGAGTGACACGCCAGCCAAACCCTCAAGGTTCCGTCTGGCCGCATTCAATGCGTTCTCCTCGATATCAACGCCTATTAGTTTGCGGTATGGGCCACGCATAGCACGTTCCGCGAGCAGGGTGCCGCTTCCGCAAAAAGGATCCAGAATTGAGTCGGTCGGGACGATGGGAACGAATCTGACAGCGGCCGCTGCCAACGTCGGGTGCAGCGATGCCGGGACATCCGCCTTGCGGTAAGCGAAGCGTGAATCCGGCGTCATAGGGCGTGCGCCAATTATCGTCTTAGGTCCCGATCGCCGAACTATAAGTTCCCAGGAATATCCAGTCGCGGCGTTCGCAAGCCCTTTTGCCGTGCCTGCAAACTGTTTTACCCAATCACGTTTTCGGAAGGACAAAGCTGCTGAAAGCTCCAACGTCAATCGGTAGTGGAGCAAGTCTCCCGCAGTGAGATGCGCCATCGCCTTAGCCTCTGCGGATTCAGCGAAGATCTTGCCAAGCGTCTCAGGTCGATCCGTGTCAGCCTGAAATACGAGCACTGGATAAAGAGCGGTGCGGAGCTTCATAACCGAGTCGAGATTCGTCGATTGGGTGATCAACACGCGATCCCCGTGCACGCGAACGGAGGCGATCCCGGCTTCTGACGCCTCCGCCGCTAGTATGTCGGCCAAGCCGTCACGACACCACAACTCCAGCCTGACCCCTTTGGCCAAGTCCTCGGTCGTCTCTATTCTTGCGACGTTGCCGCTCAGACCTCGAAAGCGATCGATTACTTTCTCAAGAGCATGTTTCTCTGTGTCGCTATTGGGTGTGATCTGCTCTATGAGGGGCGCGTCTTGGGGCTGTGCGGTGTGGCCGAACGAGAGAATGAGAGACGTTCTAACGCGCTCGTCTGTCTCGCTCCGCAGGCGCAAAAGAATGGGCTCGGTTGAAGCGTGACATCCCAACTTGCCAAGGCTCAACGCTGCGTTGCGTCGCACTTTGTAATCGTCGTCGCTCAGCGATCCGCATAGCACCGAACTCGCCATCTCGGCGTCAGACTTCGATTTGGATGCGATTTCGCCAATCAAGAAGGCGACTCGACGCCGTATCGCGGGAGCTTCGTCGTTTGCAACTCGGTAGAGCGAGGGGAGTACTCTTGCGCCCTGCTCAATGAGCCGAAGGCCAGCCGAATCAGCGGCGGTGGGACTGGCATCGGCTAGTAGGCGTATGAGATGCGCCACATTGGTGTCGAAAGACCTCAATTCAACCACCAATGCAGTGAAGCGACGATCGTGGCGTTCGCGAACATAACATTGAGCGTCAAAATCGTGCCATAGCCGAAGACTGGTCGCGCCGTTTGTTTAACCCGGCGAGATGATCCGGCTGGCATTGGCCGCTTGAATCGGGAATCCGCGCTCGCCTCTCGGGCGGCGAAGTCCATACGTCCGTGCTCGACGCCGACTCCCAGCAAGCGGGCATAGATGGCTGACTAGAGAAGAACCTCGCTGGATCGAACGAAGGAGACGTCACAAGGCCATGATAACTGACGTGGTGACACGGGGAGGACTGGGAACAGAAGCTGAACTTGGGCGGCATCATAGAAACGTCGCGCGACCGAGTTCCTTCGGCAGCGGCAACGGCCAACTAAATAGGCAGAGGTGGTCGAAGGCCCAGAAGCAAACGAGTGGAATCGACTGGCTAAGGGCGCACACGTACTCCAGCGGCCAGGGGCAGCCACCGTTGAACCATGGCACCAGGTACGCCGCCGCGGTCACCGGCCAACTGCCGGGCGCGGTGAACGGAAACGCGATTGTTTTCTGTGCGTTTGCGAAGTTTCGGTAGGTCGATCCCCACGACAGAGATTCCACTTTCAGGCGGTCGAGCCCAGAGCCTGATTGGGCCAGATACTGCGACGGCAGATTGACAGCGCGATTCAGGCGGCCGCCCTGCGGGTAGGGGACGTCCGGCGTGTAATAGCAGGTCGCGAAGTTCACGTCGTACGGCCAGAGCAGCTCGAACTTCGCGGCGGAATAGCTCGCGAGTACGGTGGCCCGAATGGAATCGATGTGACTTTTGATCACGCTGGCGAGGAAGTTCGCATCCGCCGATCCGTTGACGGTGGGATCGTCGTCCTGGGTGTAGAACGCGGCCAAGGACCTGCCCAACGCGGTGCTCGCGGCCTGCGCGGTGTAGGCGTCGTAGTAAGCCATCCCACCGCCGCTGCACGTTCCAGTGCCGCTCACGTAGTTGCCGTTCCCGCTGGAGCCATTGAGAGTGAAGTGGGTCGCGTCGGTGACGGTGATCGGCCAGCCTCCGTTCGCGGCCGTGTTTCCCCGGATGCCGGCGAGGATCGCGCGTTGGCCCGTGGACAAACCGTGCGGGCTGACCGTGCCAATCGAAATCGGGGCTGTCCAACTCGCGTATCCAACGCCCAGGTTCTGGACCACGCTGAAGAACCACCAGAGAAACTCGCCGAACTGGAGCCATGGCGTCAGACCAGCGGTGCTCATGATTGCGGCCACCTGTGTGTAGCATGCCGCCAGGTACGGGGTCACGATGGACGGATTGAACGTGCATTGCGTGGTTTGAAGATCGATGAAGGTCGCGTCTCCGACTCCGGGCGTGTAGCCGCCTGAGATCAGAGTGGTGAGCTGGTAGTGATTCGCATCCGTGACGGTGACCGCCCAGACGCCAGATTGGGTTGAGCTGGAAATGTGAGCCGTGTTCCCAGTGATGTAGCCGTGGCCGGTTTGCTGGATCGTGATTGGGCTGGAGCCGCTGACCGCCTCGACGAAGCCGGTGCCCCAGCTTCCGAAGCCGGTATCAGTCAGGACCTGGTTGCCGTTCGCGAACCGCTGCGCCCACGCACCCGCGGCGGTGTTGACATCCGGCGGTGCGAGCAGTTCCTGGGAGAACGCGACGGTCATCGTCTGGCCGGCGGCGTGGACCTGGACGCAGAAGTCGGCCAGATAGTCCGTGAACGCCTGGTTGAGCGGCTGCGATTGGGATGCGTCCACCTGCCAGACGCCTTCGTTGCCGGCCTTGATGTCACCGCTAACTGTGATCGATCCGGTTGAGGGATTCGCGCCGTTCGCGCCCGTTCCTGCAGCGTAGTTGGTGAACAGGGTGAAGCCGGCCACGGGGCTGAGCGTCGTGATCGTGAACTGGTCCGTCCCGGTCTTTGCCGCGGAGATCCCGACGAACAGCGTGTTGATCGCGTTGACGAACCGCAGCGCGAGCGTGTCCACGGTGTCGATCGGATAGACTGCTGCGCCGAACGCCGTTCCGAGGCCGTCTCCGTAACTCGCGCCACCCACCTGCAAGAACATCGCGTCGCCATCGCCGTAGAGCGACCCGAGATTGAAACCGCTCGACCCCGCCGAGATCGTGACGATGGCTTGATGGAAACTTCCGCCCGAGCGGACGCGTTTCAATGCGAAGAAGACACCGGAGTAGAAGTCGATGTCGCCGGCGAATCCGGCCTTGCTCAGAATCCAAAAGGCACGCGCGGGCGCGAGGGCGTAAGTCTGGGCGGTGTCGAAATCGCAAGCGCAGTTGACGTTCGGATAGGTCACTGCGGGCGATTGCACGTCCGAAATAACCGCCGCCTGCAAATAGTCGACGCAGCAACTGGTTCCCGTGGACAGAGAGTTGTGAGAGCCGGATACCGTGAGGACGACCACGTGGGTGCCGGGCGCGACACTCGAGGCGAGGAGACGGCGCGTAGAAATTGGTGACGTGGTATCGGCGTAGGTATCGATCGTCGGCTGCGCCACGCCGTCGAGCGTGGTCGTCAACTCGCCACCTGCTGACGAGAGCGACGTACCCAGGTACAAGTTGTGCGTGTACTGGCACGAATAGGTGACCGTCACATGGTCGGTCGAGTGCGAGGACTGCCGCGCGAAGCCCCGGTAGTAGAAGCCTGTCTGCTCGCTCCAGCCTGTGCCAGTGAAGCTCGCCCAGAAGTCGCGGCTGCCGACCGTCACGCTTCCTGGTCCCGCGATCTTCAGCGGCAGCACACTGCTGGGATCGGACAGGGTCCAGTTGGTGAAAACCGCGCTCCAGGTGCTCGGCTGGTAGGCGACCAGCGCAGGATTAACGGACCCGGAGTCGTAATTCAGCGCGGGCGCGAAGGTGAGCCACGCTTGGCGCAGCGAGTCGATTCCGCTTGTTGTGAAATCGATGTGGAAATGCACGGACGACGGGTCTGTGCCGCCAGTGAGTTTGGATGCACCCGCCGGAGTCAAGTACGCGGTCGAGGTCTTGTGCATCTCCAACAACTCGATGGCATTGCCGTCGCGGCCGCCGCCTGGTGCGAGATAGTTGACACCGGTTTGGGTGCCAGCAGAGGTCGTCAGGGTGACCGACGTGGGCGAGGTTACCGATGCGATCGCGTACTGGACACCATTAATAAGGATCGGATCGCCGGCTTGCGATCCCAGGAAGTTCTGGCCAGCAGCGAACGATACCGATGTGCCCGAGGTGTTGACGGTCCCGTACCGCGCAGCATAGACGGTGAAGCTCGCGCCGCTCACTGTTGCCATCAGCGCGATCGTGGGGTTGAGGAAGGCCCAATTGGTCGCGTTGATCTGTCCGGCCAGTTGCGCGGCGATGAACGGGCAAGCGCCTTGCGACTCGAAGAGGGTGCCGGGGCCGTTGCCGTCGGACGCGGAGCAGCTAATGCTGGCACCGCTGTTCGTCCGGGCGGCGAGAATCACGTTGTTGGCGCTCACGGAAGCGGTAGCGTTCGGATCGTTGGCAGCGTTGATTGCGGCGGCCAGCGCGATGGCGATGTCGCCGGAACCATCGGTCGAAAGCTGGACGTGCGAGTACGTGTTGGACCCGATCGTGATGGTGTGGTTGTAGCCTGTACCGAGGTAGTTGAAGAACCCGAACGTCACCGTCGAAGGCCCCGCCGAGAGCGCAGTCGAGACCAGGTAGTCGTAAACGATGTTGCTCAGGTAGACGAGATCCACGCGGTCGTATAGCGCGGGTGTGCCGTTCACCGTGAAGGTCTGAGAAGCCGCAGCCATGCCGGTAGCTGATGTCGCCATCGGTAGGAGCGAGATGGTGCCAGGTGTTTCCGACTTGGTGATGTAGCTGAGCGCACCCCAGGGAACCGATTGAAACTTGCGGCTGACGGGATTCTGCGCGTTGGTGGTCGCCAAGTCGAAATCGAGCGTGACCCCGGCGAGCGAGAAATCGGGAAGGTACTTGGTGGTGAAGAGGTGACCGAACTGATCGTCGGCGTCGAACAGCACCAGGACCACGAAATCGGCCTGGTCGCTGAAGACGCCACTAACGGTGAGGCCAGAGGCCGATGCGTTGTTCAAAGACGCGGCACACCCGCGGCGGTCGAAGCCCCGCAGGTACATGGTCCGGTGCGGCTCCAGCTTATGGATTGCTTCCGTGGGCACAGGTTCTCAAGACAGCGCGACGGTTAGGTCCGATCCGGGGAACGTCGTGCCGACGGCAGTGAGATTTATGATGACCGGCGTCTCCGGGCCGATCGCGGGCGTGCCTGCCGCGGAGCCCACCGTGGAGCCCGCCGCGATCGTCACCGTAAACAACAGCGTGGTTCCGGCATAGACCTGGATCACGAGGTCTGCGCCGACCGGCGCCTGCTTCACCATGCACGTCACCCCGTTCTGCAAGGAGACGGTGGAGGTATAGAACGCCGCTGGACCGAGATCGCTTCCAATCGCGAGCGTTCCAGGAATCGAGATCTTCATCTCGCCGGATGGCGCGCCGACCTCGCCGTAGATCCAGTCTTCACGGAAAGGCTGGTCGCCATCCGGGGATTCGTTGCCGTTCACGTCAACCGTGAAGCCGGCAATCAGCATTGCCTGTTCGATAAAGTTCGCCGTTGGCACCGAGAGGGTCACGGGCGTCAGCGGGTTCGCGTTGTCGATGCTGGTCGAATCCGCTTGGAAAGCCCAGGCGGGCGCTTCTATGATCGATATCGACGTATTGTCCATGAGCAGCGGCGGCTGGAAGGTCAACTGCGTTGACGTGTTCGCCGTGATCGTGCTCGGCGGCTGGCCGCGACCCGTGCCCGCGATCACGCGGATCAGGTTGCCAACCTCCGCGCTTACGGCCAGGCCGCCGTAACTGTTCGCGACGTTCTGGTAGCCGGTGTCGGTAACTTGGGTGACTGCCGTAGGCGTGCTCGACAGGCCCGACGCCTGGTTGCGAATGACCACTGCGTCGCCCACGTTCACGATCCCGGTGGGATCGCGGTCAAGCGTGATCGTCCCGGTGGTGGGCACAAACGCGGTGATGCTGAAGCTGGCGAACGGCGTGCTGCCGTTGGGGCGGCCAATCACGGAGAGAATGCGGCCGACGGGACTGAACGGAGTGGAGGAAGTATCGACCAGCTCCGAACAAACCAGGGTATTGGTCGAGACGGTAGTGACCGCGATGCCTGCCACGCCTGCGTGCAGCAAAAGCTTGGCCTTGATTCGAACCTTGGCGACGTACGGCGATGGCAGCGCCCACGTCGAGCGGACCACCGGACCGCCGAAGGTTATCGAACTCGGCGTGTAGGTGTCGCCCGTGCCAGCGGTCAAAGTGGCAGTTGCCTGAGCGCAGATCAGGTCGGGCTGCGTTCCGACGAACAACACATAAGAGGCGAGACCCGCGACCGCCGGCCAAATGATGTCGTCAAGCGTGAACGAGCCGCCCGACGCCGTGCCGCTGCCGATAATGGCGATATTCGAGGGAGCCGAAGGAAGGCCGCTTGAATCGATCGCGCAGATTGCAACCCACAAGGTGATGTTCGCCGGCAATGATCCGCCCGTCGTGCTCTGCGAAATCGATCCTATTCCCGGCGCGCCCGCACCCGTGGTGCTGAACTCGTTCACCGGAAGTTTGCCAGTGACGATCAAGCTCGCGAGCGCACTGCCATCGGCGAGCGTCGTGTATTCCTGGTCGGAATCAAAAGTCCACTCGCTTGGAAATAGCGCGTCGCTCGAAGACGCCTGAACCTGGTATGGCGCCCATACCGGGCCAAGAGGAATCGGATAGAACAGCCGGGGCAAGGGTGCCGGCACGACATCCATCGGCTTCGGCCCGACATCCAGGTCGTACATGGATGCCGTGACGGTCTGCGCCTCGATCTGCACTGACCAGTCCTTCTTCAGGCTCCAGCGTTGGATGCGGAAGCACATCGTGACGACCTGGAAGGCCAAGCCCGTTCCGTTTGGAGGCGCTGGAGAAGTCGTGATCGTCGAGCCGTCGCTGGCGACTGCGGTGATCGTCACCTGAGAACCGCCGATCAGGATTTCCTTGTTGACCAGCTCCGAAGCTCCGGTCGCGGTCCCGGCGTAGGTCCAAGGATCGCCGCTCACCCACGTGGCGGTACTGCCGGAGACGTTGCAATTCCCGTGACGGCCCGGAATGTCCGGGTGCGTCATCGACACCACTTGCCCGACCTCGTTTCCAAGCCCGAGTAGAGTGGTTTGCCATGCCGCCGTTCGCGCGTCGCGCCATTCCGGAGGTGTTACCCCGCCGATTTCTTCGCGTGTGCGCGTGGCCGCGATACGCAGCGCTTGGCTCAGGGTGGAGCATCCCACTGAGTGCATCTGCGTGGTGAGCGGAGATCCCGCGCGCCCATAGTAGGCGCCGTGGGTCTTGTCGCTGTATTCCGCTGTGTTGGCTTGATACTGATAGGCAACATCGGCGAACGAAAGCACCAGGTGCTCGAACTCAGCTTGAATCGGCGTCAGCCGCAGGGTTTGAAACAGGGAATTGGCGAGGGTGTACGCATCCACCGCGCTGGCGTTTATCCGGCAACCGAGCTTCAGCTTCCCGAACTCCCACGTGTAGAAACCCAGACAGCAGTTAAGCACCTCGGTGAGCCAGTCGCGGAAGGGCTTCTGGCTGCTGATGATTCCCTGGAACTGGAACTGCGTCTCGGTTCCGCTTCCGAGGATGGCCGTCACGTTGTCGGCGGCGATCTCGGCCGCACCGCTTCCATCGCCCACAATCAGCGACGGCAGCACGAACGTAGCGAGCTGGTCGGACGACGCGGGGCCGGAGCCACCCGCAGGGTTCGAGCCAGTGGACGGGTCGCCATACAGACCCATCGCGCGCAGCAGCATATTCACCGCAATCCAGAATGGATTGATGAGTCCCTTGACGCCGGTGCGGGTGCCGCTCTGGTCCCAGGTCCAGCCCCACATCCCGTAATCGATCGGGACCGTCATCTGGTGCTGGTCGGGAGTGCTCGGCTGAATCGTGGAAGACTTGACGATGCGAATCTCGCACGCGGCAGTTCCGGCGGCGTAAACGTTCGGCTCCCAGACTTGCGGGCTGCCGGAGCCAAGGGAGAAATAGTCGAAAGTGGGAGTTACAGGGTCGTTGCCAGGCACCTCGCGAGGCGCGCCAATGGGCGAGTTCTTGACTACGTTCAGGTTCCCATCGACCTTAAAGCCTTGCGGTGTGTAGCCATCCACCATGGGCGCCACCACGTAGCGGTAGCCGTCCGCGTTGGTGACGACGTACATGCCGGTGAACCCACCGATGGGGCCGGCACAAAGAATGCCGAGCGAGTCGGCGTAGTCGGATTCATCGCGATACGCCACCATCAGCGCGTTGGCCACGAACGCAAAGAGCGGATTGCCGCCACTGTTGCACCAGATCTCCGGCAACGCGAGGCCCCAGATTGTGTCCGAGAGAATCGACGTTGCAGTAACGGTGTTGCGGCCGAAGCCGAGAAAGCCGGTGGAATTGTCCTTGATGACGACGCCCTGCGGGTCGGCCTGATGCCCGCCGAAGTACGGGGCCATGCCGTGCACCTGGCATCCGTTCGCGGACTCGAGGTAGTAGTCGCAGCTCGCAGGATCGCCGCCCGCCGCAGTAACCGCCGAAGAGCTACGCCCCTTCGTAGCCCACGGACAGTTCACGCCATCGTTGTAGGTCTTCCAGCACTGACGGCTGATCTGCCGCTCCGGGTACTGGTTCATGATCTGGAAGAACCCGTCCGAGCACGTCACCGGGAAGATCGGCGTTCCGTCGCTGGTGAAGTTCTGGATGACACCTTTCCAAAGCTGCAACAGAATTTCGGAGTTCATATGGAAAAGGCACAGGTCGATCTCGGCGTACTTCAGATCGGTGTCGTTGGCGAGCTGCGTCATCACGCGGTCGCCGTTGCCGAACGTGAAACGGACGTTATCTGACGTGCCTTTGATGTCCTGGGAGATCAGGACGTCAGAACCGGGTTCGCCGATTCCGATGAGACGCGGCAGGTATAGCTGGCCGCCCACCGTGACGCGCCGGTCGGACAGATAGATGTCCGCGACCGCGGATTCGCGCACACGAATATGAATGAGCGGGACGATCTGCTGCACCTCAGAAAGCAGCGCTGTGGATAGTGCGGTCGAGGGGAACCGGACGCAGGTGGAACTGATCGTGTAGGTGGGTGCGGACGTCGGATCGACAACCTCGACGAGATTCAATCCAACCTGGACCGCGTTGCGCAGGTACTCGAACGAGATCGGGGTCTGCTCGAAGGTCACGAGCACGCTGGAGGTCGTTCCATCGGGGTTGGGGACGGTGTAGGTGAACGCCTGCCACGGTCCCTGCAAGGACTCCCAGAAGTCCCGGAGCTGCTTTCCTTCCGCCCAGTTGAGGTTCGGATGCTTGAACTGAAACTTGCGCGGGCCGATGCCGACGTAATACCGCTGCTCCTGCTTGGCGTCGAGGCTGCCGAAGCGATGGACGATCACCGGGCGCTCGACGGAGAAGCCGAATGGGTACTGCGTGGTGAGCGGGAATGTCTGGCCGGAGTTGATCACCGTGGGGACGGTGATGCGGCCGATGGTGTCGGACATGGCTTGTGGAGAAGTAGGTGATGAGCGCAACCCTTAGGAGCACTCGGAGGGATCAAACGCGTTCAGCAGGAGGGCGGCCGGGCATTCCGCTTAGCGTACCGTTAGAATATCGTTTCCGTCTCTTTGCGGAAAACTTGTAAAAGCCAGGCAGCCATGGACGACATCTACGTAAAAACCGTCACGCTGAGGAAGCTTCACGGCCTCATCGAGCGCGGCATCTTCGCCGTGCCGGAATTGCAGCGAGAATTCGTCTGGAATGCCCGCAAAGCTTGTGATCTCCTCGACAGCATCTACCACAACTACCCAATCGGGACGATTCTCATTTGGAAGACTGACCGTCGCAACGAAAACCAACTCCGGAAGCACTACCACATCCTTCCCCACTTCAATCCGAAGAATCGGGACATCTATTTCCTGATTGACGGGCAACAACGTCTCTCGGTTCTGTGGCACTTGCTGCGAGGAGAAGGCGGATCAGTCGTCAACGAGGAAGGGAAGGCCCTCAAGTTCGGCAACGTTTTCTTTAATCCGTACGCTTCCGAAGGCGACGGACTATTTCTTTACCGCGAGCATCTGAGTCGAGACCAGGGTGAGACGCTCGTGTCGGTCGTTGACCTCCTGTCCAATACCTGGCGAAGGCGTTCGCGCGGCCACGGCGTTCGCGCTATGAAACGGCTTGAGGATTGCCGGCGACGCGTGCTCGGGTACGAGGCGCTGCTCGAATTTTGCGAAACAAAGGACCGTGGTGAAGTCCGCGAGACCTTCATCCGAATCAATTCCTTGGGGATGCGGATCGGTGCTGCCGATCGGGCCTTCGCCCGGGCTTCACAATTTGACATGCGTGGCTTAGTGCGCGATGTACAGAGTCGTCTCAAGCATGGCTTCGATCGAATCTCCAGAACGACCATTCTTCAAACGTTCGCGCTTGCGCTTGGCAGTCGCGACTTGGGGGAACGCGCGATAGATGGGTTCATTTCCAAGCTGGAAACTGATGAACATGAGCGAGCACGTTTCGAGCGGGTCTTCCCCCAGCTACGAGAGGCAATTAGCTCAGCCGCCGACTACGCCGTGTATGAGCTCGGTGTTCCCAACTTTGAGTTCTTGCCTTCTGAACCAATGATGATGATCCTTTCGCTCTTCTTTTTCCATAACGGCAACGTCAGACCGTCGCGGTCCGCCAAGCGACGATTGATCCAATGGTTTTGGGCGACAGGGGTTGGAGCACGATATACGGGACGTGGGTATCGTCCGAACCTGACGTCGGATGCAGCTTTCGCGAAACGGCTGGCCAGCAATCCCAACTCCCACGCTTCGTTTAAGGTCAAGGTTCGCATTCATTCTCTTCGAAGTACTGAGTACGGGCGGCCGGGGCCGGTTAGCAACGCGTTCTTTTGCCTACTCCGACTCATCGGGCCGCGCTATTTGGACGACGGTTCGCTGATTCCGCATGGGGAAACTTCAAGCCGACGCAATAGCAGCGACAAACACCACATCTTCCCCCGTGCGCTTCTGACCCGGCACGGCATTGGCCCGGACAGGTTTAACAGCATCTTGAATATCTGTTATCTGGTGGCTCGTGACAATAGGAGCGTTGGTCAGCGGGTGCCGAGGAGTTATTTCGAGGACGTTCCCAAAAGCAAGCGAGCCCAAGTCTTAGCGTTGCGCAGTCACCTTGTTCCGTCCAAGAAGGATCGCGGGATCTGGGACCGCAGCATCAAGCGCGGCTTCAAAAGTTTTATCAGCGACCGTGCTTGGCTCCTTGCGCGAGCGTTTGAAAAGCAGGCTGGCGTACGGCTTTTCGACCGGAGTGAAAACTTTTGATTCGCCACCACGATTCACCAAGCAGAAGCTACGCCACCTCCACAAGCTCCAGCCCTTGAACATTTGTCCGCGCCACGTCCGTTGCCTGTGCCCAGTTGCCGCGAAACACCACCGTTATCCGGCCCTGCGTGTTGTTGCCGGTCGAATCGTAGTTGCTGCCGATCTGCTGGCCAGACGCCACGTCGAAGGGATTGTAGAAGGCGAACGGGGTCAGCCCGGCGTTCTTGGAGACCCAGAAGCTGTACAGCGCGGAAAGCAGAGAGGCGCTCAGGCGCTTGCTTAGTCGGAACGTGCGGCGCGACGTCTGGGCGAGCTGCAATCGGTGGATCGTGCCGTCGTGATACTGGTTCTGGAGTTGAACGTACTCGCGCAGCTCCGTGAACGCCGTGCACAAGGAAGCCGGCAACACGCCACTCGGCGCGGCGTTTTGAATATTTCCAGGCATGGTCTGATGAGTGTTACTGCACCTTGAAGTTCTGTTCCAGCTTGGCCCACACGATCCACAAGGTGCCGGTGTTCGTGTCAGGGCCGTTGCTGCCGCGCCGATACAGCCGTGTGATCACGGCACCCGATATCGGATTGGGACACGACGCGTTGATGCCGAGACCGTACGGCCCCGTGAACTCGTTGATTTGGGAAGTGGCTATCGAACTCCCGCCGCCGTTGGCCGTCACGGAATACGAGCTAGAGCCCGCCGGCATGGAAGGAAAGGATGGCCCGCTCGACACGCTGAACGGCGCGCAGGCCATAAGCGCCATGAAGTTCACGTTGCCGCCGGAAGCATCCGTGTAACCGGCCCAGGACAGGGACACGGAGTTGTACGTGACCGGAGTCTCAAAGAGCAACGACGCGTAAACGTCGCCGCCTCCGTGAGCCAGCGGAACTGCCGCCATCGGCGTGCCTCCGACCGAGATGCACTGCATCGCAGCGCTCGCCCCCATGAACTGCGGACTTGGTTGAGGAGTTCCGCCGACAGTCGAGCAGTAGCCAACGGGGTTAATCTGAGTCGTATTCCCGCTCACTAGGCTGGGGACAGCCGTAGTGCAGGTCACGGCGCTATTGATGCTGCCGCAGTTGGTCTGGATGTTCGAATATGAATTCGACATATCCGTGACGGGCGGCCCTCCGATCGCGTCGAACAAGATGCCGTACTGCAGGAACGTGTTGCTGTTGACGTTGGGCGAGGCCATGATGTAATTGCCGCTGTAGCCCACCGTCGTGAGGCCGCCGAAAGTGCTGCCATGAGTGATGTAGACCGCGGCGGCCTTCTGCGGATTGCTTCCATCGATACCGACCCCGTCGATCCGGTTCCCCGTGATCGTCAGTCCGTCGTAGCGGAGCGCTAGATAGAGCGCGGAATCCGTGGTGCCTGAGATGATGTTGTCCACGATGAACAGGCCGTCGTTAAAGTCAAAAGCCGAGTTGCTCACCACCACCGCTCGGCCCTTGACGTTCGCGAACTTGTTCCCTTCAAGGATCAGACCGACGATGCCCGTCGCCGAAATCACCGAGGCTTCACTGGTCTGATTCGGATAGTTTCCGTCCGCGAACACATCCCGCATCGCGAAATCGGTAGTCCCGTTCAGGGTGACCATCGCCGCGTTCAGTCCGTTCTTCGCGGTGAGCTTGCTCCGAGCCCTGAGGCCCATGATGGTCCAGCCCGTCTTGCTGGAGATCGAAAGCCCGTTTTGCAGCGTATACGTGTTCGGACCCATCATGAAGGTCACATTCGGTGCGGACCCAGCAGCGCTGAACGCGCCGGAGAAGCAGGTATCGTCATAGGTTCCCGGCACGCTGCAATACTGATCGATCCAGGTGCTGACCGTGCCCCTGGGCAGCCCGCCGAGATTCGACAGCGCGGCCGCGGCATTGCCCACATCGGACAGATTGTTCGCCGCGGCGAGCTTCGCGTTGAGCTGGGCCTGCGCATCGCTCGTCAGGTTGGCGACGTATCCGAAAGCCGTGTTGCCGACGCTGCCGCCTCCGATGTTGGGAGCTGGGATTCCTGTCGGGAGTTGCCCGACTGAAGCCGCGCCCGCGAGCTGATTGAAGTTGTAATCGTTCGCGACAGGCGAGACCTCGCCGGTCCTGCTGTTGAACGAGGTGACTCCCGTGGCCGACGGGTTGCACCACCCGGCCACACCGTTGCTATCGCAGACGAGCTGCCCATTGGTGGCGCCTTGGGTGGAGAGCTGCGAGACCGCGACCGTCGTCGTCGGGCCGGGCGTATAAAGCGTCGTGACTTGCACGATGGTGCAAGTTCCCGACGGGCACCGGGACGACGGGAGTGTAGGCACCGACCAGACACTCGTCGAAGTCTGCCCGTTCGAAACCGTGTTTACGGTGTAGGCGGCGGCAGGGATCGCATGGTCCGTCGGTGCAAGCTGAACGTTGACGACGCCGTTCTGGATCGGGAAGGCACGAGCGCCGCGCGCGATCGGCACGCCTCCGACCGAGAAAGCCGCATTGTTCACGATGAGGTTGCCGTTCATCAGCGAACCATCGAGATTGTAGAGCGTGTCCTGGATCGTGGTCAGCGTCGGCTGCGCCCGGCACGGGAGAGCGTTGACAAGCCACAGCGCCGCGCAGAAGAGAAAGATGAGCAATCTCCGCATAGATCGATTCCTTGTTGTGGGGACGACGAAGCCGTCTTAGGCCACCGTTAAACCGGGCAACTGCATGTTGGCGGACTGCTGCGTGCGGCCGTAGCTTGAGTACTGCGCGGCCATCGCCTGGTCGGTCACGAACTGCGGCGTGACGAATTGGCCGGTCATGAAGTTCGCCGCGTCGGCTCCGCTGATGTTCAGCGACATGTACGTCGCGCCGCTGCCGCCTCCAGTGTTCGGATTACCCGGAGTCGGATAAACGCCCGCGCTTATCCCGCCGAGCGTGGGGATGTTCGAAGCATAGACGTGAGCCTGGCCATCCTGGTAGCTGGCCTGTTGATAGAGTTTGCCACCTTGCTCCACGAGGCTCCCCGCGTACGGCGTCGTGGCCGACAGCGGCATCTTCTGGCCGGTGGCCTCCGAGTACAGCATCACAAGCTGACGGACGCTCGGGGACCGCACGGCCACAGCGACATCGCCGCCGAACTGCGACTGCGCGATCTGCACAACCTGCTTAATCGTCCCGCTGTTCTGCGGGATGTCTACGCCGAAGATGCTCTTGATGTCGTCGTGAGCTTTCCTCTCGGGAGACTTTATGCCGAGCAGTTGCTCGACCACGCCAGCAGTGAAGCCCGCAGCCGCTCCGATCGCGGCCCCCCACGGGCCGCCGATCTGCTCGCCGATCAGTGCGCCTCCGGCGGTATCTTCAAGAGTTCCGCCCCATGTGCCGCGCCGTGATCCGAACAGGCCGCTGGTCGCAAGCATCATCCCGGCGGCACCGGCGGCCGGAGACTTCGCCACGCCCTGCACGCCGCCCCAGAAGTTGCTATCCGAAGCGTTCCAGGCGTCCTGGTTCCAAAACGTACCCTTCAAATTGGACAGCGCCTTCGAAGCGCCACCCTTGGAGAACAGGCCGTAAAGACCGGATGTCCCACCCTTGGAGCCGGAACCAAGAATCGTTGCGAGCGGACTCATGCTGCCACCGGCGTGAGCGCCCATCGGAAGACTCATCAGGTCGCCCACGCTCGGAGTTGCGGCCGAGGCCGAGCCAGCGGTAACGATGGGGCCGGGAAGCGATGCACCTTCAGTACGTCCGGAGGCGGTTGGCATGCTCACGCCGACCGATCCGGATACCGGTGCTGGAATCGAAATCGATGGGCCGGCGATGCTCGGTACACCGGAAGCTCCGCCGGAAACGTGCGGGGCCGCCATCCCCATGCCGGCTGCGAGGATCGCCGTCAAACCAGCCATCACCGCGCTGTTCTGCATGGTGGCCGCCGTGTTCATGTCTGTTGAGGCCCTCACCGGATCCTTCGAGGTGCCGCGCAGCATGCCATTGATGCCGCCGTGCCCGTCCGCCCCGTAGATGATCGGATGCAGCACATTCGCCACTGCGCCGCCTAGCGTTTCGGTGATTGGCTTAAGCACCGCGGAGCGGATCGTGTTGAGCAAATCCTTGCCAAAGTTCGCGGGTTTGGTGAACAGAACGTCGATCAGTTTCTCGGCCTGCTTCTGCAAGCCGTCAATCTGCGACTGCAACTCCTGCTCGCGTTTCTGCTGGAGCTGTGCCTGCTTTTCCTCGAACTGATCCTGCGCCTGGGCGAGATCGGTGAACAGGTCCTTCTGCGCCTGCGCCGCCAGGACGGAACGCTTCGCCGCGTTCTCTTCCTTCGATATCCGCTCCGCTTCGATGCCGGCCAACTGGACAGCCAGATCGAGTCGGACCTGGTAGGCCTGCTGCGCGGCAGCCTCTTCCTTTCGCGCCGCCAGCTCCTTTTTGTCGGTCTCGGACATCGCTACCGGCGTATGATCACCGGCTGTCAGTTCCGCCATACGCTGCGATCGACCGGCGCGCCGCCGCAATTCCTCCCGTTGCGCCTGGACTCCGATGTCTTCAATCTTTTCCTGCGCCGCGAAGCCTTCCTCCCACTCCTTCATCTGCTCTTTGCTTGGCATCATGAGTGCCAGCATTCTCTTCCGCTTCTCCGCGTCTTGCTTGTCGGCATACTTCTCAAACTCCTCCCACGACTTCTTATAAAGGACGCCCGCCTGCCGATCTGCTGACGCGCGAATCGCCGCGATCTCAGCTTCCGACGCCTTGACCTTCTCGGCCTGTTTCAGAAGCAAGTCGCGCTGATAGTAGATCTTTCCGGTCGCGTCCAGTTCGGATTCATCGCCCTTCTTCTCGAACTCGGCCGCCTGGCGCTGGAATTCCTTGAGCTGCTCCGCGCCCTTTGCGACCGCGTCCAGTGCCGCCTTGCGACGCGCTTCGGTCGCTTCCGCCGTGCGGAGTTGCTGACCCAGATCCTGCGCCTGCGCTTTCGTCAGCGGCTTGTCGGGTTCGAGCAGTTGCTTCTGGAGCCGTTCGACATCCTTCTTGGCGTCGGCGTATGCCTTTTCCATGCCGTCGTGCGTACCGAAGAACCGGGCGCGAATCCGATCCGTCTCTTCCTTGCCGGCCTGCAGGTCTTTCCGCTTGGTGGCTGCCTCGGCATCCTCCAGCATTTTCTGCAACTGCTGGATCTGGCCTTGGATTTCCTCCGCGCGTTTCGATTGAGCCTCCTCATCGCGAGTAGGAGCGATCGCTTGCAGGATGCCGAAATTGCCGGTCAACCGTTCCTGTTCGGCCCGCAGATCCTCGATGCGCTTCAGTGTGGCATCGCGGTTCTTCATGATCTCCGGCGCCTGGCGTTCCATGTCGGCCACCTGCTTACGATGGCCGCTGACCGACACACTCGCGCCGTAACCGCCCAACGCCTTGATCTGCGCGGCATCCTGAAGCGCCTGGATCTCTTCGCGGTGCTCCCGTTCCTCGTCACGCGCAGTCGAGATGTTTTCGAGGAACCAGTCGACGCCTTTCCCGACCCAGGTCACGGTGACGACCAGCCCTTCCTTGAACTTGCGGACCAGGGCATCCCACTTGGTTTCGAGCACGGTCACTTCGCGCTGGTATTCGGTAAAGCGGCGGATATCCTCCTCGGTCGGCCCGAAGCCCTGCTCGTGGGCGACGCGCAGGTTCTCATTCAGCTCCGTCATGAACGGAATCGCCTCGATCCCGATCTTCTTAAACAGGTCCATCGCGGCGGCGTCCCGTTGAAGCCCTTCCGGGAGCTTGTTCAATCCCTCGGAGATCTCCATCAGGATCTCGGACGTGGGTTTCATCTCTCCGGTAGCAGTATGGAAATCGATGCCCATCCCGCGCAACGTGGTTCGTGCTTTTTCACCTTCGTTGGAATTGTCGTTCGCCGCCTGGGACAGACCACGCATGAGGCGCTCGACAATCGAGATGTCCTGCCCGACTGCGCGCGCCGCGAAGCTGAACTGCCCGACTTCTTTCGCGGTCAACCCGGTGCGCAGCTCCGCGTCCCTCACGCGGGTGCCATACTCGCCGAGACTCTTCGCGGCCTCGAACGCGGATGCCGCGATGGTTCCAAGCACAGCAGCACCCGCCGTGACGGCGATGCCAAAGGGACCAAGAGCCGTCATCACGGATGTGACTGCGCCCTTCGCTCCCTGGAGCGGATTCTCCATGAACTGGCTGACCCGCTCGCCGAACGAAGTGATGGATTCGGCCTGCTTCCGCAACGCTTCCTCGGCTTCCTTGGCCGCCTTGACGGCGAGAGCCTCGCGCGCGACCTTCTCTTCCGCGGCGATCATCTTTTCGTAGGACCGGGTGATAGCGTCGATGGCCTGTGGCTCGCGGTTGTATCGCTGCAACAGTTGATCCCGCTGCGTGATCAGGCGGTCCACGCCGCTCTTGCCGTAGGTCTCGGCCTGTTTTTCGAGCGAGCTAATCAGGCGCTGGACGCTGGATCGCGTCTGATCCGAAATGCGGATCACCTTGCCGTGCGACGACTCCGCTTGTTTCTCGAAGCGGTCAAGCCCGGCGTTGGCCTTGTCCACGACCGGACTGACCTGATCCTCGGCTTCGAGGATTACGCGTTCCGCTTGGTCTGCCATTTCACGCTGCCTTGAGCATTACGAAGGGACGTGTCTGGAACGCGGTGAGGACCGCCTGGCGGTCGCGCGGCGATACGCCCCATTGCCGCTCACGCCGGTTATTGAAGGCGGCGATCTGCGCGGCCGTTTGCCGCCGGCCAGGAAGAGCCTCATCGAGAAACCCGATCGCCGCGCGATTCTCGTTCGCGGTCAGGACCTTGAGGCACCGCAGGGTGTGGCCGCTCCAGGTCCAGTCGCGGACGGGCTTTAGACCGCGCGCGGACTTGTAATCGGGGTAGCCGCGACGGTCTGACTGGCCGGGCTTCAGCGGAGCCGCCGCCTGGTCGTAGATGTTCTGCCCGCTCTGAATGCGCGCACGGATCGAATCCGCCAGCACCTGCGCGAAACCCTGCATCTCGGTCGCAGTATAGGGCGAGTACACGAAGCGGGCGCTTTTGATGACTGTTTGGAATCTGGCCATCGTTTCCTTTGGCGGAGCCAAATCCAGGTAGCGTCCGAGTCTCCCGTGGTGGAGCGGATCGGGGGCGCGGCCCGCCGGGAGCGTAACATCGGTCACGGCGCAGCCGCTTGGCTCAGAAAAGAGTGGGCGGCAGGTTCTTGTCGAAGAAGTAAAGTTGCCCGATCATCCAGACTGGATAGCGCGAATGAGTTCCGAGGAGGGCGAACGCGGCGGTTTTCGGATTAGAGAATCTGCGCTCGATGGCCTCTTTAATCTTCGCTACGCCTTCCGCGTCAGAGCCGTACTTCACTCTAAATTGTCGAAACGCTTCCATGTACTCCCAGCCGATCAACCTACAAAAATGGGTCTTGCAGGCGGGATTGTTCTTGCAGCGGAATTTCAACTTCATGTCCAGCGGTGCCTGTTCGACAGGCTTGACTTCAACGTAAAGGTGGGACTGCTTGGTGTATGGCTTCGCCTTCGAATAATCACTCCTCGGCTTCGTCGTCCGAAAGTCGATCAATTCGATCTCAACGAGGCCGATGCTGGTCCAGTCCTCACGATATTTGAGGTCCAACGTCTCACGGTCCGGGAAGACGGCTTTCTGCAGGAGTGAGAAGCGTTCAGCCTGGGACTCGATATGCGACAAGACGGATATCGACTCCTCGCGAACGCGGTAGCTTTCCTTGCGTTTGTCATCCTCACTCTTTCGGATCTCGAACGTCGCCCAGGTCCATAGCCGATACTGCTGGTTCTCGTTGAGATATCGCCACGAAATCGGATACAGACGCAGAAGCTGACCATCCTCGGTTATCGCTCCGGTGCAAACAGTTTCGATGTGCTTCTTGCTGGGCTCTGGATAGGCCCGGCCAATGATTAGAGCTTTTTGTTCGCGCCAGCCTACATCAGATGAATCTGTTGCCATTTGGTCATTTCACACACCTTCTGTGCGATGATGCCACGATGGCACATTCTATGATCACTTTCAAGGCACAGGAGGCACACCTTCTTCGAGCAGGCAATTCTTGCAAGCGATCGAATTGGTTCGGTGTTTGAGGAGAGATGCCTTTCATACTCGGCCAGCGCGTCAGAGACATCCCCGGTGCCGCGATAGATGCTTCTGATGCTCGGCGGCGTACCGAGATCGGGGTTGTGGAGGTATTCAATACCAGCTTGCGAAATGGCGTCCTGCAATCGGCACTTTGAAAAGCCAGCCTTCCGGCTGACGGGGTTTTGCCGAACATCCATCAGGATCTCGATTCCGTGGAGCTTCAGGCATCGTATAAGGGACTCAACCGAATGAGATTGATATCCGATCGTGAATAGCGTAGCCGCTGTCGGCCCCGTTCGTTGTATTTTGCGAGCTGGCATCAGAGTACATTGCATCCTATCACCCCGCCGTCGTCCTCTAGGACGGTGATTCCACTTGCCGGGAGGATAGAGCCACGAACCAGCCTTCCGTGTGGCCGAGACATCGAGGCACAGAATCACCGAGGAATCCGAGCACCGTCCCCAGCCTTCATCTGCTCCTGACGTTCGGCCTCGATCAGTTCCAGCACCCGGAATTCCTCCTCCGTGATATCCGCGAGCGTGATCGTCAGCCCGATGTTCTTCGCGTTTAGAATGCGGAAGCACCGCCTAACGAGAGCGCCGTTCGGCGTATCCATTGCCTCTTCGAGCAGGTTCTTCGGACAGCCCGGCCCGTGACTGACGTCGATGGCCTTCCAGTCCTCGCCGCAAGCGGGGCAGCCATCCAGCTCCGTCGCCGCGGAGTATCCGCACTTCCGGCAGCGGAAAACGCGGTCGGGGCAGTCTTCTTCAAGCCCACATAACACTCCCTGGTGTAGCACCGACCGGATCAGGAAACGAACGCCCGGCTCTTCCGGCCAGTCACCGGGCGCGTCTATTCCGGGTCTTCGTCGGCCTCGATCGCGAGCTGCGCGATCACTTCGGACACGGCGGCTGACTTGTGTACGATGGGCACCGCGCCGGCGTATCCATCATGGGAGACATGGAGCTTGTCGTAGAGCGCGCCGCTCGGTTCCAGGAACGCGCGCGTCTCGACGGATCGGCGCGCGGCGACTACGCTGGTCGAGCCGCGTTCGTGGTCCTGCATCTCCTTGGCTGTCGGCATTCGCAGCACATGCTTCACGCGCGCGCCGGGGACCTTCATCTCAATCCGATAGTTGATCCCTTCGCGTTCCACGTTGGCCACGGCGCACCGCTCAATGCGGCCGATCACCATGCCGGCCTCGGCGTCGTCGAACTCGGGACCATCCTTGTCCGTTCGGATCTTGGCGAACAACTCCGCGTTGATCTTCGGCAGGTCCACGTCCTCGCTCTGCGACTTCCCACGCCCGAGGAAGTGCCGCACGGTGCGCTGTGCGCGCGCCCACGCGCACCACTCCTCATCCGTTGGGAACCTGACCTCGCAGGTCTTTTCGCCGCCAGACAGGATTGGGACGACAAACGGCTTCGTTGCATCGAAGCCTGCTTTCTTCTCGGTTTCCATATGAGCTCCTATTGGCAGATGCCCGTAAGCGGCGTGATGATGGTCATCGTCACCAAGCCGTTGGTGGCGTCGTAGAGTTGAACCCCGGTGATCTGGAGCGTCACGATGCCCTCCGTGTTTCCCAGTTCGGCGACGCTGAAGCCCATCTTCTGGATGAGCATCGAGAAGGAGTTGTTGGCATCGCGCGCCATGGTGAACGTGGCCGTTCCGGTGGTCAGGTTGATCAGGTTCGAGTACTCGGTCGATCCGGCCTGGACACGCACTACGAACTGCACCGCGAAGGCGCGATCACCCCACTCGAAGCGTCCCTGGATCTGGTAGCCATCTTGCGACCCAGAGCCAGGGAAGAAGCCGGGCCGAAAGTTGTTCTCCCACGACGCTTCCATGGATACGAACTGCTTCGCGCTCCCGCCTGAAAGGTAGTTGATTCCGTTGAACGTTAACGCGGTGATCATGCCGGCATTGAATTCATGCGGTGTCGAAACGGCGGGAAGCGTGATGCCGCTGGGCGAGGTGTACTGGCCAGTGGTCACGCATTCCACCGAGCACATCGCGCTGGCGCGGCCCGGACTGTTCTTGATCGACAGCTTCCAGGATTTGACGGCGCAGCCCACCAGCATTTCGTCGAGGACCGCCGAGCCACCGGGCCGGATCTGCTGCACGAACGAAAAGTAAGGCAACTCGAGGCCAGTCGTGTTCGTGGCTCCCAGGGCCGGAACGATGACATACGTATAGGGACCGCTGCCGGTCAGGGTGACGTTGCCCATGGAGAAGCACATCGCCCAAGCGAGGAACTCTGACGAGGCGTACTTCGAAAGCTCGAAAGGCGGCATGTTGTAATGCGACCTGAAAAGCTGCGTCGGGAACTCGTGGCCTTTGCCGATTTCCGCCCGATCATCCTCGTTCACCGGGACCTTCGCCCACGGCTTGGTATTGAGGTTGGTCTGACGCCAGATCGCCGTCGACGTGTTGGCCGTCCCGATGGCGGTCTGTTTGCCGAAGCCCCAGCCCTCCATCAACTCGTTGATGTTTGCCATGCTACTTTTCCTCCATCGCCAGGGCCACCGGCTTCTGGGCTAACGGCTCCGGACTTGCGGCCGGCGCGGGAACCTGATGCCACCCCGCGACCATCAGCGGCGTGAGCGTTTCAGTGGTTGCTTCGACTTCCTTCACTTCGCCTTCAGGCGATCTCATGTGTACGGTCTGCATGTTGTCCTCACTCACCTCCGGGATTGCCTTGTTCGACCAGAGTTGCTTGAACCTCGAAGTAATCGAGCGTTGCCCCGTCCGCGCTAACCACCACTGTGCTTCGTTGCGCGGAGGGAAGATCCAGATCCATCGGATAGCAATCGGGATCGATCTGAAAATGCAAGAGCGATGACCACGAGGGAGCACCCGCTGGTATGCCGCTCACCAACTGCCAGAACAGATCCGCATACGTGCCGCCGGAGTCCTGCTCGGCCGCCCGCAGATAGAGCGAGAAGCGATGCGCAAAATGCAGCGCCCCGCCCGTAAGACGCCGTGGCGCGGTGCCGTGCCACGCAACCAGGATCGACCCGGGCGGCATCTGCAAGATGGCCAGCCGCACGTTGTTGTCGGTGGCCAGCCCTTCCATGAAGGCCCGAATGTTGGCCGGGTCCCCGCCGCCCAGCGCCGCGACCAAGTCCGGGCAGGACTGGAGCGCAGTCACCCACTCGCCGAGTATGATTCGTGGATTGATCAAGAGCGCTGGAGCAGTGTCAGAGCGATCATGCCGTAGGCATCGGGCTGGCGCAGAGCCGTCACGACGTACTGCGCGTCCCAGGCAGTCACCCAATCGCCTTTTGAGGGTGGGCTTGTAAAGTCCGAAGGATTGACCGAGATCTCCTCGAAGCTGGCCATCGCACCGGACTCTTCGAGCATGCGAGCGTGGCGGACGGCGGTGATCGTCCGTGGAGCGCCCACTTCCGCTCCCGCCTGCACCGATTGATACACGACCGGCTCGCCGAACGTCTCCTGCATGACGGCGTTCGCCGCCGCATTGAATCTGGACCAGTCGGACATTACCCGAGCGTGATGACGCTGTAGTAAGCGGTCACGACCATCGTGCCGTTGCCGGTGGCGAACGCAGCCGTGGCGTTGGTGATGTCGATACCAGTCGCTGCGGGCGGCTGGTAGCCTGCCGAAGGAGGAGCCAGCACGTTGACGCTCGCGGTGCCGCTGTTCACGGTGGCCGCCGCAAGGTTGCCCGCGTGCGGATTGACGCTGGTGCCGTGATACTGGAACGTCACCGCGCCGCCACCGGTGAAATTGGTTCCGCCCGGTTTCGTCTGGATCACGAACTGATCGGGCACAACCACTTGGCCCGCCAGCGGTGCGGGAATGATATTCACCGGCGCGCCATTCATGGCCTCGATCTGCGCGGCCGTAAGCACCACGGTGATCTTCTGCAACAGGCTGGGGTCCATGTCGGACGAAGTCACCAGGCCGATTGAACAGAGGTTCAATCGCACGCGGACGGTGGCGTCACCGGTCAGACCGCCCGGTGCGTTGACGCCGCTGGCCTGAATAAGGTCGGCGACGCCGATCTCGCGGTTGCCGGGAGTCGTGGATGGCGATGCGGGTGGAGCGGACGTGGCCACGAGGTTGACGTTGTCCCAGTAAACTTTATCGCCGGGATTGAACGTGCTGGCATCTTTCGCGAGATCGAATACGCCACAGGTGACGATCTCCAGAGACGCGCCCGAAGCCGCGCTGAATACCGCAACGCCGAAAATGTTTCCAGCAAGCACGCCCTGGCCGGTAACGACGGTGTAGGGCGCGGTGATGGTGAGGGTTTCCCCTCGATGAACGTAGTTCTGCATGATCTGTTCTCCTTTTCCTGTTGAGGTTTCTAGGCGCCCACGCTTTTTTGCAGGCCGCGATAATCGATTGCCGCCGCGCCGAAGTCCATGCGCGCTTTGATCTCGACACCGTCCACCTCGAAGCCCTGGCGGGTTTCGATGTACACACCCTGCTGCCCTTCGAGGTAGCAGTATTCGAGCGTATCGATCAGCGCCGGATCGGTGAACAAGAACCAGTTGGTCGCGGTGCCGGTCGTGTTATCGAGACGCGGCTCGACAACCGGGACGAGCGACCGGACCCACTCGGGTACCACCTTGGTCTGATCCGAGGACGCGATGTTGATCGGGTAGATCAACTGAAGCGCGTAAGTTTCGAGCGACGGCGGCACCGCCATGAAGCGGGGCACCAGGTCGAGCGGCGTCCCCTGCGGAGCCTTCTGGAGCCGCATCTGCACGCGCGCTTTGGCCAGCGCCGTGAGCGGAGCGGCATTGGTCACGGTGGGATCGATGCTGCTGGCCACGCCGCTCAGCAGGTTGTTGTGCGCCGCGTGGAAGATTGCCTTGTTGTCCAGAGTCATCACCACGTTGGCCGTGATGAGAGCCCAGACCGTGTTCGATTCAAGCTGCGCCGCCGCGACTCCCAGAATCGCCGGGATGCGCGTGAGCGCCTGGAGGTCGTCGTTGATGATGACCTTTCGAGTGATGGCCACGACCTCGCCGAACGTCTGGAGCGAGTAGTTCGTGTTCATGTCGGTGAGGTTCGCCCGGTGGTATTCGCCCTTCTCGTTCAACTGTTGGAGGGCCGGGGCGTCGCTCAACTGAACGCGATTGATCGGCTTGAAGTCGGGCGCGGTCACCTGACGGCAGAAGGGCTGGAAGGTGCGCGGGTATGCTTCGTAAGCCTGGCGCAGCGTCTTGTTGGCGACGTTGGCCAGGATCGCGGGAAAGTCCGAAGTCGATTCCGCACCGCCCCCGAAGAACTCCGCGCCCCGGCTCGGCGCCTGCAGCGCCAGTTCAGCAATGCGGTTCTTGGTCATCCCCCGGTGGTTGATGCCGCGGATCTCAAGAGACTCGCGGGCCATCTCCATGAGCGACAGCCCCACGTACTCCCGCCCCATCTCCTCGGCGCGACGCTGGTTCTCCTGGCCGCATCCGGTCAGCAGCTCGCCCGTCTTCGGATGCTTCGCCAGAAAGAACTTCGGATCGTGGCGTAGCAACATCGCGCACTGCATCGCGGCGAGACGAGTCTCCCCGCCGTCGCGAGTGATGCTGAGTTCACTGCGAATCGGCAGCTCGCGTCCGCCCACGCCCTCCTGCCCCTTCGCGCTCAGCGCCGCGAATGCCTCGACGCTGAACTGATCGGCCGTCTTGCCGTCGGCGATGGCTTTGCGGACAAAGTCATCTCCAAGGATGGATTTGAAGCGAGTAGCGCGATGTTCGATTTCGACAACGCGCTCTCGCTCCAGTTTGACTGCCTCACCGCGCGCCGCGGCGAGGTCCTGCTCGTTCACACGGGCTTCTGTGCCCGCCTGCGTAGTGGTTTCTGCCATGGCAGGTTTCTCCTTTTGTGGGCTGATTGCCCGTGATGCTTCGCCGCCAGTTGTTTCGGCGGCCAAGAACGTTGTGCTGAAATCGGCCGGGATCGGAACCACGGAAATCTCGAACGGCTCCCAGTCGGTCGCCGTGAACATACCGATCTCGTTCGGGTTGCTGTAGGCCGGCTTGCCCTCAGGCATGCCCCCGGTCTGGGCCTGGACTTTCGTTTTCTCGCGGCTGTAGATCCACGCTCCGAAACTCAGGTTCTGCACGATCCCGGTGGACACCTTGCGGAACAACTCCGCGCCGTCTTCGTCACCCAGGTCGAACTTCAGCGTCGCCATCCCATTCGCACCGTCGGCCCAGGCTTTGTTCACGACGCCGACTTGCGCTTTGGTGCCAGCTTTCCCGGCGGCCACGGACTTGTAGTCGTCGCCAGTAAAGTGCGTGTCGAAGATGGGCGCGCCCGCGTTCAGCCGGTCCAGTCGCGCGCCGTCCATGTCGAGCGTGAGCATGTACGGTTCGCCGGTATCGGGATCTTTCCTCGGTACCTGCGCGCCGGTATACCAGACGACATCGATGGTGCCGTCCTTCTCGTTCGCCGTGCTGGCGACGGGCTTGGCATCGGAGGCGGCGAAAAACTCAAGCGCCTGACTTTCTTTCATGTGAGCCTCTCTTCTACGATCGATAAATTCTGGAGGGCGAATCCCAGGACCGCGAAGCACCTACACCAGCAAGCAACTCGGTGATGGCTGCGATGTCGCCAGCCTCATTCGAAACCCCGGCCGGGCGCGTGGGAGCGGCAACCGTGGCCTTCGAACTCGGTGTGCGCTCCTCGCTTGCGGCGGGCTGCTCCTGGCCGCGATCCGTTACGTTGCGCGGATCGCAATCCAGAATGATTTCGAGCTTGTCAAGCACCTTGTTGATGCGCGCGATCTTCTGTAAGCGCTCTTCCGGGTCGTATCCATTGCGCGAGATCGCCTCGAACAGATCGAGCGTCCCGGTTCGAATCATCTTCAGTTCCGCCGCCGCGTCCTTCACCGGATCGACGCTCTCGAACTTCGGCGCGGTCCACTGCACCGCGTGGACGGCGACCTTCGGATCATCGATCGCCTTCTGCGGAATCTTGCCCTGAAGGATCAGTGTGTCCACGAAGCGCCGCCACACCGGCATGCAGAACAGCGGGATCAAAGTCAGCCAGCGGTACGCCTCCACCGTGTTGCGGAACCCCAACATGCCGCCGCGCCAGGAGGAGTAGTTCACCTGCGACATGTCGCCGGTGCCGAGCTCGTACGGCAGACCGATGCCGGCCATGATCCCCTGCAACTCGGTCATCTTGTACTCGCGGTATCCGCCCGCCGCCGGAGGATTGTTGAACTTGATCTCCTGGCCCGGCTTCAGGTACTCGACCATTCCAGGCTGGAATGTTTCCACGGGAGCCTTGGTGACAGGGTCGGTTCCCGAAATGCCCAGCGGGTCGCCCTCAATGCCTTCCGGTTGCTGCACGAACGCGGTGACGCACGCCTCCACCTTCTTGCGGACCCGTTCCGCGTCGCAGTAATCATCGAGGTCCCGGAGCGCCATCATCACCGGCGATAGCCACGGCACACCCCGGACTTGGCCAGGCCGCAGCACGCGATAGACGTGCATGATCTGATCGGCTGGCACCGGCTGGCTGATGATTCCGCCGCGCGGATTGAGGATCAGCACGCCGCCCGGGTGATACGTGAACAGCCAGTAAGCGACGCGGCGGCCCAACTCGTCGAACTGTACGCCCTCCATCACATGGCCGTTGACCAACCCCATGGTTCGGGACTGATCCAGAAAGTCGGCTTCGAGCATTTGAAGCTGAAGCGGAACGCGCAAACCAGCAGCAGCAAGGCGCGGGCGGAATCGCAGGATGGCTTCACCGCTCTCTGCCATGGTGCGGACCGCCAACGTCTGCATGCCATAAAAGTCCAGGCGCTGCGGGGTGTCGCACGCGTCCGCGAAGAACGGCCACTCGGCGTCGATGATCTTGTCGATCGCAGCACTTCCGGTCTTGGACTTCGGAACGATTCCCGTTCCGACGACGTTGCCGGCCAACTCTTCAATCGAGCGCGCCGCATACGGATTGTTGCGGATAAGATCGCGGCTCCGGTTGCGGAGCCAGGTCAGCGACCCCATCAGCTCGACGTTGGCGTCCGTCGAGGCGGCGTACCAGCCATGGGCGCGCCGGCCTGCGGTGGCGCCTTCGTAACGGAATCGTTGCGCGTGCCGCTCCAGGTAGTCCTGGGTCAGCTCCAGCGCTACTCGATTCCGCACGCGCTGGAGCGCGAGCCGCGGCGCGACAACGCCGATGGCTCTGTCGAGAAGATTCATTCGGGCACATCGGAGCCGAAGTACTCTGCGCCCGGCCTTTCGGGCAGTCCTTGCCGAAGCTCCCTGATGATCAAGTTCAACGCTGTTTCGCTGATGACCACGTATCGCGCGCCCTCGGGATCATCCACGGCTGCGCCTTGCCTCGGCGAGCGTTCGAGCGAGTCGATCAGTTCCGGCAGCCGCGTCATTTCTCACCACCGGTCGTCCGACGTTGGACCCGTGGGACCGTCTCCACGCTTGTGCTGCGCGAGCGTGACACGGCTTCCTGGCTTCCCGCTGGTCTGTCGAATGTCCTCTTCGATCTCGGCCTTCGCTTTTCGTAGATCGTCGACGGAGCGGTACGTCACCTCGCGTCCGTCGGGGAACCGCACCTTCAACGTGGGATTGCCGAGCGCCTGGTTGACTGCGTCCAGGTTCGCTTGCAACTGTGGAATCGTTAACGCCACGTCAGGTTCTCCCGAACCAGTCACGCCGTGGTACCCATCCGTCCGCGCGCTCAGGAGTTCGTCCCTCGACAGGCCGTTCGGATTGCTCGGCCTGTGCCACGATCACCGCCGGAGGAATCGACTGCATCTCTTTTCGCCGCGACCGCCCCATCTGCGCGAAGCGATCGCAGTAGACGGTCAGCTTCAAACCGCTCGCGTAGAGAGCGTGCAGCGCCGCGTAAGCGTACACGCGACAGTCGAGCGCTTCGTTCCGCGCCGTCGGGGGCTTTCGCCACTCCTGCTTGGGATAGCCGTGGTGGTATCGCGTGTACTTCTTCTCGGCGGTGAGTTGATCGAAGTACTCCTGGTCGCGACCGATCGGGAAGTGGCAATATCCCGGCCCCGGCTCCTGGATCTTCAGCCGGTCGTAAAGCGCCGTCTTCGCGGCGTCCACTCCGACCATGAAGAACGGAGTCTGATTCTTCCGGCTCGGCTTTCGCGGCCAGATCGGAGACTCGCCCGCGCGTCCCTTCACTGCGTATACGCGGCGCGCATAACGGTCGCGCGTGAACCGCAGTACGGTTGCATCCTTGAATCCGCAATCGATGCACGCCGCAACGATTCGGAGCGGCTGCCCGGAGTCGTGCATGCATTCGGAGAGGAGCAAGCCTTCCAGGTGATCCCACACTTCCTTGCGCGTGACGTCGCCGGGGATCACATGATGCGCGATCGACCAGGACTCCTCGTCGCGGCCCCAGCCAACGATCTCCACCTCGAGCCGGTCGGCCTGTACGTCCACTCCCGCCGTGACCAGCGCGACGCCATCCGGCGCCTCCGCTTCAAACGGCTCGCAGCGATTCCACAACGCCCGCGCATCGGTCGGCACTTCGTGGTGCTCTTCCCACAACTCCGCGAGCACCGTGTTCATGAACGCCTTGAGCGTCTCCGGCGATTTCTTCGCCGCGATGAACTCGGTGGCGATCGAACCCCACGCGCGCTTCAGTGAAACCAACTGGGAGATGCGGAATCCCGGAATTGGCGACGATGGATTCTGCGCGCGATACTCGCCACGCTCGACGATCCATGCCTTCTGGTGATGCGGAATCAACTCGCGGCAGCCCGCGCAGCGATACATGGCATCTTCAGGTTTGTCCTCCGGCCACACCAGGCCAGGTCCCGTTCCGTCTCCCAACACGAGCACCTGGTAGTGGCCGCACTTAGGGCACGGCACAAAGTAATCGCGCTGGTCGCTTTCAATCCAAGCCTGTTCGATGCGGCTGACGCCCTTGATCGTCGGCGTGGATGCCATGACGATCTTCTTGTTGTGCTGGAACTCCGCCGTGCGTTGGACGGCCAGCGAAACGGGATCGCCCTCCGTGCCCGCACTCGCCGGATACCGGTCCACCTCATCGAGGAGCGCGTAGCGGATCGGCCGCATCGCGAGCCCGGACGGAGAGATGGCTCCGGTGAACGTGATGTGCCCCGCGCCGTTGACGAACACCTTGTGCAGCGTCGTATTGTTGGAGTCGCGCGACTTGACCGGCGCGATCTTCCCGCGCAAACTTGGCGTGCTTTTGAACATGGGCGCGACGCGGTCCTTCGAGAGCGCCTTGGCGTCCTCGGTGCGCGGCTCCACCACCAGCACCGGTCCCGGATCGACATCGGCGATGAAGCCGAGGAAGTTCAGCAGGACCTCGGTCTTCATCATCTGCGCTGCCGACAGCAACACCACCTGGCGGCACGGATGGGCAGGGCTGAGCACGTCCATCGGTTCGCGCTGGTAATGCCGGGTGCGCCATTGGCCCCGCTCGGCAGCCGCGCCGCCCGTGAGGACGCGGTTCTCATCGGCCCACTGCGAGACCAGAATGTCTCGCGGCGGCAGCATCGCCGCTGCGCCGACTTCGTGGATGGAGAACGGTTGCATCTTTAGAGACCCGCGTCCGCGACTGCCTTGCTCACCTTCCGCAGCGCCGCTGAAACTTCGGCGACCAACATGCGATGAATCGTTTTCTCGTCATCCACCGCCGCGAGCATCGGCGCGAGACGATCCGGCATGGCCATCAGCCCGTCCTTGACGATCGAAGAGAACCCTGCGGCATACTCGGCCGCACGCGCCGCCGGGATCAGCTTCCCGGCTCGCTCCTCATATTCCAGTTGGGCGGTCCGCGCCGCGAAGCTCTCTTTGACCGCCCGCGCCCGCAGGTAGGCGGTAACCGGATCTCCCGATGCAGCGGGCGGCTCGTGCATCAGCGAGGGTGCGGTCTGTGCTTTGTTAATCGTCTGACCGGCGAACGTGTTCTTCGTCCACTCCTGGTTGGCGCGTTCGGCGTCGATGGTCCCGTCCGCGAGCGTCGTGATCCGCTTGCTGGAGATCGCCTTCTGGACGGCGGTCAGGCTGCACCCGCGCATCCGGGCGTACGCCCTAAG
>Ga0182024_10002857_pt1 | contig 42121 bp, 36 predicted proteins | sample P32metaG_FD_120480 | JGI IMG/M metagenome (GOLD analysis project Ga0182024, IMG submission 120480) | Permafrost microbial communities from Stordalen Mire, Sweden - P3-2 metaG (Illumina Assembly) | ecosystem: Environmental > Terrestrial > Soil > Wetlands > Permafrost | place: Sweden: Stordalen... | reverse complement strand
CGGCGGTGCGGGCTTGGTCGGACGCCGGTTTTGCAAATGATTCCTTGATGCCGGAGATGAAGTGCATTGTGTGGACCCCGTGGCGCCTGACACTTATCCGTTCCCCAGTATTGTCAAAGCTTCGCAGTTTCAATCCCATCAAGAATCCAATTCTATGAAATTATGTTAAGCCGCCTGCGACGCTCGATAAAATTTCGGTCGAAACGACTCCGACACAAGTTTTTGGATATAAGGCAGCGCGTCTTTAGACAACATCTCAGGCAGAGCGGAGAATCGAAGCATGTGAAACTACTGGATGCTCTTGAGTCTTGCTGCGGCAGTCTGGACGGCAAAAGCGTGCTTGAAATTGGCTGCGATAGCGAAGGCAAATTCCTTAACCACGTCGTGAAGACTCGGAGCGTAACATTGGCCGCAGGAGTGAACCCTGCGCTGATTGCCGACCGTCGGGAGGCGAAAATTCAACTGTTGAAACTAGACGCGCGGAAGCTGCCTTTTGCCGACGGCTCATTTGACGTGATTACTTCCATCTCTGTCTTCGAGCATGTCCATGGACTTGCCGAGGTGCTAGAGGAAATGTGCCGCGTCCTCAAACCAGGCGGCTACGTGTACACCGAGTTCGGCCCCATTTGGTCGGCCTGCTGGGGTCACCATTTGTGGTTCTACCACGGGGGCAAGGTCGTCGATTGGCGGTCTCATCCATTGCCTCCATACGCTCATTTGCTGATGTCGCCAAAAGAACTCCTCGCATGGTGCCACAAGCGTTTTGGCGATCCAGATTTGAGCGCGAAGATTGTGTCTTTCGTGTTTGACTCAAAAGACCAGAACCGGTTGTTTTTCAGCGATTATGAGGGACTAGTCAAGGCAAGCTCATTTAGAATCTGTTACCTCGTTGGGATACCCGATGTGCCGCTCGATCCAGTTTATCGCACATCTGATTCGGGTTTCCTTTTTTCCCAACTCGCCAAACGATACTCGGGGAAGCACGGCTTCGGCTATCATGTTGTCCGATGGCTCCTGCAAAAGCCTCTCTGTTGACAAACCGCAAAGTGATATGCGCATGTTTTTCACTCAACTGGATTAATAGTTCTCCACAAAGAAATGCGCCAGTTAGCACCCATAGCTCTGTTTGTTTACAACCGACCCGGGCACACCAAGCAGACTTTGGACGCATTGGCCAAGAATCCTGAGGCCGAATATTCAACCCTGCATGTTTTCTGCGACGGACCAAAACCAGGAGCTTCGGAAACAGACCTCGAAGCGATCAGGGAAGTACGGCGGATCGTTCGTGGGCGGCAATGGTGTAGCCAGGTTGTGATCGAAGAAGCTGAAGCCAACCTTGGGCTCGCGAAATCAATCAAGACTGGCATCGATCGAGTCCTCGAACACAGTGATCGTATCATCGTGCTTGAAGATGATATTGAAACCTCTCTTGGATTTCTCGCCTTTATGAACCATGCTTTAGATATCTATGCAGACGACGAGCGAGTCATGCACGTCTCTGCTTACCTGCCAGCGACTAGCTACCAATCGCTTTTGCCTCCATCATTTTTGCATCAATTGATGTTATGTTGGGGATGGGCAACTTGGCAGCGTGCTTGGAAACACTTTCGTACCGATGGGCCGCAACTCTTAGAGGATATACGCAAGTCTCCGAATGGGATGGAAGGTTTTAACCTTCGTGGAGCCTTTCGGCTTACCGACCAGTTAACCGCCAACCTTGAAGGGCGCATTTCCACTTGGGCTGTCTTCTGGGCTGCCTCCATATACTTGAATAGCGGATTATGCTTGCTCCCGGGAAAGTCGCTCGCGCAAAACATTGGATGCGATGGGTCTGGGGAGCATTGCAATGATACGAGGGAGTTCGCCGTCAGCCTTGTGAATGAAGTGAGTGTGCGCCGCCAGCGAATACGGGAATCCCGTATTGGCGATTTCTACTTGCGCTCGTTTTTTCGTTACGGTTTAAACTCGAGCATCTATCGCCGTCTCCGTATCGGGATGGGGCTATGGAAGCACAAGGTTGCGGTCCGCATAAAACGAACGCATGCGTCAGGCCCACCATAATGTTTCAAATAGCTAGGCATGTTATGTCCCCACCAGAAATGAAAGCGAAGTGGAGCTGCTCACGCGGTTCTAGGACTTTCTTTAGTGTTCTTCCGGAACAACTAAAGGCACCGTTTCGTCGCATTCTGGGTAGGGATCATCCGTTCGGTCTCACGCTTCGGGAGCGAAGAAGACTGGAACAACTTCCACCTGGATATTCAACAGCGGTAACTTTGTATGGGAAGCGCTGGCTTGTGCCTGATCCTCCGTCATTTCTATCCTCACACAAAGAGATTCTGATGGAGCAGCAATATGGGTTCCGCGCCAAGCGAAATAACCCTCGCATTTTAGATGTCGGGGCCAATGTTGGGCTCGCCAGCCTGTATTTCGCACGGCAGTATCCCGATGCCTTAATTGAGGCTTACGAAGCCGACCCAGTTCTCTACCGGATCCTCGTGAAGAACCTCTCACTGTTTCCAGAGTGTAGCAGAGTAAAAGCGCATTGCGCTGCAATCTGGACTTCTGAAGGATCCATTTCCTTCCGCCCTGATGGTGCTGATGGGGGATCGATTTGCAAGCGTGGGCTAGTGCAGGTGCGGTCTGTACGGTTGGCTGATATCTTGGCTGAATCCCCCATCGAGTTTTTAAAGCTCGACATTGAGGGTGCGGAGTATGAGGTTCTGGAGGATTGCGCGAAGGATCTGAAGAATGTAGGTTCAATGGTGGTCGAGTATCACGGCATCTCCGGAGGCAAGCCCCGTTTGGGAAGGGTTCTACAGATTTTGGAAAACGCCGGTTTTCGGTATTATTTGTGCGCCGAGGGTGTCTGGAACTCTCATCCCCTCGAAGGGATCGCGAGAAGTGGTCCATTTGAACTACAGGTCAATATTTCATGCATTCGGGAGTGAGGAAACATTGTGGCCAGGCTCACAGGAAAGCGATGGGATACATCAAATCATCCCTTCATAGATTAAAAAGAATGCTCACTGGGCCCCGTCTTTCCTCACTTCGTGACCTCATCGTGCCTTCAACACAGCCTGCAAGCCGTTGTTTTGGTTTCGATCGCGGCCAACCGATTGATCGCTGGTATATCGAACACTTTCTTGAAAGATGCGCGGCAGATATTCGGGGGACGGTGCTCGAAATCGGTGATGCGACATACACGAGACGATTTGGCGGCAACGCTGTAGCTAGCTCTGAAGTCCTTCACACAACGCCGGGCAGCTGTGAGGCGACAATACTTGGTGATCTGAGTACCGGGAAGGGTATTATTGATGAAACCTTCGACTGTATTATTCTGACACAGACTCTCCCCTTTATCTATGAAATTCAGCGGGCGGTAGGCCACTGCATGAGGGGATTAAAGCCTGGCGGCGTGGTGCTGGCAACAATGCCCGGTATCTGTCAAATTAGTCGATATGATATGAATCGATGGGGAGACTACTGGCGGTTCAGTGACGCATCAGCCAGGCGACTCTTCGAGAGCGTGTTCGGGACTGGTAATGTGAAAGTGGAAAGCCATGGTAACGTGTTGGCGGCGTGTGCGTTTTTGCGCGGTTTTGCCTCGGATGAGTTGGGGCTTTCACAGTTGGCAAACAATGATCCGGACTACCAAGTCATCATCACCGTAAGGGCCCAGAAAGTACGCTGTTGAAGATCCGTGGACTAGGACGCCTGCGAAAACTGGCGGTCCGGCTCAACTTTCATCTGAGTCGGCGTGCTGTTGTTCTCCTATATCATCGCGTCGCAGCGCCGGGAAGGGACCCGCAATTGCTGGCCGTTTCTCCCTCGAACTTTGCTTCCCATCTCCAAGTCATTCGGACGATTTACACGCCACTGGCCCTCCGGGAGTTAAGCGCGGCGATAAGGCAACGAAAGATTCCGCATCACAAGGTGGTTGTAACGTTTGACGATGGTTACGCCGACAACCTTGCGGTTGCCAAGCCGCTGTTGGAACGTTACAGGGTTCCAGGCACGGTTTTTGTTACCAGCGGTGCCATCGATAGCAGCACTCAGTTCTGGTGGGATGAATTGGGCAGTCTGTTACTCGGCAGGACCGACTTGCCGCGCTCTGTGGCGATTTGCATCGGTGGCCGCGTGGAGGAGTGGAATCTTACCAATCCAGCCCGGACGCTGGAAAACTCAACGGTCGGTGCTCAATGGTCTGTCCTTTCCAATTCCGATCCCACGCCAGCTCACACCGCATACCGGGAGCTTTGTGCTCGTGTGCGTCCACTGGATACTGAAGATCGGGAGGCTGTGCTCGCCTCCATTCGTCGGCGACTCGGTGTACATCGAGCACCCCGGCAGGACAGCAGGACAATAACCACAGCGGAACTGCAGGATCTCGCAAGGGGCGGTTTGGTGGAAGTTGGCGCACATACGGTTAATCACGTTCTGTTGTCCGCCATGAGCAAGGATCGTCAGGTCGAGGAAATCACGGAAAGCAAACGGACAATTGAGGGCATCATTCCATTTCCGGTGGAGACATTCTCCTATCCTTTCGGAGGCCACGCAGATTACTCTAGGGAAACGGTTGAACTTGTTAAGCGCAATGGTTTTTTTTGCGCGTGTTCGAATTTTGAGGGCGTGGTCACGAAGGAAACAGACCTATTCCAGATTCCGCGTTTCATTGTACGGGATTGGGACGGCCCCACTTTTGCGGCCAAACTGCACGACTGGTTCACTAGACTTGAGGTATGATGACGGTCTTGCAAGTCAGTCCGAGTGACCAAGCAGGTGGCGCCGAGCGGATCGCCTTGAGTTTGCATCAGGCGTACCGTCGATCGGGAGTGGCGGCACACCTTGCTGTCGGTCGAAAAACAACACACGAGGCCGATGTTCTAATGATTGACAATGAGAAGTTTCGGAACTGGTATTCTCGAGCCCTGAAACGGTGGGCGCATGATCTTTTTGCAGCGAACCTGCGAGGTCTAAAAGGGGGCGGTCGGTTGGCCAGCTTTCTTGTGCGGATCGCCGAGCCGTTGCGTCAGTGGAAATTGTCGAGGGGGATGGATGATTTCGACTTTCCGGCATCCCGGCGGCTCCTCGATTTGATACCGACAGAATCCTCGAAGGTGATTCATTGCCATAATCTGCACGGCGGCTACTTTGATCTGCGCACACTGCCGACATTGTCCAGGAAAGCCCCGGTCTTCCTGACTTTGCATGATGGGTGGTTGTTGAGTGGGCATTGTGCTCATGGGGGCAGCTGCGAACGCTGGCGGGTCGGATGCGGGGAGTGCCCGGATCTTGGAGCATACCCGCCGGTTCCCCGGGATGCTACTAGGCAGAACTGGCATCGGAGGGCTCGGTTCTATGCAGAAAGTCGGCTTAACGTCGCCACGCCCTGCCAATGGCTGATGGATATGGTGAACGCCTCGATGCTTCGCCCGGCGATTGTAAGTCAACGTGTCATTCCCAACGGCATCGACCTTTCTGTGTTCCACCCTGCCAGTCAGCAGGAAGCACGGAGAGAGTTGGGAATACCTTCCAACCGACCGGTGCTGCTTTTTGCCGCGTATAACGTGCGTTCTAACACCTATAAAGATTACGAGTGCTTGCAGGCTGCCGTGGACCAGGTGGCGAATGCAGCGGGCCGGGGGCGAATCCTCTTCCTTGCGGTCGGTGAAAGTGCGACGGAAGAAAGGATGAGAAATGCCGAGGTTCGCTTCATTCCCTTTCAGAGATCGCCGGAACGCATGGCACAATTTTACCGGGCTGCGGACATTTACCTTCACGCTGCGAAGTCAGACACATTTCCCACTGCAATTCTCGAGGCCATGGCGTGCGGGACTCCCGTGATAGCGACCGCCGTGGGCGGGATACCGGAACAGGTTCAGCACGGAGTAACTGGCTTCTTAACTCCGCCTGGAGACCCCACGGCAATGGCCGTGCGGATTGCAGAACTCCTAGACGATCCCGTTAGGCTGCAAGCCATGGCTACCCAAACCGCCACTGTTGCGCGTCACACTTTTGGGTTGGAACGAATGTCCAGTAATTATTTGGATTGGTATCAGGAGGTAATCGAATCTCAGCGCGCGTCGGCACCGAAATGATCCGGCTCTTTACTACGTACTACCAGGAGCGCCGACCAGAACGAAATGCCGAGTATGAGGAGTGCCTCCGACGCAACTTGGCTTCTGCCGTCATCAGCGAAATCTATTTATTGGTCGAAGGCGAGAATGTTCCGCTTCCAGCCTCGCCTAAAATTCGGGTGCGAAAGATTTGCAGACGTCCCCAATATGCTGACTATTTTGCATGGATCGAAGAATTGGTAAAGCCCGACGACGTTTCGATCATCGCCAACAGCGACATCTTCTTTGACCAACAACTCGGACTTTTCAACGTATGGAAGCTTCCGGACAAAACCGCTTTTGCCCTGGCCCGCTGGGACATGGGGCCGGATGGACGCCCGGTTCTCAATGATCGAAACGACAGCCAGGATGCGTGGATATTCCGCGGTTCAACACGGGGAGTTCGAGGAGATTTTCACATTGGGGTGCCTCGCTGCGACAACCGGATTTTCTTTGAACTTCAAGAGGCGGGATTTCGAGTGATGAACCCGGCGTTCTCGTTCCGCAGCTACCACTTGCATAAAGGCATGCGGGTTGAATATGCCGGAGCAGCATTGCCACACTTTGTAGCGCCGCCCTATCGTTACCTGTGGCCTCATAACCTTTGGACGCTTCCGCGGGCTCTATGGCATAATCTTTGCCGCCCAGCCTGCCGCGTCGGCTGGCGGTTTGACCGGAGACGGTTGCGTTTGACTCTTCCGGCCCGAGCGTTGGCGAAACTGTGGAAAGTAGGGGGACAGTTTACACACACCAAATAGCGCGATTTTTAATGATTGCAAAGTTACAAGTGCGCGTAATCTCTCCATGGTTTGGAGAACTCGAAACGCCTGAGGCGTTTTTTTCCGTCAAGATCCCATCCGAGAAAGCTGATGCGCTCCTTTGCGATTGGATGCCTGACCCTGAACTTTTCACCTTTCCTGGGAGGAAAGCTTGGTATTGCTGTGAGCCGAAGTGTCAGTTTCGGGTTTTGGGTGGCGGGACATGGCCATTTATCCGTGCGCGTCTGGCATCCCGCGAGTTCCTTTTCCATAGTCATCCGGATCCTCGATTGCGAGTGCCCGTCATAACGCATTTCGAGAAACTCATCGTGAATCGGCTAGAAGACCGAAAGAACCGAGCGGTCGCAGTGGTTTCTAATCACGGTGGTTTGCCGTGGCGAAGGCACAGCGATCTGAAGTACCGTAATCGCTTTATCACTCATCCGACTGTGGATTTGTACGGACGGGAGGGCTGGAAATCCTACCGCGCAGGTTGGTTGGCGCGTCCTGCGCCGCCGTCGAACTATAGGGGAGCGTTGCCTGGCGATTGGCCTGCCTCCGGCAAACGTGCGCTCATGGCTCGCTACAAAGTGGCGATTTGCTTGGAGAACATGATAGAGCCTTACTTCTTCACCGAAAAATTTGTGGAAGCAGTCTGCGCTGGCTGCATACCAGTATATCGCGCCCACCCCACGATTGCCCAGACGATTTTACGGGACGCGGCATGGGTTGATCCCGCCAATTATGGGCACGATCCGGAAGCGACAATCAAGGCCGCTCTCTCGTTCAATGCTGAAAGCATCCGTCTGCAGAACGAGCAATGGCTGGCTAGCGCCATGGTCGCTGACACACACTCGACACAGGTTTTTGGTCGAATCGGAATAATCCTGGCGGGAACATTGACCGAATAAGCTTCTCTCGTTCATGGCGAATGTCTGAAAATGAAGATGCAAGTATCAGTCGTTATTCCGCTCTACAACAAGGAACGGTTCATCGCCCGGGCAATTCGTTCGGTCTTGGCTCAAACTCATCAAGACTTTGAAATCATTGTCGTGAACGATGGGTCAACGGACCAGAGCGTAGAGGTAGTCGAGGGTTTGCGGCAATCTAGGGTGAGAATACTTCACCAACAAAACCAAGGGCCTGGGGCGGCGCGGAACGCAGGGGTACGACTTGCAATAACGCCTTTTGTGGCCTTCCTGGATGCTGATGATGAATGGATGCCAGAGTTTCTGCAAAAATCGTTGGATATACTAACGCGCGCGCCGGATTGCGGGTTTACTATCAGCGCCTTCTATGACGGGCCTCAGCGGAGGAACAGCCAGGCGCATTTGGATATCCGCGGTTATGGACCTGGGCGTTATGAGGTCTGCCTGGGCACCCTGCCCAATTGTTTCGACTGGATCCTGCATGCCTATCTGCCTTCCACGACCGTGTTCCGTCGGCAGGTTTTTGAGGATTGCGGCGGGTTCTATGACAAGAACCAGTGCAAGTTTGGGGAAGATATGTATCTCTTCGTCACCGCCTCCCTGCGGTGTCCATTTTGGCGTTTGGGTGAGCCACTGGTTTGGTACCACAGCGAGGACTCCGTTTTGGCCAAACAAAGGAAAGTTCTAACTCCATTGCTCTTAGATCCCCAGCGTGTTTTAGATTTGTGCCCGGAGCGCAACAAGCCGGTATTACGTGGCCTCCTCGCTGATCGCGCAGTGCAGGAGGCGCTCGCACAAGCCTATCAAGGTAACTTTAATCATTGCGATTCGCTGTTCGATCAATTTGATTGCGAGGCGATCGTCGGCAAACGCGCGAGCAACGCGCGCCGCCAGATCACAGCCTTAGGCCGGATTCCCAGCGCTTTACGCGAAAAAGTTCCCCGACTGACTCAGCGCGTTTTACATCTCCTCTTCCCGCTCTCTTCAACTTGAGAGTTTCTGCTCTTGGTTTTTCCTTATGCCTCCTCTAGTCAGTGTTCTGGTAACGGTTTACAATAGGGAGAAATACATCGCAGCTTGCATCGAAAGCATATTGGGCCAAAGTTTTCGCGATTTTGAGGTTGTCATTGTGGATGACTGTTCCAAAGATCACTCCATCGAAATGGCTCGACGCTACGAATCCGATTCGCGAGTCAAAATTCATCTGAATCATCGAAACCTGGGCGATTATCCGAACCGCAATCGCGCGGCGTCACTGGCCCAGGGCAAATATCTCAAATATGTGGATGCCGATGATCTGATTTATCCGCATAGTCTCGCTGTTATGGTTGAGGCGATGGAACGATTTTCAACTGCTGGGCTCGCTCTGTCGTGCAATATTATTGATCCCGAACAGCCTTACCCATTTTGTTCGGAACCCGCCCAGGTGTACCGTGGCCATTTCCTGGGTCGGAGTGTTCTGGGAGTGGGCCCTTCGGCGGCCATTATTCGCACTGAATCTTTCCACGCCGTCGGAGGATTCAGCAATCGCCAATTTGTTGGCGATACCGAACTCTGGCTCAAATTGGCCGCCCGTTGGCCCGTCGTGTCCCTTCCTCCGTCACTGGTGTGGTGGCGCCGTCACGAAGACCAGCAGATGACATTGGAAATGTCCAAACCTGAAGTTCTCGATATTCGTTTTAGATTAGGATTGTCGGTTCTGGACGAGACCACCCTTTTAACGTCAGGGGAGAAGAGGCTTGCCCAACGACGCCAGCGCCAGCACCACGCACGCCGTCTTCTTTGCCTCGCTATCCGCAGCGGACAACCCCGAACGGCATGGCAGCTAATTAAAAAATCTAGAATCGGCTTCCGAGAACTCCTTCGCGGCTTGCGACCCTATCAACCCTAACTCCCATCGCTTGTCCCGTGCCCCCTCTCGTCTCCATAATCGTCCCTTGTTACAACGGCAGCCGCTATATCCCTGGGCTTGTCGAATCGCTGAAACCCGTATTGTTAAAATATCCAGGCCATTACGAAATCATCTTCGTGGATGACGGCAGCAAGGACAATAGCACGGAACTCATGCGACAATTAATGCCGGAAGCCATCATCGTCCGCCAGGAGAACCGCGGCCTATCGGCGGCCCGAAATGCCGGCGTCTCCCGAGCACAAGGCGAATTTCTCCAGTTATTGGATGCGGACGATACAATCGAATTGGATAAATTGGAGGTCCAAGCGTCCGCAGCATGCGCCGAAGCAGCTGATGTGGTCTATTCCGATTGGCGCCTTCTAACAATGGATCGTGGAAAGATTGTGCGGACGGAGACCTTTCAGCCCGCTGAAGCGCCCTGCGAAATGGTCGAAGCTCTTCTTAGCGGGTGGTATGTCCCGCCAGTCGGCTATCTCTTTCGCCGCAGCGCTTACCTGGAATTGGGCGGGTGCGACGAAAACATCAAAGTTTGGGAAGATTTCGACTTGTTCTTGCGTTTTGCCATGGCTGGCAACCGGCACGTTTATGCTCCCGGCATTTTTTCCAATTATTACCGTTATTTGGAAGTCCAAAGCCTTGCACGACGTGATTCCGCCGCTCGCGCTTTAAGTCGCGAGCGCATTCTCCGAAATACTATTGACGTCTTGGGCAAAACTGGCGGTCTAACCGAACCCCGCCGCAAGGCAGCCGCTCGCGCTTTTTTCGGCGTGCTTCGTACGGCGGGAACGAGCGATATTTCTTCATTGCGTCGGTTTGCCTGGACAATTCAGGAATTAGATTCTGGCTTCCTTTTTTGTGGCACGCGAGCCTATCGCATGACAGCCAGGCTCTTGGGAATCGTCAATGCCGAACGACTCGCCGTTTTGCTCAGGAGGTTTAAGAGTGGGAGACCGACAACTGTTGCCTCCAAAGGACCGGAATAAGAGGCGATTTTCCGCTCCGGCTTCCCCTGATTTGAAGTACCGTCAGTGCCCCATTCATGAACAAGAGATCGCTCAGCAGGTGGTTGGAGTCCGCGTTGCGTAGGACTATAAGCGGACCATTTCGTCTCTCAATGGCACCATTAAAACGCTCCGAGAGCAATGCGATTCGCTTCGCAATGTATCGTCATCTCGAAAGTGTGTTCGCAACATTACCTAACTTTCAGAAAGGGAGTGGGGGACTTTCTATTAGCGGTTCAGGACATCTTGCCCGGCTGCTTTCTTCTCATGCTACCATCACCAATGCCGATTATCCTGATTACAATATGTTGGAGCTGCCATTCGAGAATGATCAATTTGACTTCGTGGTAAGTGACCAAGTATTGGAACACGTTGGTGGCGATCCCTTTCAGGCGATAGGTGAAACGTATCGAGTTCTAAAGCCCGGTGGAATTGCGGTACATACTACGGTATTGCTTTTTCAAATTCATGGCTATCCCAACGATTATTGGCGCTTCACGCCGGAGGGCCTAAAACTGCTTTGCCGCAATTTCTCAAAGATCATTGACAGCGGCGGTTGGGGAAATCGCTATCTTTGGGCAATGAACTGGCTTGGGGTGCTCTATGACGAAAATGTTCCATTGGCTCAATGGCATCCCTTTCACAAAATCGCAGTGTTAAATGAGGAGCGCTATCCTGCTGTGACGTGGATAGTCGCCCAAAAGTAAACTGAAAATCCATGAGAAATATCTTGCATCTTCTTCTCACTTATCGGTGACCTCCGGCATGCCTCCCCCCCTTGACGTCCTGCTTGTACTCCGGGCCTTTGCAGAACTGTATCCTCCTACAGTTAATCAAGCCAATCTCCTTGCTGAGGCCGGACTTCAGGTCGGCGTTCTTGATCTCGCAGTTGAAGGAGTGAATAGTGCTCTCAATCCTGCCGTTCGGCGCTTCAGATCCCACCGCTGGTGGAACTCCAAAAATGAGGCTGCTCCTTCGTTTTTTCAACGTGCAGCAAACTTATGGAAATTTCGACAAACCACCAAAACTACAATAAGCGAGAACCGGCCACATGTGATCATTGCCTACGATATCCTGGCTGCAGCATTCGTGAGACCGCAGCCCCACTGTTTTAAAACGGTGTACCACTTCCATGAACTGCCTGAACCAGATCCGAGAGAAGGTTTTGGGTCCAAAAGAGAGCGCGCGAAAACAGCGAGTTTCTCACTACAGGCCGACTTGGTAGTGTTCTCGGATGCCATGCGGGCGAAGGTTTATCAGGAGCAAGTCGCCTTGCGCGAGTTCCCGAAAGTCGTAATGAACTGCCCACGACGTCTTGCCCAAATCCCGAAATCACCCCTGCGCCAGGAAATTGCAGCAATAGGTTTTCCGAACGCCCGAGCCATTTGTTATCTTGGAAGCATAGGGCTGGATCAAGGCATATTGCCAGCAATTTCGTCCATGAGGTATTGGCCCGACGACGCCGTTTTTGTATTGATTGGCAAATGTTCGGATGAAATGCGACAACGAATTCTTGCGAATGCCACGGAAGTCAGTACCGAAAAGCGCGTGCTGTTTTTAGGGAGTCGACCTCACGTTGAGGCAATGGCTCTTATCGCGGGAGGTGACCTCGGTCTGTCATTGATTCAACCCAACACCCAAAATTGGCGCTATTCGGCTGGTGCCATTAATAAACGATTTGAATACATGGCCTTGGGCTTGCCTCAGGTGAGCAGCAATGGTCCCGGCGTAGCCGCAATAATTGAAGACGGTCGATGCGGCATCTGCGTAGATCCCAACCAACCGGAGGCCATCGGCCAGGCGGTTCGGCGATTGTTGGACAACGAGGGACTGCGGCGGCAGCTCTCAACCAATGCTCGCACCGCGCATCTCGATCGATTCAATTACGAATGCCAGTTTACCGGGGTGCAAAACTGGATTCGGACGGCCTGCTCCGAGGACATGGGTCGCGCATCATGAATACCCCATTGAAAATCAGTATAGTCGAGCCTTCAGGCGGTCTTTACGGCTCCGAGCTGGCTTTACTGGACATTCTGGAGCGATTGGAAACCTCCGCCTTTCAGACCGAAGTAATCTTGCCCCGGCACGCGTCTTTTGGCGAACGACTCCAAAAAAAGGGGGTCGCCAGCCGAGCCTTATTGTGGCCAAAAGCACATACACAGTCCCGATTAAAGAAACTATTCAGTTACTTTTGTCTGGCTAGATTATGGTTGCGTCAGAGGCCGGATCTCATATACATCAACCAGGGTGGCATTTTGCGGCCTGTGGCAAGCATCGCAGAAAGGCTCCGCATTCCAATCTTGTGCCAGGTGCAGACATTGGAAGACGCGCGCTGGATTAGTGGGCTTAAACGCCAGCACGAACTTGTTTCAACCTTTGTTTGTAATTCCGAATACATTTCCAGCCATTGTTCAGTTCCCAAGGATCGGCTGACCACTCTGTATTATGGTTACAACCCAAAAGATTTGCGCCCTCCCTGCCGGCCTTCTTACCAAAGCAACGGCCCTTTCGAAGTCGGCTTACTGGGTCGCATTTGTGAAAACAAGGGACATTTTTTCGTAATCGAGGCCGTCCGCTTGCTTAAACAATCCAGCTTGCATCAGTTCCATTTTAGATTCATAGGTAGCCCGGACGATCCGAAAGAAGGCATCCGCATTGAATCTCTCGTGAAGCAACATGGGCTAACGGAGTGGATCGAGTTTCGTGGCTATCGTCGGGATATCGCCGCCGAATTTGCCCAATTGCACCTTCTGGTGATTCCAAGTGTCGCTGAACCTTTTGGGCGGATTTTTTGTGAAACAGCGGAAGCGCAGACGCCTGCGCTGTTGGCGGATGCAGGGGGACTGGGCGAACTGTCTCGGCGATTCGATGCTGGCGTCCGTTTTACTCCAGGAGATGTGAAAGATTTTGTGGGCCAATTGCGCCGGATTTCAACAAATTATGAGACGACGCGACGCGACTTTGAACTTGCCAGTGAGCGTATGTTAAACGCCCTGGATTTCACCACTTATCTATCAGTTATGAAAGATCTGTTGGCTCGAGCAGCGACAGGGAACCCTGTTTCAGTCAAATGGCTGGGTGGTGAGGCAAAGAATGTCGGGAAAGTTTTTAACGCTTGATCCTCCTTTACCATCATATCGCTCCTGCCGAAAGCATTCCCAGAGATGACGCTCGATTTCGGGATGAGGGGTGGCACTTTACTCATTCGCCCGGGGAATTCGAATTTCATTTGTTGGAATTGCAAAGACGCGGCTATCGCTTTATCTCACTCGACCAGTTGGTGATCGAACTTCACACCAAAGGAGCGGAACGCCCGGACTCAGCGGTAATTACATTTGATGACGGGTGGATGGACAACTACACATTTGCACTTCCGGTTCTCACGAAGCTTGGACTGCCCGCGACGTTTTTTGTCACCACCGCGCACTTGTCAAACGCTGCCGATGATCGCAAACGCATGAATGCGGATCAGTTGCGTGAATTAGCATGCAACGGTCACATCATCGGCACTCACTCGCGAACCCACTCAAACCTAAGCCGCCTTTCCAACGCAGAGGCGCGTAATGAGATTATGGGATGCAAAGAGGACCTGGAAGACTCATTGGGAACCCAGGTTGATTTTTTTGCTTACCCTGGGGGCGCTTTCAACACGGATGTTACGCGTATAACACGCGACGCGGGATACAAAGCGGCTTGTTCTGTCCTCGGACCAAAAACCAACAAGGTTTCTTCGCTCTTTTGGCTTTTCCGAGATGTGTTGTCTCCGGGTATGAATACACTCGGAGATCGGTACCGCTTGTCACAATTTATCCGGCGAATTCTTTCTTTCCGAGTCTCCCGCAAACTGAAACGGCGCCTGGCGCAAGCTTAATGTTGACTTCCATTCGCATGACGCCTAAACCCAGCAAATAAATTCGGCAATTCACCTTTCTTTATGTTTCACATTGGCTGTTTCTAACCTAATGTCCTCCAAAAAATTTGTGATTTTATTTCTCGGCGCCGACTGGTGGGGATCGGATGCTCGAGCGCTCGCCATTGCCTTCCGGCAATCTGGTCATCTCGTGCTGGAAGTCAATTACGAGGATTTTATTCCCTCTCAGTGGACTTCACTCCCCCTACGGAGCCTGCGCAAAGCATGTAGTCCACTGCTAGTCCGTGAATACAATCGGGCGATTCTCCAGCACTTGGGCAATCATGCCATTGACTTCATGCTGGTCTTCAAAGGCAAGCATTTTCACCGCGCAACGCTACAGCAATTCTGCAGTTCGGGTTTGCCGGCCTATTGTTTTTATCCTGATGTTAGTTTCCTCGACCATGGTCGCGACATTGCGCAATGTCTGCCTCTGTACGAATGCATATTTACGACCAAATCGTTTCACATGGCAGATAGCACTGTGCGCCAGGAGGTGAAGGAGTTGCACCTGGTTTCTCATGGGTTTGATCCCGATGTGCATCGTCTCACCAACATGTCCGAGCACGTAAGGAACGTCTATGCATGTGATGTGTCGTTCGTGGGTTGCTGGTCGCCGAAAAAAGAGAAGATTCTGGCATCATTGCTGCAGGAAAACCCCAAGCTCGATGTGCGAATCTGGGGGCCTGGATGGAACAGATCTGGGGCGTTTATACGCAATTGCTGGCAACGCCGTGGCGCCTATGGTGATGAGCTTTGCGCGATTTATCGGGCCTCGAAGATTAATCTCGGTCTGTTAAGCGAGGCTGGCGGTGGAACTCAGGTCGGGGATCAGGTCACCGCCCGTACCTGGCAAATCCCTGCGGCAGGCGGGTTCATTCTGCATGAGCATACTTCCGAACTTGAGAAATATTTCGTGCCTGGATATGAAATAGGCGTCTTTGGTTCGCTGGCAGAATTGGTGGAAAAAACTCGTTGGTTCCTCCAGCGAGAACAAGACCGCCTCAATATACTGGAGGCAGGACATCGCCGATGCGTCGAGGAGGGCTATACATACCGCCGTGCCAGCCAGGAAATACTTTCGTTTCATGAAAGCCGCTCAGAATCCTCCTGTCACCGCGTTGCCAATTCGGTTGCGCCATCCTCCTGCCCCAGTTTCCCGGAGCGCCAAAAGCGGCCGCAACACCTGGCAATTCTTTACGTCGGTCAGCTTATAAAGGGCAGCACTACCCTCCAGCGGCTTCATGCGCTGCAATCGCTTGGACATATCGTTGTTGCGGTCACTACCGATAAGGCCTATCGCAACTTGGCAGTGAACCCTTCACTGATTGTGCGGGTCAGAAACAAGGTGATGGGCCTACAGGACCGCGTCCATGCCAACGACAATATCCGGTCGGAAGTTCAAAAAAGGCATTTTGACCTGGTTTGGATTGATAAAGGGCTGACTATCCGGTCAGACACATTGGAAGCAATTCGTAAAAAACAGCCCTCCTGCCGGATTATCGGTTTTTCGCCCGATGACATGATGAATCCGGCAAACCAATCAGAAGGCTTCCTGCGAGGTTTGCCTCTGTACCATTGTTACGTCACAAACAAGAGTTACAATGTCGAAGAATTGCGAGGTTTGGGTTGCCCAAACGTCATCTTCATGGATAATGGGTTTGACTTAGGCACTCACCGGCCCGTCCCTATTACCGCCGAAGAACGCGCTCAAATTGGCGGCCTGGTTGGATTCATTGGACAATGGGAGCCCGAACGTGCTGGCTCACTCCGCAATCTGGCTAAAAGTGGAATTCCAGTCAGAGTTTGGGGCTATACTTGGGAGCGAATGAGAGACGTGCCTCCGGGCCTGCGTCTTGAAAACCAGCCTCTCTGGGGCGATGACTATGCGAAAGCTATCTGCGCTTTCGACATTAATCTCTGTTTTCTCCGCAGGTGCAATCGTGATCTACAAACCACTCGGTCCATTGAAATCCCCGCCTGCGGCGCTTTTATGCTGGCCGAGCGAACCGACGAACATCTGCGGCTCTTCGAGGAGGGCACGGAGGCCGACTTCTTTTCCAGCGATGACGAGTTGATCGGCAAGGTAGAATACTACCTCAACCATTCCGATGAGCGGCAAATTATTGCCAAACGCGGTCTTCATCGCTGCCGAAAGAATGGCTACAGTTACGATGACCGGCTGCGTCTAATCCTCCAGTCGATTCTTTATGAGCAATCAATCTAAGTCCCGCCTTCTCTCAGAATCAGAATGGAAGGTGGTCCTCGGTTTCGGCGTCGTTGCCGGCCTTGCCACCTTTCCCTGGTGGTGGCAATTCTCGGTCTGGACAGGTTGCCTCTCGGCCGTGCTCGCAATGACTGTGCTGCACATGGGCTATGCCTCCAGAAGTATAGTCCCGCTGCCGCACCTGGTGATCCTGGTTTGCACTACCCAATATGGTCTTGCGCCTTGGGCCTCTTATTACTTTCCCGCAGAGGATCCCGATTACTCCATTTTAAACTTCTCCCAGTACTTCGCTTACGCCGGCCCTGTATCTCTCGTTATTTCGCTTGTCTGGGCCGCTAGTTCCCTAGGCTTGCACCTGGCTGTACGCAAGAAGTCACAGGATCGTGCTTCCCGCCAGTTGCTTCGGGAGCTGGATTGGCTGTTGTGGGGGGGGATAGCAATCAAATTGGTGCTTGGGTCGAGGGAGTTCGGCGGGCTCTCGTTTTTGATCCTGTTGTTGGCAAACTTGAGATTCGTTGGTGCAATCGGCCTGATGCTCTTGGGCGCTCCCGGCTGGCAGTGGCGTGCGATAGTGTTGTTTCTTTGCGAAATCAACGGCTCGGTCGAATCAGGGATGTTCCATGAATTGATATTGTGGACTCTCGGGTTTTTTGCAGTATTTGTCTATATTCGACGCCCACGAATGCCCGTGTTCCTTGTCTGGTTGATACTGCTTTGCGGAGGTGTGTTTGTCCTCAATGATTCCAAATGGCAGATTCGGCAGGCAACATGGTTTGGCGACGAGCAGATTTTGGTTTTTGGCAGCCCAATCGAAATGTCCCGATGGAACCGGCCCCTGGTGGGCGGACTCTGCCTGCTCCAGAGTGCTACGAAGGCGTTTACCGGCGGCTACACTGACGACTCGGTGGGCAACATCGTGATGCGTTTCAACCAGGGCTGGATTGTTGACCGCGTCTTGCACCATGTTCCTGCCGGAGAGCCCTACGCGCGCGGCGAAACCCTCATTTCGGGCTTCGAAGCGTCATTGTTGCCGCGGATTCTGGCACCCAACAAGCAGATCGCTGGAGGCCAGGCATTCATGGCTCGTTTCGCTGACTACCCGCTCGCCGAGGAAACCAGCATGAATCTTGGGTTTGCGGGAGAGATGTATGCCAACTTCGGGTACTGGGGCGGCATTGTGGGATGCGGCCTCTATTCCCTTGTCTTGGGACTAGGTGTTCGTTGGGTGGCTCTTCGTGCTCAAAAATCTCCTCTGTGGTGGGCAGTGGCCATATATGTTGGCCACTGGACGCTTAAGGCCGAAACAGATATCGGGGCCGTCTTGAATTACATCGTAAAGGCCACCATCATTATATTCTTGGTAGTAGTGTTCCTGCCCGCGTTCCGGGCGGAATTAACCGGTAGGGTTCAAGCCCCTCTAACTCGCCGTTTCCAACGGCGTAGACTTCGACTCAAACCAGTGAGCGCACCAAATACTGATAACTGACTACAGACCATCGGCAAAGGAAGCCCGCGTACCAGCCTCCCGACACGAGACAAACCATAATCTCACATCCATTAGACTTAATCCTTCAACCAACCAGCAGGGTACCTGCGGACATGCGGCCCATATCGCCCACTTCATCCCTTATGTCGGAACCGCCATGGGTGGGCCGGTTCACGGCATGGCCGCTTACACCGATATGTTGGTTCAGCGCGGATATCCCGTCACGGTATTCAGCTCGTCGAAAGATGCCGATGGCAGCGCGGTGCGACTGAATCCAAGAGCGCAGGTAATACAGTGCGCAAATCCACGCTGGGGAAGTCTCCGCTACTGCCCTGCGCTGTGGCAGCGAGCCCTGGCGGCTAAGCTCGACCTGGTCCATTCCCACGGGCTTTGGACTGATGTGCATCGGCTTGCCGGACACATCGCTCGCGCACGCGAATTGCCTCATTTGCTCGCGCCATGCGGCATGCTGGCGCCTGGAGCGTTGCAGCGCCATTGGTGGAAAAAGATCCTGGTCAAGCTATGGTTTCAGCAGCAAGTGTTGCACGAAGCCAAATGTTTGCACGCCAAGTCCTCCAAAGAATACGAAGACCTGCGTCGGCTTGGTCTCCGCAACCCCATAGCCATTATTGCCAATCCAATCGCACGTCCCACTCACTCAATTGAAATGTCTTCCGAACGGTTCCGGCAGACTCATTCAATTGCCGAATCAAAACACGTTCTCTTATTCCTAGGCCGGTTGCATCCGGTGAAGGGACTGCCGCGTCTTCTCCAGGCATGGTCCGCGCTGCACAATTTTCATTCCACTTGGACGCTTGTTCTCGCCGGGCCGGGTGAGGAGACGCATCGAAAGGAGTACGAATCTTTTGCGGCCAATTTGTGCTGTCATGACAGCGTCGTTTTCACCGGCGAACTTGATGCCACCCGGAAATGGGCTGCGCTAAGCGCCGCCGACTTGTTTGTCATGCCAAGCGATTTCGAAAACTTCGGAAACTCTATTGTCGAAGCTATGTTATCTGGAATTCCGGTCATCACCACCACAGGCACTCCTTGGGAAATGTTGCCGGCTGAAGGCGCTGGTTGGTGTGTTGAACCGGACGTTGAAGCTGTGACCGCTGCATTATTCGATGCTCTCGGCTTGTCCGACGATGAGAGAAAGAACATGGGGCGTCGGGCCGCTGTCTTTTCCCAACGGTTTAGCGTTCAACAGGCCGGTGCTGATTTGATCAAGGTTTACGAATGGCTACTTGGTTGTGGCGCAAGACCAGATTGTGTGAGAGCCGATTAAATGGACTTAACCCCAAAACCGCCCCAAGTCAATCTTGCCGCATACTCACTGGGGAAATTCAACCGCGGAGCGAAACTTCCCCGGGAAGCCCTTTGGATTCTGGTCAGCGCTTTACTGTTTCGGATCTGCCCGCTTACATGCTCAGGCCTGAAGTGCGCTGTCCTGCGTTTCTTCGGCGCTCGAGTCGGGCATGGAGTCGTCATCAAACCTACCGTAAAAATCACTTTCCCATGGAAGCTGACTTTGGGTGATGACGTCTGGCTCGGTGAAGAATGCTGGCTGTTGAACCTTGCGCCGATAACCATCGGGAACAGCGTCTGCGTTTCGCAACGCGCGTTTCTATGCACAGGCAATCATAATTACAAATCCACCACTTTTGATTTAGAAACAAAGCCCATAAATATTGAAAACGGTGCGTGGGTTTGCGCCAACGCATTTGTCGGCCCCGGGGTTACCGTTGGAACTCACGCCGTGTTGACTGTCGGCTCAGTCGCTTCCAAAGATCTGCAGCCATTCGGGATTTATCAGGGAAACCCTGCGCTCTACATTAAGCAGCGCGCGATCCAAACGGACGCAAAAAAATAGATTGTCGTTCCCATTGCGTGCTCCCTGCTCCACATCCACTCCGGTAGACGTTCTCGGCGCGTCGACCCACCTCTTGCCTTTAGGATAATTAGTGCCAATGCGTTTTCTCCTCCTCAATCAAACCTTTTACCCGGATGTGATGGCGACTGGACAGTACCTCACCGACCTGGCGTTGGGGTTGGTGGAGCGTGGCCACGATGTCACCGTTGTCACCAGCCGAAGAGCCTACGATGAGCCCCAAATACGATTTCCAAAGGTGGAACTTTGGCGCGGCATTCGGATTTACCGGGTGGCATCAACGGGCTTTGGAAAGGGCTCGAAGTGCAGGCGGGCCGTGGATTTTGCGAGTTTCAGTGCCTTGGCGGCGATGCGGCTGGCGGTTTTGCAGAGGCACGATGTTGTATTGGCGCTGACTTCACCGCCCTTGATTTCGTTTTTCGGCGCATGTCTGGCGAAAGTGCGCGGATGCCGCTTTTTTTATTGGGTCATGGATTTTAACCCGGATGAGGCCATCGCCGCGGGTTGGCTCCGACCGGGTTCGTTCCCCGCCAGAATGCTCGAGTGGATGTCACGATTCAGTTTGCGTAGCGCGAGTAAAATCATTGCACTCGATCGGTTCATGCGTGATCGCATCATGGCCAAGGGAATCGCTGCTAAGAGGGTCGTGGTGCTGCCTCCTTGGGCGCATGATGGTGATGTGTGTCTTGATCCCGAAGGTCGCGAACGTTTCCGCAAGCAGCATGGGCTGGACGGCAAATTCGTGGTCATGTATTCCGGGAACCACAGCCCTTGTCATCCGCTCGACACGCTCCTAGACTCGGCGCGAAAACTTGCGGGTGACACAGAGATCGTTTTTTGCTTCATCGGCGGGGGCACCGAGTTTCGCAAAATACAGTGGATGGTGGAGAATCAAAGGGCAGAAAATGGGCATTCACCTGCTCCGCACCCACCAATCTCGAACATTCTCTGTCTGCCTTATCAGCCGCTGAAACTTCTCTCCGCGTCGCTCTCCGCCGCGGATCTGCATGTGGTCGTGATGGGAGACCCGTTCGTGGGGTTGGTGCATCCGTGCAAGATTTATAATATCCTCTGTGTGGCCGCGCCGGTGCTGTACATTGGCCCGCGCCCGAGCCATTTATCGGAAATGCTGGACAGCCTCGCTGATAATCATGTCTTTGCTGCGGTTGGGCATGGCGAGGCGGAAAGGGTTGTGCAAGAAATTCAGAGAATCCGCCAAGTTACCGCGAACGTCGCGCAACAGGCGACTATTGACATCAGCTTGGCTTTTTCAAAGGCGACGATTATGCCCAAATTGGTTGCGATACTGGAATCCAGTTGACGTTCCATCAACCTGCAGCCTCTCGATTCACTTAATCCACGGACTTCTTCCCGCTCATCGCTTCTTCTTCCGCTTCTGCCCGCTCCGCTCAAACTCTCTTAATCCCAATGACATCGAAATGTACCCGACACCTCTTTAAAGAATTGCTTCGCGTTCGTTCGCGTCCTTAACGACCATTTCGAGATCGATTTTCACTGTCGATTGTTGCCCGAGGAAATCCAATAATAACGCAACCCGTTTTTGACCCGGCATGACTTGGGTGACGATGGCCTCAAAGCCATGGAAGTTGCCGCCGGCGATTTTTACACGGTCGCCGAGAGAGACCTCCATCGGAATGATGTGGAGTTCATCCTCTCCCAGAGTGGCACGCAGTTCGTTGATGACCTCATCTGGGATGGTCGGCCAATGAACCCCAAAATGGACCACCCCGCTTACACTGGGCGAGTGACGCACCAAACGCAGAGATTTCTGCCAATCAAACCGGGCGAAGAGGTAATTGGGAAACAAGGCTTCCGTCACCCAAACTGGTCCTTTCCGCGTCGGGCGCCGAAAACGAATGCGTGGGAGGAAAACTTCCACGTTTTCCCGGCGACGCAGGCGGGCGGCCGCGATGTGCTCGTGTTTGGGCTGGGAACGCAGGCAAAACCACGCTATTTTTGGATCGTGCGCGACCATTTGTGCGTCATCACCGGTGAAATCTACGCAATCTTGGGCGTCCCGTAATATTCTTTGTACTTGTAGTAATAGTATTCGCCAGCGTTGGTTCTCACTGCGTTAAGAACCAGGCCGATTATATTCATCTTTCGCAGGTACAGCAAATCCAACGCGGCGCGGGCAACCCGGCCGGAGGTGTAACCCGATCGAATAACCATGATCACACCGTCCACAAAGGGCGCCAGGTTGGAAACGTCGTCCGCCGCCATGACCGGGGGGGTGTCAAACAAGACATATTCGTACCGGCCGGCCACTTCCTTGAGAAGCTTCCCCAAGGCGGGAGTGGCGAACAGTTCGCCGGGGTGGCGCGGACACGACCCGCGCGGGATCATAAAAAGGCTTGACAATGAAGTTGGTTGTACAGCCTTAGACCAGTCAAGCTGTCCGCCCAAGACTTCGGAAAGACCCGGGTTGGCCGGGAGCGAGAAATGGTTGTGCTGGACACCGCGACGCAAATCCGCATCCACCAGCAAAACCTTCGCACCCGAGCGCGCCAAAGTGATGGCCAGATTGGCGGAAGTCATCGATTTGCCGTCTCCTGGAATTGGGCTGGTCAGAACGATGGTCTTGGGAGGTTTTGTTGAGGAGTGCATGAAGACGATGGAGGAGCGAAGGTTGCGATTGGCCTCCACCAAAGCGTGGCGTTCATCCTCCGCCTGGATGACAGGGACGCCGGACTTTTTGGTTTTCGCATGTTCCAGGGGAATTTGTCCCAGGATCGGTTCATCAAAGTTTTCTTCCACTTCGGCAAAGGAAGCGGGCCTGTCGTCCAATCGATCCAAAAACAGCAATATGCCGATTCCCAAAAACAGCGCGATCAATCCGGCCTTGCTCAGGTGTTGGAAAGCCTCTGGAGGGGCCGCCCCCGCCGGGGAAGCCGGTTCAAGTATGGCGACGCTATCCTGGTCGATTTGCCGGTCCACATCCAATGTGCGCGCGGTTGTGACCAGACCGTCATACATGCTTTGCAGCCGCTGGTTCATCTCCTTGATCGCTAGGTAGTCGCTCATCTTTCTGCTGGTTTCCAGCGATTTTGCTTCCCATTCCTTGATCTCCTCTTCGCAGTTCTGGATCTGCACTTCTAGTGTGTGCTTCTGTCCCTCCAATTGCTCTAGCGATTGCTGGCGGAAAATGGCCAGAAATTTCTCCATTTGAGCGATACTCTCTCCCAAAGCGATAATCTTGGGATGCTTGGGGCGGAGAAACTCACCCAACTCCTGCTGTTGCGCTTTTAAAAGCAGGATCTGCTGCTTGGCTTTCAAGTATTCGGATTCCGAACCCACCAGCTTTGCGTTGTTTTGGTCTGGTGACGAGGCGTCATCCGTTGGCGGGTTGGAATTAGAACTGTCGCCTCCGGTTTTTGCCTTCTTCGGCGAAGAGGTGGGCGATTGCGCCTGGCTTTGGAGGGCGAGGTTTTGTTGTCGCTCCACGTTCTGGTCTAGGGTAAGCATGTTGAGCAATTGCAGTTCGGATTTCAGATCGGCATGCTTTTGGGTGAGGGAGGACAAGTAAGTGGCCGCGCCGTTGCCCCCTTCGTGCAAGAAAACCACGCTGTTGCTCGATTCGTAATTGGTCAGTTCTGTTTTGCCCCTCTGCAATTCGGCGCTCAAACTCGTCAGCTCTTCCATGATGCCGGATTTGGTGGCGTCCGTCGCCTGCTGGCGCATTTCCTTCTTTAAGTTGATGTATTCCTCCATGCACGCATCCAGATAAGCTTGGACATAATCTGGATCGGCACCCAAAGCGTGCAGATTGAAAATGCTCGTCTTCGGGGAGATGGCCACCTGGATGATTACGGGCACCGCATGAAAGTTGGTTTTAAGGGATTGAAGCTTGAGCAGGGCGCGATTCGCAACCGTGCCGCTCTGCATCAAGGCCGTCTGCGTGCCGAAGAAGTTGTTCAACTCTTCCGAGTAACCCGGTCCGTTGTTGGGCAGCGACAGTTTCACGCTCACAATCATTCGCCCCGTGGATTGGAAGGAGGGCGGGGCATTGGACAACAGGTATAACTCGATGCCAAGCCCCACAGCGATGATGAGCGCCAGGATCCACCATTTGGTCCGAAGAAGGTGTGTGAACCGGTGGAGACGGTTGAAAAACCGGGTCGCCACATGGGTTCGCCTATGATGAGCGGGCACAGGTTGTTCGTCCATGGCAATTAAAAGTTAACCGCTCTTGCTGGCACGATGATCAAGTCACCAGGCTCCAAAATGATGTCCTTGTCCGTCTTGCCCTTCTCCAGAACGTCGGTCATGTTTATTACAAAGATTTGGTTGGAGTTGCCGGTGCTGGAATTGCGAATAACTTTGACTTTGGACTTGTTCGCAAAATCCATAAAGCCGCCGGCCCGCAGAATGGCCTGTCCGGCGGTGAGATCTTCGTCGAAAAGAATATCGACGGCACCTTGGGTGTGGACCTGCCCCATGAGATAAACCTTCCCGCGCACCTTGTTCACCGAATCGAGTCCGATAATGACAGTCGCACGATAATAGTATTCTTTCTCCAGGAGCCCCTTCAATTCCTTGGCCAGTTGTTTGCAGGTTTTGTCCGCGACAGAAACACGCCCGATGTACGGGACATTCAATTCGCGGGAATCGGCCACTAACAAACTCGTGGCCGGATCCCGGTCCTCAATGATCTGGAAGCTGATTTTGTCCCCAGGCTCCAACAAATGCTTGTCGTCCAGCACATAACTGCCGCCGAGATTGAGGGTAAGCGACGGCGCGGCGTTGGTATTGGTTGATCCTTGCGCCACGGCTGTTGCGGCGCAGGCAAACCAGAACAAAATGTGCAGGCAAACGCGCATATCACCCTTATTAAAAGCTGTATTTGAAGTCAAATACAAGCAGATTCTGGATATAATTAAGGGAAGCCGGGGCGGCTTTTTTCACCTGCAAATCATAATCGACGCTGCCTGTGAGCTTCTTCGTGATGTTATAGCTCAATCCAATGTCGCCGCCGTAAACATCCAAGGTTTGGAGCGCCCCGCCAAATGTTGTGCCATGTTCGTAAAGAAGCTGGGTTTTGAGATTAATGTTCCTAATGAAACCCCAATTCGCCTGATAGCTGACCGAATAGAGCTCCGTGAGGTTGGCCGTGATGCCCAACTGCGTTTGCCGACTGGCTGTTAAGGATTGATTGAGCCAGCTATTGACCTGGTGTGTCAGGGACAGATTCGCATAATAGCCGCCGTTGTTATTCAAACCGTTGGGGGTGTTGACAACGGCATTGGAGGCGACGCTGGGGATGTTGACGAGGGCATTGGAGGCGCCATTGGGGGAGAACATGTAGGAACTGTAGCCGCCTGATAAATTGACGCTGATATGCTCGCTGAGCCGCGCTTCATAAAACGGCCCGATGCTATAATCCGTGTTGTCGCTCAGGACCGTTTGATCGTAGGTGGTGATCCCGCCGGTCAATTCAAGGCCAAGCTTGGCCGTTTCATGCATACGAAGGGCGGCCCGCAACGTGAATAACTCAGAATTATGGTCTGTGTCTTCAAAATTTGAGGTGGTGGCCAGCACCATGTCGTGATCGTAACCAAAGGAAAGAATCAGTTTATAAAGGTTCCAATCCACCCCAACGCCTATGGTATTGTCCAGTTGGCCGAATTCGCCGGTTCCGCTGACCGTCGGACTTTGTGCGACGTCCTCGGTCACGGAAAAGCGATCATGAAAGTTGATCACAAAATCACCCGTATACATTTTAAATGTAAGAGCCGAGTTAGGCGTGATGTAAGGGTGGTTGAGACTCGAGGTTTTCAGATAGTACACGTATCCGATGCCGGTGGTGAGTTCCAGTCTGTTTTGTTCGGTGACCGGCCACACTGCGCTCAAATTGACGCCGGGACTCAAACTGATATCCGCCTGGGGATTGCCCGCCGAGTACTCGACATTATTATTGTATGCAATTGCCATTTCTCCTTGGAAGCGCAGTTTGACGGGCCCAATACCCAGGTTGTAATAATCCGGACCGCTGGTTGTTGTTTCCCATGCGGCCGCCTGATCGCTGGCGGTGGACATTTTGAGGGCCTCCTGGCACAGTGCCAATTTGGAATTCGAAAGCAGCGCGAAAACGAAGGACAAAAAGACAAGATATTGCAGGATGCGGCGTTTTCGCAAAACTGGCATATTTGGTGGGCACTCTCGCACAAACCTCTCCCTGCGGCAACAACAATTCAGGTATCGCAGGCAAATGGGTCTGTGTTCGTTCACAATTGTTGCAGCCCATTGAGAATCAACGGTGTATTTTTGATTACGAATTCTTTTTGAAATCGATTGACACCAATAAACGCCGCTTTTCCTTGTTTTCTTGCGGTAAAATTTAGATGCGCTTAACCCTTTGAATAAGAGCCTTTTTCCATTCACATTTCATGTCAAAACCGTCATTATCAAGTTCAGAGCAGCCAATTTACATCATGCATGAAAACATAAAAAAACTGCCTTTTGGCGGCCTCCTGCTTTTCCTGTCGGTCCCTTCCAATTTATGAAGACCAGCTTACAATCCATCACCACTTCGTTTGTGCTCCTGGTCTTGTGATCGGTTCCGCAGTACCCGCGATTCCCTAGACGATTTGGTGGAATCCTAACAACGTCTCAACTTATGGCAGCGGTGTGACAGAAAATGCCCGCCAAAGCCACCGGCTGATATTTGAAAACAAAATCCGATCAGGGCGTCGCGTAGCGGCCCCCTGGCGTTTGTGGAGTAGTCTGGCCGGGGCTGATTGTTGTCACGGGACCCACAACCGGGAAGAAAGGCGGTCCCAAGACCGGGCCTCCAGCGGGTATCGGCAGTGGTTGCAGCGATTGGGAATTCTGAGTCGCAGCGGAGATTGGCCTAGACACCCCAATTCCCGAAGACTGGTTCACGACCTGGACCAAAATGGCTTGCACCGGCAGCGCCAGACTCGAAGAAGAAGGGGCGGCAACAACTGTGTTGACCTGCGCCGCAAGATTACCCTGTGTTTGCGCCGTGCCCGACTGAAATGAGGAAACAGCGCTGCTGATGCCTGCTTGCAGCGCCGGCACATAGTCGGAAACTACTTCAAGAATTTCTTTGCCCGCCAAGGGCGCGCCTTCAGATGCGGCAATCGCTATGACTGCGTAGCTCGAGGGAAATTCCTTTATCAATGCGGCCACTATGGCGCCGGCTTGCGATGGAGCGGCTTCCGCCGCGGCCCTGGCGATCAAGGCAAGTTGCTTGTGCTGCAACATAGCGGCGGTCACCGCAGCAACGGGTGCCATTTCGGGTGTGGCGCGGGATATTGCGCTCACAACGGCAACCGTGGCAGTCGGATTGAGCCGCACCGCTGCTTTGACGACCGCAATAGTGACATTTTTTCGCCCCTGTTGAAAGTCCGTTTTGGCCACGAGACTGGCGGCCTTGGCTGGCATTTCCACAATGGAAGTCCCGACCAGAATTTTCGTGAAGTCGACAGACTCGCCTGCCATAAGAGGCTGGCTTGCCACCAATCCCCCGCTGACAACCAAGACACCTAAAAGATTCAACATTTTGGTTTTCACAGTTTTTTAGTTAATCAGTTTTGCTTTTTACGCTTCTAACCAACTTACTTGAGGCATGTTACTAAAAGGGGCCGCACGGTCAAGCGATTTTTTCACTTTTTTTCACTTTTTTGTGGACTTCAGGCAGGGTTTTGCATATACGTGAGGGTGCTTTGTAGTCTCGTTGAAACAAAAAACCCCAAGCAATGGCGGTTCACTTGGGAGAAAATATGCTTTATCTTACGATGAAAAGTGCCCCAAGCTTCCCACACCGCTGGTTTAGGCGCAATTGGCGTCTCCTTTTTTGTGCGTTGTTCGCGATCCAAGCCGGTCGCGTTTCCGCTGCAACTTACACGGTATCAACCATTAATGATAATGTAGCCGGATCACTGCGGCAGGCAATAACAAGTGCGAATGGGAACCCCGGTTTGAATACAATTGCCTTCAGCATAATAGGGATCGGCCCGTTTACCATCACACCGTCTTCCGTATTGCCAACGATTACAAACCCTGTGGTTATTGATGGAACCACTCAACCCGGTTATGCGGGAACGCCTTTGATTGAAATCAATGGCTCGAATATTGGGGCCAATAACGATGGGCTGCTGGCGACAGCGGGAGGATGCACGATTCGCGGCCTGGCCATCAACCGATGTCCCCGCGACGGGATTCGACTTCAGGGCCCCGGCGGCACCAACGTCATCCAAGGCAATTTCCTGGGAACAGATGTCACAGGAACGCTGGTTCGCAGCAATATCGAGGAAGGGCTCATGATCTACGAATCACCTGGAAACCTGATTGGGGGCACGGCCGCGGCAGCCCGCAATATCATCTCCGGCGGCAATCAAAATGGGATTTATCTGTGGACATCCGCCGCCGCCAGCAATGTGATCGAGGGCAATTATATTGGAACTGATGTGACCGGCCTCAGGAGCCTGGGCAATGCAAACGTTGGCCTCGCCATTTACGCCGCTGCCGGAAATATTATTGGGGGGACTGTTTCCGGCGCGGGCAATGTTATTTCCGGCAACGGGCTGAGCGGCATCTATCTTCTAACATTGGGAGCAACGAGCAATCTTGTCGAGGGTAACTACATCGGGCTGAATGCGAACGGGACCGCGGCCATCGGCAACGCGCTGGACGGGGTGACGATTTATGGCGCGGCTGGGAACACGGTTGGAGGAACCGGCGCAGGGGCGAGGAATATCATCTCTGGAAATGGAAATACAGGTGTTGACATCATAACCTTTGGCGCTACAAACAACGTCGTTTTGGGCAATTACATCGGCACCGATGTTACCGGGAAATTGGCAATTCCCAACCTGGCCAACGGTGTGATTATCAATGGAGTTCCTGGCAACACGATTGGCGGGACCAACGCTGGCGCGGGCAACATTATTTCCGGCAACGTTCAAAACGGGGTTTTGGTCATTTCTAATGGCGCGTTCGGCAATGTTATTCAGGGCAACTATGTTGGTGTTGACGCCACCGGAGCCAACGCCCTGCCCAATACCTACGACGGGGTCCAAATAGAAGACGGGGCGGCAGGCAACATGATTGGAGGAGCCAACGGCGGAAATATAATTTCCGGCAACAGCGGAAATGGCGTGTTGTTGGTAAATTCCGGCGGAGCCTCCAATATCTTGCAGGGCAACTTGATTGGCACGGATTACAGCGGGGAAAAAGCCGTGGCCAACGCCCAGGCGGGCGTTTACATCCAAGTGCCAGGCAATACAATTGGCGGGCTGAATGCGGCCGTGCGCAATGTGATTTCAGGCAATTCCCAAAACGGCATTTTCATCTCCGGCACGAGCGCCAGCAACAATTTGGTCGAAGGCAATTACATCGGCACCAGCATTACCGGAGAGGCGTCTCTGGGCAACGGCTACGCCGGCATCACCATTTCCGATGCCCCGGCCAACACCATTGGCAGCACAACGACCGGGGCTGGCAACGTGATTTCGGCCAATGGCGTCGGTGGTTATGGCGACAGTGGAATTGAGTTGGATGGAAGCACGACGGCAACGGTTGTTCAGGGAAACTACATTGGAACGGATGCCACAGGCGGGAGCGCCCTGGGCAACTTGGACGGCGGAATCTACTTCTACGGATCGGCAACAAACACCATCGGAGGCGCGGTTGCCGGGGCGGGCAATCTCATTTCCGGAAATATCCAGGAAGGCATTTCTGTGGGTGATCCCGGAGCAAACTTTAATACCATCCAAGGCAATTTCATCGGCACAAAGGCGGATGGTCTCAGCCCCTTGGGCAATCAGTTTCACAACATTGATTTTTCCAACACCGCCAGTAACAACGTTGTCGGCGGAACGATCCCGGCTGCGGATAATCACATCGCATTTGTCCAAAACGCTTCATATGACGGGGTGCGGATACGCGCCGGATGTCTGGGCAACTTCATCAGCCGCAACAGCATTTTTTCCAATGGATACTTGGGGATCCTTATCGATGTGGCGGGCGAGGTGCTCAATTCCAACTTGGTTACCTTGACAGAGGCGGCCAGCGGGAATGGCACAACGAGCATTCAAGGCTCATTGACCACCTATGCCAATGGGCAATTCCTGATCCAATTCTACGAGAACATTGTGCCGAATGCAACTGGTTATGGGGAGGGCTTGAGCTACATCGGTTCGACCAACATCACCACCGGCGCCAACGGCCAGGCCAGTTTTGCCCTGACTCTCCCTGTCGGGGTTCCGCCGGGGAATTATCTTTCCGCCACAGCAACGGACAGCACCAACACAACTTGGGAATTTGGCGCGGGTTTCAAGGTGTTACCTGCGCTGGGAACGCCCGTCTTCTCCGGGCTGACTGCCATCCAGTCCACGACTTACGGGACAACCGCCGTAACTCTTGCCGGCAAGGTGAGCGCCTCCGGCCCGATTTATCCGGCCAGCGGGGAGACGATTACCGTCACGATCAGTGGGAACGCACAGACGACCACAATCAACGACTCAACCGGCGACTTTTCTTTAAGTTATAATCCCCACACCATACCCGAGAGCGGAACCGCCTATGCCATCGCCTATTCGTATGCCGGCGATGCCTCATTAAATCCCGCGAGCAATACGAGCACCACGCTGACGGTGAACAAGGCCGCATTGACCGTTACGGCCAGCGCGCAGAGCAAGACGTATGGACAGACGGTGACCTTCGGCAGCGGCAGCACGCAGTTTACCAGCATCGGCTTGAAGAACAGTGAAACGATTGGGTCGGTGACCCTGGCGGTCAGCGGAAGTGGCGGGGCGACCAACGCGCCGGTGGGGACCTACACCATCACGCCCAGCGCGGCGACGGGCGGGACGTTCACGGCGGGCAATTACAGCATCACCTACAACACCAACACACTGACGGTGACACTTCCGCCCAACACCACCCCAGTGACCATCGTCAGCGTTACCCTCCTCAGCAATGGGACGGTGCAAATGAGTTTTACGGGGACACCCGGGTACGTGTACCTGATCGAGGACGCCGCCAATTTAACCCCGCCGATCGCTTGGACAGTATTGAGCACTAATGCCGCGGACGCCAACGGCGCGTTCAGCTTCACCGACCTGGGCGCCACCAATTACAATGGCCGCTACTACCGCACTGCCATACAAGACTAATTCATGAAATTTATTCTTCAGCAGATCACCAATCTAAACTCTCCGATCATTTGGTCGCTGGCAACAGATACCGAGGCGGTAAACGGAACAACCAACAGCATCACAATCATCTCTCAAGAATGATGACAGTTTACCGGCTTTTATTCCAATAGCACCAAGGCAAAAAAAAGGCCCGATTACTCGAGCACTTTTGTGTGTGTGGCGTAAAAAAAAGACCAAATTATGACGAGGCCTGCCGGCGAATGCCCCGATTTACCCACCAAAATCCAGCGGCGACCGCCAAGACCGAAAACCACAAGCAAGAAGAATCAGGGATAGTAGTCTCGGCTTCAGCTGCCAAATCAAGATTGCCTGGGGGCGACGGATCGGTTTGCAATTGCCAACCTGACCCATCGTCGGGGTTGTACCACAGATCTCCGTAAGCCGACCCGACAGTCGGCGGAGAAGCAAGGGCGATACCAGCGTTTTCATCACTTGTGTTAATACCTCCAAAGGTCACCACCCAAGTAAAATCCTGCGGCACAGTAATGTCAGGAGTGGTTACCAAATTTATGCTTTGATTAAACGACGTAAGCCCATCACCAACTAAGTTGATGGGGCCGGTGGTATAGAATGGCGTAGCTGCGGGCGAGGGATAACCGAGAGGCCCCGCAGGAACGTTGGCGCCGGTATTAAGATAGAAGCTCAAAGCTATTGTCTCGCTGCCACTGGGAGCGCCCGCAAGGGGATTCACCCCGCTGTTGACAAGCTCAAACTGAAATTGAAACTCGGAGAGGTAGGTATTGCCAGCGGGGGCCAAATTGATTTGATTGCCTGCCATGGCATTGTTGTCGATGTAATAGCCGTTGAAGGTTGAGCCATGGTTATCATCAGCATACACTACGACTTGGCTTTGGGCGTTTTGGGCCAGTGAAAGCACTGCACCGACAGCCAATGTACAAAGAAAAAGATGCGTGACTCGTTTATTCATTTTTATTCCAGTCCGTAGAAAAGGTTTCTGCCCGTGCTCAATCAGTATTAATCTCCTGAACGGTGAAATGCTAGCAAGCGGTGTGCCGATTTCCAAACTAGATATAAAAGAGCGTCATAACATATTTACTATAAACCTTATATAAATCTATCGAATTGTCAGGCATCATCCGGTTTTTGGACTCAAAGTGTAAGTATAATCGACATCAATGCTCCCGAATAGTGTTTGACTCAGATTATAAGCCCCTGATTTAGAGTCAATTAAACGACTTCGGTGCGAGAATTGCCGAGATGTAATCGATTCCGACGTGTTATGGCATCTAAATGGCCTTTTAGTAATTAACATGCTGTAAAAAAATCACCAGCAACATGTGGGGGAATGTATTATTTGCTTTACACATTTTGCATGGTTCGTAACTATTTGAAACATAGTATTTTCCACATGTTTTTAGGCGCAAAAAGCCGACTGAGCGTCGGTTTAATTTACACTTTGGGGTCGACGAAATGGTTGGTATGAAATTAATGTGAATTCATAAACATTTATAAGCGTGCAGTTTACAACTGATTTCTACGGATTTAGGAATTATGGAATTATAATTGCTTTGCGTGATGGTTTGTTTTGTATCGCTGAATGCCGCTCGGAAACCTTAAGAGGGCAAAGTTTTTGCTATAACTATAATTTAGCGCAGAGACTAGTCGGAAGACAGACACACGACAATGATTTACCTAATGCTTGCATTTGCTTGCGGTGGCGGGCTGATCACATGGATGATGATTCCGGTAATCCAGCGGCATCTTCATTTTCTCAATCGAGGTGACACTTCTCAGTTTCATGATACCCATAAGCGCAAGCAGTCTCGGCTGGGCGGCCTCGCCATGGCGATTTCGTTTTTGATTATTACGCTTGCGGCGCGGTTTTACCATCCGGGCGACGCGGCTGAAGCCCAGAACCGCTGGGTCATTGCTTGCAGTGCGACGGCGATGTTTCTGCTGGGGCTTTTGGATGATATAAAACCATTGGGGGCGAGAAAAAAATTGACCGGGCAAATTTTGATTGCGCTGATGGCTTGGTGCGGAGGCATTGAGATTGAGAATTTCAAAAATCCATTGGGAGGAAGCATCTACCATTTTGGCACCTCCGGTGGATGTGCCTTGACCGTTTTTTGGCTGATTGCGCTGCCTAATCTGATCAACCTGATTGACGGAATGGATGGTTTGGCTGGCGGCATTGCCCTGATGCTGATGGGGCTGCTCTCCTATGCCGGGCTGGCGGGATCCGCCGTCTTCCCGGCGCTGTGCGCGGCGGGAATGGTGGGGGTGATTATCGGGTTTTTGCGGTATAACTTTCCGCCGGCCCAGATATTCATGGGGGATGGCGGAGCTTATTTTCTGGGATTTTTGGTGGCGGAACTTTCAATCGTGAATTCCCATAAGGGGACGATTGTGGCGGGGTTGCTGGCCCCCTTGTTCGTTCTGGCTCTTCCCATTGTCGATGTCAGCCTGGCAATCTTGCGGCGGGGCTTGAGAGGCATCCCTATATTTCATCCGGATCGGCGGCACATCCATCACAAGCTTTTGGACATTGGTTACACTCCGAGACGGGCGGTTTTGACGCTTTATTTTGTGTCAATTATTTTTCTAGTGTTGGGGTTGGGCGTGTTTTGGCGGGAGGGACGCTGGGTGCCTGTGTTGTTCGGCGTCGGTTGTCTGGCCTTAATTATCTCGGCCCGATCCTTCAGTTTCAGCCGCGAGTGGTTTTCTGTCGGCCGCGTTCTCGGAAATTCGATGGAAATGCGCGAAACCATACATTACGCGTTAACCTTGAGCCGGTGGCTGGATATGGAAGGCAGCCGCTGTGACTCGGTGGAGAACCTTTGGTTGGATTTTCGATTTCTCGTCATGAAGCTTAATTTTTCACGGGTCAAATTGAGCCTCCCGGACGGTCACAAAGAATGGCAAAAGGAGGAAACGCACTTCCCGTTGGCGCAGACCCATCATTTCCGGCAGGAATTTGGCGAAGATCACTGCATGTCATTGGAGTTTGATATGGAGGCGGGGGCCGACAACGAGCGGATCTTTTCGAATTTGTGCGACATCACATGCGCAGCCTGGCAGAAAGCGGCAGCGCGTTGGAGGGCTGTCAACCAAGCTTCTGTAAACTTCAAGTCGCGCTCGAAATCAATGGCTTTTGGTCCGAAGCGAAAAAGCAATCGCCCCTATGTTTCGCTTCGGTCAAGTCCAATATCCGGCATCGAGCAAACGCTCTAACCGATTCCAGGGAAGAGGCAGGGTGCCGCAACTGAACACGACCGTTCCGGGAAGATTAGTCATGGTGCTCACGGACAGCCCATCCGGATCGCCATTTATGAACGGCGGTAACCCTCCGAAATTGAAGATGTAAAAATTTCCCAATCCATTCGAACAAATCGTAGGTGGTATGGTCCATGCGGATCCTACACCACCTATGGCGTGCGCGAAGTTCGGATTGCGGCCTTTTGATCAGGCTTTTTTGTTCATTTTTGCTTGAACAATCTAAATTCTTTGGCATAATGTGGAAATGCGATTGCCCAAGAAAAAGAAACTAGAAACCGAGCGCCGCAAAGAAGTGCCGCGCGCCTGAGCCCCTTGGAAACAGAGGTAGTTGACCTTTTTGTGCAGCTTTCGCGGGCGATCGGGTAGCCCAAATCCTTGGGTGAAATTTACGGCCTGCTCTTCATCGGCGCACAGCCGTTACGGCGATCGTCCCGCGCAATCGTTATGTGGATTTTGCGTTTGCCAATTCTGAAACTTTGGGTGATTGCTTCGGCTGGTCGATTGACTTCGCGGTTGTGGAGGCGATGGTTTGCCACTATTAATGAATCCCTGAACGTATGGAAATTGGAAACTCCACCAACGTCAGTGACGCATGTTTAGACCCCTGAGCCTTTCGTTGCGAATGTTGCGGATGCACCGGGTGTGCGACGCCATATCGGAACCACTGTTCTATTTCATGGTTCTTTTCGGTCCGTGGGCGTTCGGCACCACCCAACCGTGGGCCATCTGGGTGATGAACTGGGCCGGTTATCTGGCTGGTTTCCTTTTGGCGATCAAGCTGGCCATTCGCTTTCTGACCGGCTATCGCAATGCGCGCTGGGGCGAGCGCGGCAGCGAAATTCAAACTGATTCCCCGGACCAATCATCAGCCCAAAGCATTCTCACCAGAATTCTAGCGATCCTGACCGTTGTCATTCTTGGTTATTGCCTGACCAGCGCGTTGAACGCCCGATCCACCTATCATCCTCAGGTCGGCACCTTCGATTATCACTCCTTCATTTCCTGGCTGCCGCACAGCTATGATCAATCCCGTTCCTGGTTTTTCTTTTGCAATTATCTGGCGATGGCTCTTTCGTTTTGGGCGCTGCGCGATTGGTTCCTCGGAAAAACCAGGGCGGAAGAGCAGGCTGAACGAAGCCAGGGCCACGATGCCAAGGGACGCCTGGCCTCTCTCCTGCCGGAACATTTAAGGCGGCTGCTTTGGGTTTTAAGCGTCAACGGCGGTCTTTTGGGAACTGAAGCCATTGTCCAGCGCATGAATGGAACGGCCAGGCTCCTTTTTTTCATGCCAACGCATTACAACCGACAAGCCGTCGCCCAATTCGGCCCGTACGCCTACCGATCCAATGCGGCGCAATACTTCAACTTGGTCTGGCCGGTTGCGTTGGGTCTGTGGTGGAACCTAGAGCGGGCGGCCCGTCGCGGATTGTGCGACAGCAATGTATTTGGCTTGCGCTCCAGGCACTTGATTCTGGCGTGCGCGATGATCATGGCCGCCTGCCCGATTATTTCCGTCAGCCGGGTTGGGGCAGTTGTGGCGGTGGCAAATCTGGCGGTGGCGGCGGCGGTCCTGTGGAGCGCCCAGCACAAGGAGAACCGCAAAACCAAGACGGGAATCGTTGTTGCCGTGGCGCTGGTTCTGGGGTTGAGCGCCTGGGTTGGATGGGACGCGCTGGGGCCGCGGTTCGAAAAAGGCGAACTTGAAACCGGATGGGCAATTAGAAATAATATGTACGACACGGCCCGTCCGATGGCGGACGATTGCCCGCTGTTCGGCACCGGTCCGGGAACGTTCGAGCCGTTGTTTCAACTCTATCGGCCCGCCCTGGAAGAGTATTGGCCGGCGCAACTCCATAACGACTGGTTGGAAACGCTGATCACCTTCGGGGGGCTGGGCAGCACTTTGATCGCGCTGGCCTTTTTCATTGTGCTCTCTCACTGGTTTGTGGCGCGCGGCATTCACGGCCGCACCAATCTGGTCCTGCTCTTCTGGACGGCTTTGGCTGGCTGCCTGTTTTATGCGCGATATGATTTCCCCTTCCAGATATACTCCATCATCTTTCTTTTCCTCGTGCTGTGCGCCGCGCTTTTTACTTTGTCCCACGAATCATAATTGATTTCTTTATGCAGTTATCGCGCTAGCTGTGATAGCCGCAGCCGCTCGCGAAAAGTTGCGGGATTCTGTTCATCTCACCGCGGAACCCCCATCTTTCCCCGAAGTAGACCCTCTTTAAAGAATTGCTTCGCGTTCGTTCGCGTCCTTAAACGCAACCCGTTTTTGGCCCGGCATGACTTGGGTGACGATGGCCTCAAAGCCATGGAAGTTGTCGCCGGCGATTTTTACACGGTCGCCGAGAGAGACCTCCATCGGAATGATGTGGAGTTCATCCTGTCCCAGAGTGGCACGCAGTTCGTTGCGGAAGGGCGATCACAACGCGCAAGCACTGGAGACATTGAAGGAAATGGGAGGGGCGGTGTTGGTATTGGTTGATGTTTGGGCGACGACCGAAGCGGCGGAAGCGAACCAGAACAAAATGTGCAGGTAAATGCGCATATCACCCTTATTAAAAGCTGTAATTGAAGTCAAATAGTTCAGATTCTCCCCATTCTGTGTTCATCATTCTTACTTTGCGATATTTGCGAGTGCTGAATTCACAGAAACCATTGATTTTGTTGGTGTTTTGTGATGTTTGAGCGGGTGAAGGGAATCGAACGTCTCAACATGGCCGAATGCTCTAATTGACTCATGCTTGGCGCGGGGCGCATTTCGTGATAAATCTCGGGGGTGAAGGCATTAACTGAATATTTGTGGTTCAATGTTCCATCCCGGCGGGGATTTCTGAACATCACCGAAACTGTCGAAGAGTTGGTCAGAAAGGGCGGTATCCAAGAAGGCCTCTGTTTAGTGAACGCGATGCATATCAGCGCGTCAGTGTTCATAAATGACGCGGAAGATGGTCTCTTGCACGATTACGAAGTCTGGCTGGAACGATTGGCGCCGCACGACCCCGTTTCGCAATACCATCACAATCGAACGGGCGAGGACAACGCTGACGCTCATCTCAAGCGCCAAGTGATGGGGCGGGAAGTAGTCGTCGCTATCACCGGCGGTAAACTGGATTTCGGCCCTTGGGAACAGATATTTTACGGTGAATTCGATGGCCGTCGGCGCAAGCGGGTGCTCGTCAAAATCATTGGGGAATGAGCTGAAAGCGATCTCCAAGATGCTTCTGGAATTTCGCCAGGAGTTCTGGGGACACTGCTGATTTGCCTGTCTCAAAGCGACGAACAGCGGCAGCATCAGTTTTCAGAGACTTGCCGAGTTGCTCTTGTGTCCAGCCGATTCGCCGCCGGGCATACGCAATCCGCTTTGGGATGTCATTCGGCTCAGGCTGAGGATCAAACCCCAAAAAGGCGATGACTGCGGGCAAGTGCCGAATCATCGGCTGCTCGACGCCCCGTTCCCAGTTCTTGAGGGTTTCCATGTTGACGCCCAAACGTATGGCTAGCGACTTCTGGAGGAGGTGAAGCCCCACCCGACGCTTGCGGATATGCTCTCCGATGGTCTTTGGAGTTTCAGGGCAGGCCTGGGTGGTAATCCAGTAGTCGGGGCAGGGACAGCGCAAGGCCTTAATTTGCAGGTGGCAAAATGGCAACGCATAGAACCGCCTCGGTGTTCATCAACGATGCCGAGGATGGGCTTTTGCACGATTATGACGTGTGGCTGGAAAAACTGGCCCCGCATGAACCGGTCAGCGGTTATCACCATAATCGCACGGGCGAGGACAATGCCGACGCGCACATGAAGCGCCAAGTGATGGGGCGGGAAGTAGTCGTCGCTATCACCGGCGGTAAACTGGATTTCGGCCCTTGGGAACAGATATTTTACGGTGAATTCGATGGCCATCGGCGCAAGCGGGTGCTCGTCAAAATCATTGGGGAATGATTTTCAGAAAACGCATCACGGTGTCGCCGTGTTTGAGCATTTTGCTTTCATGCCAGACGGGCGGAAAGTCCAGCGTGTCGCGTTTGGTGTGACCGAGGATGAACAGCGCGCCGGGCCGGAGAAGTTCGGGCAGATCCGCGTTGTCCAGCAGTTGTTGCGCAAACGAGGTCGAGCGGCGGTTGACATTTTTCTCGCCATAGGGCGGATCAGCCAGCAGCAAATCGAATTTTTGACTGGCAGCGGCGAGTTGCGCCAGGGCGGCGAAGGCGTCCTGAATGCGAAGGTCCAGCGCGGCTTCGGGCAGGCGGCCCAGCGCGAGATTTTGCCGGATGAACTGGGCGTGCCGGCTCGACTTTTCGACGCAGACGGCCCGCGCCGCACCGCGACTGAGGCACTCCAAACTTAAGGCGCCCGTCCCGGCGAAAACCTCCAGCACCGCCGCGTCCGCAACGCGCGGACCGAGGCTGTTGAAGATCGCCTGCCGGACGAGGTCTGGCGTTGGCCGGACGTCAAAGCCCTTGGGGACTTTGAGTATCACGCCGGCCGCGCTTCCGCCAATGATGCGCATGGTTGTCCCCCCTAGTGGGCCGCGCCGCTACAGTCCTTTGGAAATCATGAACTTGACCAGTTCGGCCACGCGGCAGCTATAACCCCATTCGTTGTCGTACCAACTGATCAATTTGAAAAAGCGCTTGTTCAACTCGATGCCGGAGCCCGCGTCAAAAATCGACGAAAAAGGCGAGTGGATGAAGTCGCTGCTGACCACTTCATCCGCGGTGTAATCGAGAATGCCCTTCAAATAGGTTTGACTCGCCTTCTGCATGGCCGCGGCGATTTCCGCGTAGCTGGTGTCCCTGGCGGTGCGCACAGTAAGATCGACGCAGGAACAGGTTGGGGTCGGCACGCGGAAGGACATGCCGGTCAGTTTGCCTTTGACTTCCGGGCAAACCAGTCCGACGGCCTTGGCCGCGCCGGTGGTTGAGGGAATGATATTGATGGCCGCGCTGCGCCCGCCTTTCCAGTCTTTTTTGCTGGGGCCGTCCACGGTTTTTTGCGTGGCGGTGTAGGCATGGATGGTGGTCATTAACCCTTCCTCGACGCCGAATCCCTCCTTGAGCAATACATGGACCAGCGGGGCCAGGCAGTTGGTGGTGCAGGACGCGTTGGAAATGATATTGTGTTTGGCCGGATCGTATTTCTCATGATTGACACCAATGACAACGGTGATGTCTTCATTCTTGGCCGGGGCGGAGATGATGACTTTTTTTGCGCCCGCCGTAAGGTGGCCCTTGGTCTTTTCGCCGTCGGTAAAAAGGCCGGTGGATTCAATGACCAACTGAACGCCCAACGCCTTCCAAGGCAGTCCGGACGGGTCTTTGGCGCTGACCACATGGATGTTACGGCCATTGACAACCAGAATATCATCCTCGGGTTTATCCGCGGCCGATTTCCGGGAGGAAACGTCGCCCTTGAAGCGGCCCTGGGTGGAATCGTATTTGAGGAGGTATGCCAGGTTATCGGCCGGGACAATGTCGCCGACCGCGACGATTTCGACATCCTTGCCGATCATCCCCTGTTCCTCGATGGCGCGAAAAACCAGCCGGCCAATGCGTCCGAACCCATTAATTGCAACTTTAACTGCCATATTTCAATTCTTTCTCTGCTCTACTTGGTAGTGATTACCGAAGCTGGCAGGGATGTTAGCGGCCCTCCCCCCATCGTCAACGAAAATTGGAATTTACTGATGTATCGGAGGATTTTTCAACTGCTCGTCCAGCCATGCCAAAGTTTTTGACCACATTTCGGGCGTGTAGAGATGGCCTTGGCCTTCGTATATGATGCTTTGGAAATTGTTCTCTTTGTCATAGACACGATAGGCCGGTCGCACCGCCGCTTCAATGGCGTGAATTCCATCCACCGGAGCATTAATGTCCTGGTCCCCGTCCAGGAACAGCACGGGGCGCGGCGCGATCAATGCCACAATCGCCTCGTTGTCAAAGTGCGTCAGAAGATTCGGCACAAAATAATAGATGCCGTGCGCGCTCAACAGCTCGTGCTCGACCAGGTTTTGGCCGCGCGTCAGGCAACAAACGGGGACGCCGGCTTTGATGCGCTCATCCAACGCCATCAGCCACCATGCGCGAGTCGCTCCCATGCTCATGCCCGTGACGCCGATCCGACTCGCATCGACTTCGGGCCGCGAGGCTAGGTAGTCCAACGCCATCAAATCGTCGCGCACGATCATGCCCCACAGCGACCGCCCCACCCACAAGTTGAATTTGCTGGCGGTCATTTCGCCGTCCTTGCCTTTTTCGTTTGGCCCGCCCGGGCCGTGACCGTTGCGTTCGCCAAAGCAATAGGAGTCAATGGCCAGGACGGCGTAGCCGCGCGCGGCTAGGGCCGGCCCCGGTGATTCGGGCGCGCGGTTCGTCTCGAACAATTCCTCTTTGCCCAGATCGTAGAGGCCGCCGTGCCGATGGCAAAACAGGATGGCCGGCGCTTTTGCGGAACGGTTTTTCGGCAGGAGAAAATAGCCCGGCACGATTGCGCCGGCACCGTTGTCAAACTGAAATTTCTCCAAAGTATATTCGCCCCGGTCTTCGCGCGAAAGGATTTCGACTTCGGGCACTTTCGGCCGCGGCGGCAGCCGGCCGAGCAATTTCCAAAGCTGGGTTCGCACCTGCCGGCGTTTCATTTTCCAGGCCGGCAGGGAAGCTGGGACTTGGAAGGGCGGCGCGACTTCTGCCTTCGCCAGCCAGCGTGCGGCGACATTTTGGTTCGTTTGAGCCATTAAAAGACAATGCGCAAAAATCAGCGCCGCCAGCAATTTTGCCGCGCTCTGGAAAAAATGGCGATCCATAAATTATCCGTTCAGATTTTTGTCTGCTCAACGCGGCAATTCGCCCGGAGCGTCGGCCACTTCGAAGGCCATGACCGTCATTGCCGCAGCACACACGCCCAATTTTTGCCGGTTGAGTTTGTCCATTGTGCCAGAATCAGTGTGATGGAACCAGAAATATCTTGGGGCCATCGGTCAACAACGCCCTGGTTGGGCCGCCGGTAGTGCGGAGTTTCACGCCGAGCATGGCAGCATGCAGAGGCGCGGTTGCAGCATCTCGACGGATTCCGCGCTCCGCACCCAGAGCGGGACAGACATTTCTCCGCCATGCACATAGTCCAGGCCGTCCTGCCGCATTCCTCCAGGACCCAGTCAATGGCCGCTTCGAGCTTGGTCTTTGCGCCCCTCTAGTAGGCGGGCGTGGACTTTGGCCGGAGCGGCTGAAACGCCGGATTCGGGCAATAATAAGTTTAGCAATGCAGCAGGTTGAAGAACTTTTGCCGTCATGTCCAGAATAATCAATTAACCCACTGTCATCAGGGCGCATCCGTACACTGTTACGGATTGCTCGCCACCCAAAGTTCTTCCCAATGATGATTATGCCTGGCTTCTTCCAAGGCGCAAAGATGCCGCAAGCCTTTTGCAGTCCAAAATTGCCCGGG
>Ga0182024_10002856_pt1 | contig 42128 bp, 34 predicted proteins | sample P32metaG_FD_120480 | JGI IMG/M metagenome (GOLD analysis project Ga0182024, IMG submission 120480) | Permafrost microbial communities from Stordalen Mire, Sweden - P3-2 metaG (Illumina Assembly) | ecosystem: Environmental > Terrestrial > Soil > Wetlands > Permafrost | place: Sweden: Stordalen... | reverse complement strand
GCATTGTTCTCTCCTTTCGTAAACTTTGAGCGGTTCACGATCCGGAGAGTCTCTAATGGCTCCCGGAGCTGTCAAACTCCGGGAGTCTCTCCAGCAGAGCTGGAGGATTTATTTGGTATTAAGCACTTCCCACTAATCAATTCTCTCTTTAACGACCGATTTTAAAATTAATTAAAGAATCATTTTATTATTGAATAGTTAGCGTATATAAGTAGTCAAAGGAAAAGCTGAAATGTGAAAACAGAAAGCAGAAACATGAAGGGTGAAGTAATGAAAAACCAATTCGGAGCGGTATTAGATTTCGGGATATGGTCAAATTGAGCCGGCTTGCCCGCCATAGCCGTTCCGGCGAAGGCGGGTCATACCCAGTCAAGGTGAATCAGACTGATATGGCCGCGCCATTAAACAGGCAGATTTATGCAATTACTTTTATATGAATGGGTTGCGAAATAGCAGACGCTTTGACTGGTCGCAGTGGGTCAAACCGATTCGAAGGAGGGAAGTAATTAACTCCACATCCGAAAGCGCCAGCCGCCGTCGCGCCGGAGCGGCGCTATGGCGCGCCGCAAAGGAGGAGTGCCCCGAAAGTTTCACGCCTATTCCCACGACCCTAGAATTCCGGCTAATTCAGAGTGATTACGACCAATTACGGCCAATTACGACCAAAAAAATAAACGACAATTATGCCGAATTTATTTGCTAATGATTATCTATGAACCACTTGCATAAATTACCGGCCTCAAATCCTGGATTTGGCCTTCGTCGGCCGTGTCCGGGATTTGAAAAAACCGATTATTCGATTATGATGGTATGATAATGGCCGGCACACAGAAACACGGCTGGCCGCTGCTGGCCCTGCTTATGGCGGGCGCGATATTACCGCAGACGAGTCAGGCACAACTTAGCAAAGCCACCCAGATACTCCTAAACCGGGGAGTCGAGTTGCAATCAATGGTCCAGTACGCCGACATCTTCACCCTCTCCACTTATTCCAACGCCAATTACACCTCGGTCAACTGGCTGGACCCCGGTTGGCAGCCATATCTCGGCCCCGCGCCCGGGTTTCCGTGGGGACGATGGGTGTCGGGCCCGTCGGATATGCCGCCGCAGGACGTGTACACCCAGTACGGTTACAACCCTGAAGCGCCCTACATGAGCCAACTCATCGACTTGGAATTGGGCGATGAGTTAAACCTGAACGACGGACCCACGCTCACCAACGAAATCAACTGGTTCAACGACTTTGAACCGAGCTTTCCGAACACCATCCTTTATATCAATAATTATGAAGGACAGGTGAGTGACAATACCCTGAACACGATGATTAACCAGGGGCATTGCGACGTGATTTGTTTTGATTATTACCCGTTCCAAGCGACATACGACACGAGCCAGCCCAACGACATCGGCGCATCGAACACTTGGCCGTTTACAGAGTGGTTGAGCGACTTGGAGCGATACCGGGCGGACGCCATCAACTACGGTCCCATCCCCTTTGCCGCCTACATGCAGACTTTCAACTCGGTGGAAAGCTACGACTCGAGAGTTTATCGCAATCCGTCCGCGTCGGAGCTGCGTTTCAACAATTTTTCGGCGCTGGCCTTCAACGCGAAGATGCTTATTGGGTTCGAATACAACGCCGGAGCGGCGGCGCTTTTCAACATCCTCCCCAATGGCTACAGCGGTGACACCTACACCAACGCGCTCTATGCCGAACAGGCGGATGTCAACCATCGGGCCACCGTATTGGGCCGGTCTTTGGCTTGCCTGAAGCCCGTTTATGACCTGCACCAAGTCACGGATTCAAACCCGCCGCCCGGGCCGGCCAGCGCCTATCCAAGTTTCACGGATGGCACCATCACCAGCATTCTGATTCTCAAGGGCAATCCCGGGTCCACCACGAACACTTCCGAGCCGAACGGCTTCGTTGACGACCCGGCCGCGATAAGTTCCTTTAGCTGGTGGGAATACAAGGCCAACGATCCCTACCTGAACGGCTGGAGCGTGGTGAACATGACCACTAACAACGGGGGCGTGCCCGGCCAGGTGATTATTTCATGGTTCACGCCGATTGAGGCGAGTTTGGAAGGTTCGGGCTACACCAACGAAGTCTATATCATGGTGGTCAACGCCCTGACCTCCAACACCGGTTCGGAGACGAATTGCCTGCAGGAAATCAAATTGAATTTCGTGTTCGGCAGCAGCGGGATTTCCAGCGTGGTAATGATTGACCCGGAGTCCGGACTTTTGACGACTAATGCCACCACTAGCATCAGCAGCACCAAACGCCAATTGATTCTAAGTCTAAACGGTGGCGATGCGGTCTTGTTTAAATACGCGGATGGCGCGCCATTCGTCGGTCATGTAGCGCCCGCCGCGCCCCAACTATCGGCCAGCATGCAGGGCGGTTATCCGGCGATCACCGTGCAAGGAACCCCGCTGGCGCGCTATCAGTTGCAATCTGCGCCCGCGCTGAACGGCGCCAATTGGTCAGCCGTTTCCAACTGCCTTTTCACCACTTCATCGGCTGTTTTCGTGGATACCACGGCCACCGGCGCCAGTAACATCTTTTACCGGGCGGTGGGCATTCCGTGAACAGGGATGTAGTAGGAGCCGGAGGATGCTTACTCACTCAAGAGCCAGGAGTACCAAAAAGGAGGAGTGTTAACAGATGCCGAAGTCTGCGGATAATTGCTCGTAATATAAGTCGGATCCCAATTGCGGTTCCAGATCAGGGTCCACATATTCTTGCACTTGATGGCGCCGGCCGAACCGTCAAAGTACACCATTCGGGTTTGCGTTAAGGAGTCATGCCGCGCGACACTGAAGCATTCCATCTCGGCGTTTTCATCACCTCCGTTGGCCACGGGTTCTTCGAGGCCATTCGTGGGTGTCGGCTTAAAATATTCGGCTGAATCATAATACGGGCCTCCGCCCCGCCACATGCCGTCCGCCATTAGAGGAACCAGGGAGGGCTTCGGTGGGGCGCTTAATTTGCCCCATGTGTTGGACGGCTGGCGGCCTTCAACAACGGCCTGGGTGTTATACATCCACAGGTTTGCCGAATAACTCCCGGGCTCGCCGCTGGCGTTGACATCATTTGCGCCAGAGGCAGTGGGAAACTTAAAGCAAGTTGTTATCCCGCCGAACAGAATGGACGTATTTTGATTGGTGGTGGTAGTCGTGGGACAGGTGAGCAATTGGTTGCTCGAACTGCCGGTCCGCCCCAGCGCCGTAAACCATGCCGCGCGCGGGTTCGCGGCGGCGGATCCATTCTCATTCGCTCCGGAGGGAAAGCTATCCTTGTAATCGCCGCAGTACATGGTCCATTCTACGCCCCATTGGTGCAGGTTGGAAAGGCAGCTAATTCCCTTGCCCTTGTCTTTTGCCTTTGCGAGAACCGGAAGCAGCATGGCGGCCAGTATGGCAATAATGGCGATCACCACCAACAGCTCAATCAGGGTAAAGGCGATCAGGCGACTGATCCGCCGCAACGGCTCCTGCGAGGCGTCGTCGGTCATGGCATTGCATGGTTGATGACTCATTGCTGCAAGTTGATGGAATGTCGGGCAATCATCACTGAACGTCAACCTTCTAATCGTATTCCGAAATATGCCCGAATCTAGGTCAACAATATTAATCATCCTGATAATAATCGTGATGTTTGGTTGAAAACACCTTCATTTTTCTCTGGAATTAAGCAGATCAATTGTGCTTAAATTGGCAGGCTTAAGGGCGATGGTTCGGCGGGCACTCAAATTTGCCAAAACGCATATGAAAAAACTACTTGCAAGTCTCGCTCTCAGTCTGGTTGCTTCTTCGCTTCATGCCGCGCCGTTTGCCATTGCGGTTGGTAATCCGGCTTTCGACCCGTTTAATTACACTGTGGGCGCCAACTTGAGCGCCCAGACAAGCCCCCAAGGACTGGCGTGGGCTGCCGCGGGCACCAGCGCCTCTCATCAGCCGACTATTAATACCGGCAGCTTGAGCTGGTCGGGTCTCGCCCCGTCTTCTGGCAACAGCGTGGCTTTTGGCTCTACCGTCGCCGCGAACGGCGACAGCGCACGCATGGCCCTTGGCACTTTTTCCAGCGGGGTTGGATTTATTTCTGGGACGGTATATTACTCCATGATCCTGGAAGTGAACGGCCTTGGCACGTTGCCCGCCGGTGGAGCCATTGTTGCCGGTTTTAATAATCAGCAGGGCGCGTCATCATCCCAACCGGGCACCATAGGCTCGCGGCTTTATATGAAGCTGGTATCGACGGATATCTACGAGTTCGGCTTGGAGGTAACTGGCGCAAACCCCACCTACTATTCTCCTGCTACTCAGTATACCGTTCCCGAAACGTTTTTCATCGTTGGGAGTTATACCTTCAGCTCGGTGAGTCCCAATGACGATAGCGTCAGTTTATGGATTAATCCTGTTTCCTCCACTTTCGGGGCTGTCGATCCCGCCGCCATCCCGTCGCCCACGCTCACGGTCAATGCAAGCGGGACCGACGTCGGCTTAAGCCGTGCCATCGGAACCAAATATTGTTGCGGACGAGCTTCGCGTTGGATTTACCTGGGCGGATGTCACCCCGCCCCCATTGGAAACAGCCAGCTTCTCCGGTTTGATCGCCAGCCCGTCCGCCACCTACGGCGGCGTTGTGACTCTAAGCGGCACTGTGAGTGCCACCACCCCGAGTACCCTGTATCCGAACATGGGCGAGACAGTAACCGTCACCATTAACGGGAACCCGGAGACGGCCACAATCAACGACACTACCGGCGACTTTTCCTTTAGTTATAATACCGGCGACCACTTGCCCGTGAGCGGAAGCCCCTACAACATTACTTATTCTTACGCTGGCAACGGCTATTTAAGTGCCGCGTCGGATATGAGCACATCGCTGACGATGGCCAAGGCTAACCAGACCATCACCTGGGTTACCATTCCGGGAACTCAAACTTATGGCGAGACGGCATTTTCGGTGCTCGGTGACGCAACGAATAACTCAGGCGCCCAAGATACTTATTCTATTGTCTCAGGGCCGGCAACCATTGCCGGCACCATGGTTACCATTACCGGCGTTGGGACAGTTACCATTGATGCGAATCAAGCCGGCACCGCTAATTACAGCGCAGCCACAGCGGTTCCGGAATCATTCATGGTCGTTAATTCATTTCCCCCCATTTCGTTCTCGTCTGAAACCGCTGGGGGAACGGGGCTGCAAGTGTGCTGGCCGACCATATCCGGCGTCGTTTACAATGTGCTGACCAACGGCAACATTCTCAATGGTGGCCCGGCATCCTGGGTGGAGGACACTGCGGTTAGTCCGATTACCGGAGATGGAGGCACGGATTGCGTCACCATACCTTCGTCATCGCTCCCTTCGACCAATCTATTCGTACTGATCAAGCAGAACAGTAACTGACGATTGATAAATCAAACGCCACATCTGACGGCCAAACGGCGGAACGCCTTTACGCTGATTGAGCTATTGGTGGTGATTGCGATCATCGCGATCCTGGCGGCGATGTTGCTGCCGGCGCTGGCCAAGGTCAAGGCCCAGGCGCAAGCAGTCAAATGCCTCTCGAACATGAAGAACTGGGGATATTCCGCCATCATGTACGAGAATGATTACACGGGTGTGTTTCCTTTTTTTGGTTATAGGGGAGGAGATCAATGGCCGGAGTTACTCGGATCCTACGTCGCCGCTGAAGCACAGCCGGAAGTGGCGTTTAATCTTGCGACCATCTATACGAATCAATTGCGAATGCGCCCGGGAGGGAGCCGCCGTTTTCAACCGGGGCGACCTTGGTGGCCGGCGACTGGAATTGCTGGATCGGGGCAAACTTTGGCACAGCGCAGTATGCTCCATTTTTTTACTATACTGCCAGCGACGGTTCGATAAACCCGTCGCTGAAGGCCTCGAGCATTTTGAACCCGGCATAGCTCATAACATTCATGGATGTGGTTTCGGACTATGTTTACAACCCCACGGAGCCGACATATCGGTTCACGGTGGATATGATCAAGATGGAGTCCTGGATTCATACACGAGCAGTTCGCCGCCTTACAATTGGGCCCGGCCGACCGTGCATGGCAGCGGCGCAAACTTCACGACGATGGACGGGCATTCGGAGCACACGCCCTTCAAGATTTCCTGGCAATTGAACAGCACGAACGGGATGATATGGCCTGACTGGTATTTGAGCGGGGCGCATTAAGCAATTGGGATTAGGCTTGAAGCGCGCATTCTGCGCTGCCAAACTGGTGCTGTGAGTGTTTCGATAGTCTGGCAAAGATCCCGCTTGTCAGCGACGTTTCTCTGCCTGGTCCTAATCCCGGCCAGTCGCGCGCTCGGGGATTCGCCAGCAGATTTCGTCATCACCAACGCCAGTATTCTCACGGTGGACGACCATTTCTCCCGCGCCGAAGCCCTCGCCGTCCGGGGCGAATACATCCTCGCCGTCGGCTCCAATTCTGATGTCGCGCCGAATGTGGGGGCCGGCACACGCGTTATCGATGCGCATGGGAAAATGGTTCTGCCCGGATTATGCGACAGCCACACGCATTCCTATCGAGCGTCCGTCAGCGAATTGAACGGGACGCAGCCGGTCTTAAAATCCCTCAACGAGGCCTTCCAGTATATCCGCGAGAAAGCCGCCAGCCAGTCGCCCGGCAGTTGGATTTTGCTGGAACGAGTCTATCCGACTCGTTTACAGGAGGGCCGATTGCCGACGCTGGCGGAGTTGGATGCGGCGGCGCCCGATAACCCAGTGTATTGGAACTGCGGCCCTGTCTCGATGGCCAACACCAGAGCGATGCAAGTCTCCCATATTACCCGGGACACGCCCGATCCTCTGCCGGGCCAAATTGTGCGCGACGCGACCGGCGCCCCAACCGGCCTATTGCGCAATGCGGCGCAATTGCTGAAATTCGCCGCCTCTGGCCATCAACCCACCGCCGCGCAGCAACGCGAGGCGCTGAAACATCTTTATCATCTTTACAACCAGCAGGGCATCACCAGCATTTGCGAGCGGCGGACGGAATTCGACGCCATCGACTTGTTCCGCGAGTTGGAAGCATCGGGCGAACTGACTGTTCGCATCAACTGCACCCGCCTGATGGAGCCGGTGCCGCGAGACTTGGAAACCGCGCTCAAGAAACTCGATGAAATGGTCACGGGCCCCGATGGCCACGGGCACTATGGCCCCACCGGCGTGGGCGATGATTGGGTCCGCATGGGACCTTTCAAAGTATTTCTCGACGGCGGCGTGCTTATTGGCACCGCTTACATGCGCGAGCCGTGGGGGGTTGGAGACACTTACCAAATCACAGACCCTTCTTATCGCGGTTTGTTAAACGTGAAGCCGGAACTTCTGAACGCCCTTTATCTCGCGGCGGCCCAACGCGGCTGGCGTCTCACCGCCCATTGCACGGGGGAGGCCGCCGTCGATCTCCTGCTGGACTGCTACGAAAACATCCAGAAACAGATGGAGATTCGTCCGCGCCGATTTGAAATCTGCCATGCGAATTTTCAATCGGCCAAAAATTTTGACATCTGCAAACATTTGGGCATCGTGGCCGACATGCAGCCGGCCTGGCTTTACAAAGACGGGGCCAGCCTGCTCAAAACCCTCGGCCCGCGCCGCATGAAATGGTTCGAGCCGCTCGAAAGTTGGTTTGACAATGGCCTCATTATCGCCGGCGGCAGCGACCACATGATCGGCTTGGATTCCCTCGCCTCCACCAATCCATGGAATCCCTGGCTGGGCATGTGGATCGCGCTGACGCGCCATATGGAGCAGGGCGGAATTCTCAACCCGCCGGAATGTCTCACTCGCGAACAGGCCGTTTGCTTTTATACAATTAACGGCGCGCGCCTTAATTTCGACGAGGACAAAAAGGGTTCCTTGAAATCCGGCAAATACGCCGACTTGATCATGGTGGACCGCGATCTTCTCCAATGTCCGGTAGATGACGTGCGCGGGACAAAAGTGCTGTTGACTATGGTCGATGGAAAAGTAGTTTGGGAAACGCCGTGATGCCGCCAACCCCAAAATTCTGTTTATGACTCCAATGACACGCCGCAAATTCCTGGCCACTTCCGCCATCGCCGCCGCCGGCGCCACCGTGGGCTGCCACGCTGGGCCGCCCGCGCCGGAACCGATCATCGACATCCACCAGCATGTCAACTACGGCGGCAAACGCGACAAGGAATGGCATCAAATTGGCCCGGCCCGCAGTGATGCGCAGTTGCTTCAGCATCAGCACAACATGGGCGTGACGCGGACGATTCTGCTTCCTGCGGGCCGCCCTTGCATCCGGCCCTCCACTCACGACGGTTTTTCCAATGGCCTGGAAGGAACCTGCACGGGCAACGAGGCCTGCGCGGCGCTGGCTGCGGCCCATTCCAGCGAGCTTTATTTTGGAGCCAACGAAGTGCCGGATTTGGAGAATGCGCCCCAAGTTATTGAGGAATATTTGAAGAAGGGCGCCGTGTGCATTGCCGAACAAAAATTCGGCGTGGAATGCGATTCGCCGCAAATGCAGGACCTCTATCAACTGGCCGCCGATTACAAAGTCCCCATCCTCATGCACTGGCAATATGGCATGTACAATTACGGCTACGACCGTTTTGACAAGATGCTGGCCAAATATCCCAACACCAGCTTCGTCGGTCATGCCCAGACCTTTTGGGCGCACATCGACAAAAACTGCCGGGACGACGCGAAAAAACTTTATCCGAAAGGCAAGGTGACTCCCGGCGGCTGGACTGATGTTTATTTGAGCGAATACCCGAATTTCATTGGCGACCTCTCCGCCGGCTCCGGCAACAACGCCCTGACCCGCGATCCCGACCACGCCCGCGCCTTCATCGAGCGCCACCAGAACCAGCTCGTCTTCGGCAGCGACTGCGTTGACCGCGTCGGTCACGGTATAATCTGCACTGGCTGGGCGACCATCCAAGCCGTCCGCCAATTGTCGCCCAGCAAGGCCATTGAGCGGAAGTTGCTTTATGAAAATGCCCGCAGAATATATCGCCTGTAAAACCGAGGGTAAGCGCTCTCGCTGAGCGCGTGTCGTCTCTCTGTCGACTCAGTGCGAGTGGAGTTAATGCAAATCCACGAAATGGTATACATGCACCTCAAACGGACCAAACCAGTCGGTGAATTTGCTATGCTTGACTGTCACTTTGCGCGGGGACTCATACATCACTTCCCCTTGTCCCCTGGATATTGGAAGATTTTCAAACTGAACCTGGATCGTCGCGCCTTCGCGTTTGCAGGCCAGGATGTACAAGTCCGGCCCCACCTCGCGCACGCAAAATTCGAGGCCGGGCGCGTTGTGTACCTTGATCGGGAGCGGGGATTCCGGCGCAACCAGGGCTGCCTCAAGCGGGCTATGATTGCCCACCTCCTCCATCACTGGTCGTAGGACGCGATTCCAAAAGGTCCAGTTCCAACCCAGCGCCGCATCCTCCGGCGACATGGCTTGTTTCACATTGCCCCCAAAATAGACCAAACCCCGCGCGCCGTTGATGATGGCTTGGTAGGTCATGAAACGCTCTTCGGGAAAAGTTGGGAAACGGAGGGTCGTGCCTGGGTTGACCACACCGCTCCAGACGATTTGTAGAACCATCCAGACAGGCATCCGGCCCTGGCTGACTTCCATCATGGACCGGGTGTAATCGCCCACCATGCTGATTTCCTTATTGGCCAAAAGCGAGTCCTTGCCGGGCGGATAGCTAATGGGATAGATGTCCGCGCCCGTGATGTCGCCGGTGACCGCGTACGGCCGGAGAGTCTCCACTGTGCCGCGCGGAGCCTGCAAAATGGCTATGGGATGATTGGTATCCAATTCACGGATGATGTCCCGCGCCCGGAGCATGGGAGGAATCTCCAGTTTGCCCCATTCCGGTTCATCCGCGCCTTTCCATACCGCCAAGGCTGAATGGTCTTTGAATTGGCTGACTACCCGGCGCAACAACGCCTCCTTTTTCGCATCGTGTGGGCCGATGGAGGCAAGGTCACGGAGATTTGGCCAGCAATAAAGCCCGCAATGGGCAGCGGCATCCTGCCATGTTTGTTCGGCGACAAGGGTGGATTCTTCCCAATCCCGGCGAATGGCGCCGGTTCGGATGAAGGTGCCGCCGGCGTCGGCCAGTTCCTGCAAGCCGTTCTTGCCCGTGGGAGTTTTGGCATCGGGCGGCGGTCCGAGCGTGAATCCTATCGGAAAGACCTTTCGTCCGTTAATGACCAGGACATTGTCTGAATTGATGGTGACATGGTTGCCTGTCTGAGCCGGGCCGGGCGTGACGCCCAAGATCAGGAAAAAGGCCAGCAGCTTCGATCTGTCAATGATAACAATGCGCATGATAACGCGCAGCAGGATAAACGAAAACGACCAACGGCCAAGAACTATGTCCCATATTGTCTGGCGTAAAAAGTTACGATGTGAGAAACCCTTGAGGTGGCGGAAAAGGCGAAATAAGCTGTCCTGTTTGCGGTTTGGGCCGGACATATATACATGGATATGAGCAAGTACTCGAGGCGGGCGTTTACTTTGGTGGAACTGCTGGCGGCTATCGCCATCATCGCAATTATTGCTGCTCTCTTGCTGCCGGTCCTGGCCCGCGGGAAGGAAAAAGCTTATCGGACGCAATGTGCCAGCAATCTTAAACAACTTGGGATCGGGGTCCAACTGTATGCCGATGATCATGGCGACCAATTGCCGGGGCCGTTGTGGGCGGGACTTTACGACACTTACAACAACCAATTAACCACCCGGATGCCGTATTATATCGCCACCTATCTGGGCATGCCCGCGCCGTCGAGCCAGCCGCAAACGCTCATGGTCGCGCGCTGTCCCTCGGCGGTCCAACATTGGCAGAACCCCGGTGCAATCGCGCCCATGAGCGTGGACAAGCCGTTGAGTTACCTCGTTACGCTGAAGTTGACGAACGCCAGTTCGGGCCGGGTGATCTATCCTTTTGGTTATCCTTCCGCCAGCGGGACCGGCGGAAGGGGTACAAACGCCATTCCCAAAAGATTAAAGGAAATAACCACCCCTTCCGTGGTTTGGGCTATGACGGACGCCGACCAGCAAAACGCAAATGACTGGGCTCGATTTTATCCCTATTTGCCCGTCCAGCCCTCTCACGGAACTGTCCGCAACCAGCTTTTTTTCGACTGGCATGTCGAAACCGTCAAAGAATTATCACCTTAAATCCCGGCCAAAAAATAAAAAATTCCCCAATATTGCTCTTAATCCTCCGGAAAGATTATGATTAGTCAGATAAAGATCGCGCAACCGATGACCAGCCATACTTGCAAGTTGACCGATGCCCAAGCCACCGCCTTGGAGGAATACTTGCGCAGTCATGATTTCACCTTTCGGGAAGTCCCTTATGCGCGCTTCGCGGCCGGGAAGGAAAAAACCCAGGTGGTCTTTTACGAAAGCGGCAAACTCGTCGTGCAAGGAAAAGGCGCGCAGGATTTTGTCGAGTTTGTGCTGGAACCGAATATTTTGCAGGAGGTCAAGCTGGGTTATGAAGCGGTGCTGAATCCGGAGTTGCTCGCCGCGCGCCTCGGGGTGGATGAAAGCGGCAAGGGAGATTTTTTCGGTCCGTTGTGCATCGCGGGCGTTTATATCAACGAGGCGGTGATCGCGGCGTGGAAAGGAGCGGGCATCAAGGATTCAAAAAATATTTCGAGCGACAAGCGGATCGCGGAACTGGCCAGGTTGATACGCGGGACGCCAGGATGCGTGCCGAGTGTGGTGGCGATTGGCAACGAGGCCTACAACGGGCTTTATGCGCAAATGAAGAGCGTGAATCGAATATTGGCCTGGGGCCATTCCCGCGTCATCGAAAATCTAATGGGCGTCTGCCATCAAATGAATCCGCCGCCGGTGCGCGCCATCAGCGATCAATTTGCCCACGACAAAAGCGTCGTCAGCAAAGCCATGATGAAGCTCGGGCGCGGCATCGAATTGGTGCAGCGTCACAAGGCGGAAGAGGACCTGGCCGTCGCCGCCGCCTCTATTCTGGCGCGGAATGAATTTGTCACCCGGCTGCGGGACATGGGCAAAAAATATGAGATGACGTTTCCCAAGGGAGCCTCTGCGGCGGTGGACGCCGCGGCCAGGGAGTTCGTGGCCAAACGCGGAGCCGAGGAAATGAAAAAGGTGGCCAAGATGCACTTTCGCACCGCATTGCGCGCGCAAGGCCTGCCGGAACCGCCGAAAGTGGAATGGAAGCGCCGCTAGCCAGGCGATTATTTTTCGGGCGGCGTCAACGCGATGAAAACTTCTTTGACAATAGGTCCGCCCAGCGCCTGATTAAAATCAGCGAGAATTTTGCCGCGAATAGGATTCAGGACTTCGGGTTTGTAGAGATCGGAGGCCGTCACGCCATCGAGGTCGGAGGCCGCGAGGCCGGCGAGCCTGGCTTTGTTTTGATTGATGGTGTCTTTGAAAGTCTTGTCGGCGCCGAGCAATCCGAGACCCCGGATGCCGGTGATATTCAACGGAATTTTTGCGACCAACAAGGTAGAGGCCCCCTGGCCGACGGCGGATTGGATGGGCAGCGAAACCGGCCGCGCGAGGGCTTGTTTGACCGATGGGAGCAGAACATACTTTGTGGTGGCGAGGGCCAGCAAGGGCATGCCGATGAGGACGACAAGCGCCGGCAGCCAGGCCCGGAATCCTTGCGGAACCGTTGAGCGCGGAACGTTAACGACGGGCTCGGGGCTGGTTTCGACACCGTAATTGGGTGCCGTTCTCGTTGTTTGTGAAAGTGTGGGTGACATAAAAGTGACAGGTTAATTGAGCCAATAGTGAAGTGGTCTGGCGCTTAAAATTTCGAGGGCACCCGTTTGAATGAGGCCAAGGCCATTGCTGCCGGGAGCCGCCATGGATGGCAAAGGACCCGCCACGGACAGATTGGAATAAAGTTGATTTCCTTCGCAGACGAGGGCCTGCGGGTCCTGGAAATTTTGCAGCATGATCTGGCCGCGCAAAAAGGAAGTGCCATCGGAAAGATGAATGGTGATTTTGCCCTCGTCGTCGATGGTGTAGCACACCATGGAGGGGTTGGGAGCGAAAGTGGGAGGCTGCCAGTTTGCCGCGTTGATTTGTATGTCGCCCAGGGTGGAGAGGACGCCGTTGATGCGTCCCTGCACACGCGCGCCGGTGTCGGTCACCAGGTAGCCCTTGGCGTCCAAAGTGAAGTGGCCCGCCTGCGTGGCGTAATTCGTGCTGGTCGCCGGATCACGCACGACAAAAAAGCCGTTGCCCAAAATGGTCAGTTCACAGGGCGAGCCAACTTCAGGCGTGCTGGCAACTACGGTCGAATGAGACGAAGTACTCATAAATATTTTGACTCATGCAGCCTTGGCCCGGGCGGCGATTGGAGCGGGGCCGGCGCAGGCACCGGGAGGGAGTTCAGAATCGCCCGGCTTTTCGGACGAATTGAGAATGGCCACTTTTTGCGCGGAAGCGACATGCCAGGAAACCTCCAAACGCTGGGGCACTTTCGTTCCGGGCAAGGGGTCGATTCCAGTTCCGGGTGCCACTTTTTTCCCGGAAAATTGATTCTCATTTGCGACAGAGTTCATTCAATCTAATTAATAAGCATCGGCCATGCCAGTCGGCGCACGGCCTGGTGAATTAACAATGACCCGCACAGACGTTTTTAATTTTGCGGCGGGCAGGGCGGCAAACCAGGCGATCATTGGACCGCGATCTATTTGACAAGTGGAAGTCGGTGCTTTTCGAGGATTCGGACTGGGGGCTGGCTGCGAGCATGGTTTGCAAGGCTGCGTGGGCGCTGCGTTCGGCCTGATGGAGAGCGGCAATGCACTCTTCGCGTCGTTTTTCGAGCGAGCGATAAGAGTTTTGGGCCTGGGCGGCCTGGGCGGCGCGCGCGACGCGAACGGCTCGGGCGGCCCGGACGGCGGCGCCCGTGCCCTCCATTAATTTGCGTATGACCGACCATACCTGGTTAATCTGCTGCTGAATCGTTTCCAACAAATCCAGCGCTTGTTGGCGGGCCAACAGGGCGCGGACGTATTGTTGGAGGGTCTCGTTTTCACGGCTGGGGACCGTGCAATCGGCGTGGTCAAATGTCATATCAATCATAAATGAATAAGTTCCTGCCGCCTTAAGCAACCGATGTGCCATGATCATAAAAGTGTGAAAACACAGGCAAATCACCGATGGGACAGAATAAAAGGTGGAATTTATTTCCAACCCAATTCCAGAAATGGGAAAGAATGACCGGGAGAAATGGGCGCGGAGAAGCCCTCGAAAGATTTTATCTGTCCATTCTGTGGACAACGCTGTCCCACTTCTGTCCCATATACAGCGCTAAAGCAGGACTTAATGGTAGAGAAGATATTTTTCGCGGCGCTCTTTGAATTCGGATATTTGGCCCACCCACAGGTGCCGGATGTCGGCGAGGGGTTTGTCGTCTTCAATGGCCTGGAGTGTCGGGTCGTCCAATAGCAATTGGGCCATTTTCTCCACCTCGAACTGATCGGGATACCAGCGATTCAAAATGGCCGCGATTTCCAGGGCGATGTCAACCACACGGCAGCGCTCGCGGTCGGTCAGGATGATATTCACTCCGCCGCACGACTGGTTTTTGTAAATATAATCCGTCGGCGTGAATCGAATCGGGACAAAACGTACGCCGGGGAATCCAGCCTGGTTCAACGCCGCGGCCAGCCGCACGTCCTCAATGTAAGGGGCGCCGACGACTTCAAAGGGCGTGCCGGTGCCGCGGCCGACGGAGAGAGCGCAATTCTCCAGCAAGCCGATGCCCGGATAGAGCATGGCCTCGGTCAGGCTGCGCATATTGGGGGAAGGGTTGATCCAAGGCTGGCCTGTTTCATCGTACCATAGGTTCCGGCTCCAGCCCTGCAATGGAATGACCGTGAGGTCGAGGTTATCAAAATGGCGCTCGGCTTTGTACATGCCGGCCAATTCGCCTTCAGTCATGCCGGTGCGCACGGGCACGGGGTGCCAGCCCACGAAACCAGTTTTGCCGGTGAGCAAAGGCCCGTCGATCATGAGACCGTTGATCGGATTAACGCGGTCGAGGACGAAGAACTTCAGGCCGTCCTTGTTGGCCGCTTCCATGGCCAAACCAAGGGTCGAAGTGTAGGTGTAGAAGCGGCAGCCGACGTCCTGAATGTCAAAAACCAGCGCGTCGAGTTGCTCCATTTGGCCGGAGGTCGGGGCGTTGTTGGTGCCGTAAAGACTGTAAATGGGCAGGCCGGTGTGCTCGTCTACCGCGTCGCTGACCGGTTCGTCGTAATTGCCGTAGAAGCCGTGCTCCGGCCCAAACAACGCCTTGAGCTGGACGCCCGGAGCGTTGCGCAGCAGGTCAATGGTCGGATAACGATGCCAATCCTTGCCCGTCGGATTGGTGATCAAGCCAATGCGCAAGCCTTTGAGCGGGGCAAAATTCTCGTTGACCAAAACATCGATGCCGTTGAGGACGCGGGGCAGGTCGGGGGCCGGCTTGGGGGCGGCGGCCGGAGGCGGGACCTTGTGGCGCGGAAAGGGCGCGAGAGCGTTGGGCACAAAGTTAAAATCGAAGTCCGTCACCGCCTCTGCTGCGAGCGTGCCGACGGTGCGGTACAGTTTGAGGACACTGCCCTTGCCATTGGGGTGGACACGGTTGGAAAGGAAGATGAAAAAGGTTTTGGAAAATGGATCAATCCAGAAGGCGATGCCGGTGAAGCCAGTATGGCCGTAGGAACCCAGCGGAAAATGTTTTCCGCGCAAGCCGCTGAAACCAGAATCGATGTCCCACCCAAAACCGCGGCGGTCGTCGATGCCAGGCGGGGTTTGCACGCTGGTCATCATTTTGACGGTTTCCGGCTTTAGAATGCGCACTCCGTCCAGTTCGCCCAGGTTGAGCATCATGCGGGCGTAGCGGGCCAGATCGGATGCAGTGGTGAAGACGCCGGCGTGGCCGGCCACCCCCCCCATTGAACGAGCGGTGGGATCATGCACCACGCCGCGCAGTGCCACGCCGTCGATCACCTCGGTCGGCGCGATGCGCGGGATTTTGTCCTTGTCCGGCAGAAAGCCGGTGTCAACCATTTTCAGGGGACGGTAGATTTCCTTGGCGCAAAACAAATTCAAAGGTTCATGGGCGACGCGGGCCACGATTTCGCCGAGCAGAAAGAAATTGATGTCGCTGTAGCGGAATTCCGTGCCGGGCGGCGCCTTAAGTTTCGTGGCGGCGGCCAGCCGGATGGCGGCTTCCGTGCCCTGCCATTTGGGAGTGGTGCTGACGTCTTCCGTCAGGCCCGAGGTGTGGGTCAAAAGCTGGCGCACGGTGATTTTCTCTTTGCCGCCGCCGGTGAACTCGGGGATGTAAGAATGGACCGGCTCATCCAATTTGATCTTGCCGCGTTGCCAGAGGATCATCACCGCCGGGGTAGTGGCGAGAACTTTGCTGACGGATGCGGCGTCGAAAATGGTGTCGCGCGTCATGAGTTCGTCGGAGGGGACGAGGGAGCGGTTGCCGTAAGCCTTCCAATAATGATCAGAGCCATGTTCCACCCAAAGGACGGCGCCGGGCAGGCGTTGTTCGTCGATGGCCAGGTCAATGGCGGCGTCGATTTTTCGCAATTTAGACGGGTCCATGGGCCGTTTGACCGTGGCGGAGGAGGCGGGAAGAATCGCGAGGAGGAGGCAGCAAAGGCTGCGCGACAATGTTTTATTCATATTGCTGGCGATATGCTACCGATGGTTTACGGCGGAAAGAAAGGCAAAACCGGCCGGCAAAACGCGGCTCGAAGTTCGGAAGCGATTGGGCGCATCTCGGTTTTTGATTGGCCAGAGTGCGCCGATAAACCCAGTTTCCCCATGATGTGAATAGGGTCCTCTTTTCTCTGCTGGTCGACGGCTGCATGGGTTGGATAGCCAAGGCTACGTGCAAGATCGCGGGCCACGCACCGGTGTTCCCTGCGACCACTGGACGCGCAAGGTCAAAGGCAAAACGGTCAGCGTGGCCCTGTCCAAGGAGCAGTATGAATGGCTGCGAACGGCGATTGTGGATTGGCTCCAACTCCAGGCTACCCTAAAAGAAATGCAACTTCTGAGCCGCCTAGTGCTGTTCGAAACCGTGCCCCATCCTCCAGGACGTAAATGACTGGGCAAGAAAGTATTAAGTCTAATGTAAGCGCCATTCCCTCGTCGGGGCTGCATAATGTCTTGGACGGGTGAACTACAAATATTGACGCGTCTACGGCGCTGCAAATCACAGCGTCAGACGGTACTGATGGATGCCGTCTTGGAAGAAGCTGAATTACTTTGCTCAAGGGCAAACCGCCTCCCACGGAAATACTGCGCCGAATAGAAATATTTCCGCCGGCTTCAATAGAGCAAAATCGTCCTTTCTCCAATCTTTCGATGTCCGGTTCAGAGCGAAAGAACGCGCGTAAATCTGCGCTTCGATGGCGAGTAATTAGGGAACCCGTAACCTCGTTGTCCAAGCGCACGTCTGCTCGGGGCTGAGAGGAGCAGCCTGCGGACGTCACGACGAGAGCGAGAATAGTCACGATTAGTTTTGTCATTTCGGACCTTGGCTCACGCAACGTGCAATCGGACAGAGTGGGAGGTTTCGTCGTTGATGGCTTGCGAGTTTTCATTAAAGGGTGCGCCTAAAAAGGAGCGTCGCCGCAGCCATGGTGACGAGGGTGAATCCCATTAGATAGGCGAGATCATAGCCAATGGGGACAAGGCCGGTGTTTTTTAGCACCAGTTGTTTGAAGCCATGCACGGCGTAGGTGAAGGGATCTATCGCCGTGATCACTCGCATCCAGGCGGGGAAGGCTTGCGTCGGATAAACCGCGCCGCTGGGAAAAAAAAGAACGGTGTTTAATACTCCAAAAATCGCGCGCGGCACCAAGGGATCACTCACCCGCACCATTAAAAGAAACATCATGCTGATCAACGCCAGCGAGGTCACCATCACCAGCAAAAGCATTCGGGCCAGACGCAACGGGTTTAACGGGTCCGGTATTCCCGCGATGATGGAGCCAATCGTGACCAGCACAAATCCGGCCAAAATTGCCTTGGCCGCCCCGGCCAAAGTGAAGCCCAGAATGAGTTCCAGTTTGCTGATGGGTGTGACGAGATAGCCCTCGTGCAGGCCACGGGCTTTGTCGTCAATATAGATGATCCCGCCACCAATCATCGCGGAAACAAAGATGGCCAGCGCGATGGTCCCCGGCAGAAGATACTGGATGTAGGGCACGTACGGATAAATCTCGACAACCGAGAGGGTGGCGTCAGTCGAGAGTCGCGAGGGGATGGGGTTTTGATTGTAAGCAGCCAGCATTTGATTGAGCGTCCCTTCCAGGGCGGAGGAGGAAAATTGGTCGGTGTTGTCTTCGGCCAGGCCGATACGCGGATTGTCCCCCGCCAGAACTTTGCGCGAGAAATTCGGCGGGATTTCCAGCAAGCCATTGATTTTCCCGTTGCGCAAATCCCGTTTGGCCGCCGCTTCATCGGTGTAGTCCACGGTATGGAAGGTCCGCGCGTTGGCCGCGACGGCTTGCGCCATCTCTTTTATTTTAATGGCTGGCATCCCATGGTCCTGATTCAAAACCCCAACTTCCAGGTTCTTGATCTTTCCGCCAAAGGCGTAGCCGAGGATGATAAGCTGCATCAACGGCATGACCATCGAGACGATCATCAAGGTCGGGCTGCGCCGGAAGCGCCGCAAATCACGTTCAATTATGGCCAGAATGCGGTTCATCTTTATCCACGTTGCAAGATGTAGGGGCTGCTGGCCGCGTCCGGCCCTTGCAGGGCGTCGCGCAGTTGATGCCCGGTGTAATGTACAAAAACGTCGTCGAGGGTCGTGCTTTGCACGGACAGCGAAGTCAGCGTCACCCCGGCGTCCCGGGCCGCTTCAATCAAGGCGACGGTGGTGCGGGGGCCGTTGTTGGAGGACAGGCGAAAGACTTTGTCTTCGGATTTCACATCCGCCACTTCGGGCAGGGCGCGCAGCGTTTCCGGCCAGTCCGCCGGCACTTGCGAAAAGCTGACTTCCAGAATGTTTTTGCCGGGAATGGAAGTTTTTAGTTTCAAGGGCGAATCCAGGGCCGCCATCTTGCCATGGTCAATAATAGCGATGCGGTCGCAAAGTTTGTCGGCCTCGTCCATGTAATGGGTCGTGACCAGAATGGTCAGTTCCCGATCGCGCTTGAGTTTCACCAGCATTTCCCACACGGCCACGCGTGAGACGGGATCCAGCCCGGTGGTGGGTTCGTCCAGAAAAAATATTTTTGGCTCATGCACCAGCCCGCGCGCGATTTCCAGCCGGCGCCGCATGCCGCCGGAAAACATTTTGACCGGTTTGTCCGCCCACTGTTCCAGATCCACCGCGCGCAACAGTTCCTTGATCGTGCGCCGCCGCTTTTCGCCGGGGATGCCGTAAAGTTTGGCGAAGATGCTCATGTTTTCCACCGCGGTCAAATCCAGGTCGGAAGTCATGGCCTGGGGAATGACGCCAATGGACTGGCGCACCCCGGTGGGGTCGCGCACAACGTCGAAGCCGTTGACGCGCGCCGTGCCGGAGGTGGGCGGGACGAGCGTGGTCATCATGCGAATCAAGGTGGACTTTCCCGCGCCGTTGGGTCCGAGCAGGCCGAAGATTTCGCCGTTATCAACCTTGAAATTCAGGCTGTCCACGGCGCAAAAATCGCCGAAGCGCTTGGTCAGGTTTTCGACTTCCACTGCGAAGGGCATCATGATTTGCCCAAGGTGAGGAGGACGGAGGCGGTCATGCCGACGGCCAGACTGCCATCGTCATTGTCGCAGCGCAGGCGGATTTCAAAGGTCTTGATGTCGCGCTTGGTGCGGCTGACGTCCCGTTGCGTGGCGTAATCGGCGTCCACCCCGCGATAAAAGACCACGCCCTGGCGGGTCGCGCCGGAAGGAAGGCGGACGGTGAATTTGTCGCCCAAATGAATGCTGTCAATATAGCTTTCCTCGACGTCGGCCCGCACCCAGAGGTTTTTTGGATTGATCAGCGTGACAATGCCCTGGCCGGGATTGACCACCTCGCCTTGCAGGGCGGCGCGGACATCGACTGTGGCATCAATGGGCGCGAGGATTTTGGTGTAACCGAGATAGATGGCGGCCTTTTCCTTTTGTGCGCTGGCGGCGGCGTTTTGGTGGATGTTGGCTTCGAGCGCGGCGCGCCGGGCGATAATTTGTTCCGCGGTGGATTTGGCCAGGGCCACCGCCGCCTGGGCCGCCACGGCTTGCTTGCGCAGCGACTCGACGCGGGCCTGGGCGGCGTTGGAAGCCGTTCGCGCCTGGTCGTATTCCTTGATGGAATCGACGCCTTGTTTGTACAAAGTTGCCTCGCGTTTGAAATCGAGGCTGAGGTTTTCCAAATCGGCTTCGGCCTGGGCGACCTGTTCCCGGGTCGCGGCCAGGTTGGCCTCGCTTTGCCAGGTGAGGTTGCTGGTTTGCGCTTCCTGGAATTTCAAATCCGCCCCGGCTTCGGTCACCTGGGCGGCGGATTGCGCCGCGCCGTCGGTGTAAAAGGCCAAATCCGCCTTGCGTTCGGCGGGTTGAATCAGCGCGAGCAACTGCCCATTGGTCACAGTGTCGCCTACCTGCACCAAAAGCTTTTGCAGCCGACCTTGAATCTCCGAACTGACGATGACTTCATCGGTCGTGACCATGCCCGTCAATACAATTTCGCGCCCGCGCCGGGCGGCGATAAAGTAGATGACCGCGACGAGTGCGACCACGACGACAAAAATAAGCGGAAATTTGCGCTTCATAAATCAAGGGAGCTTGGCTGGGTCGCCGCCCTTGGGCAAGTCCTTCCGCGCCAAACCGACCCGCTTGGCGGCGGAATCTTTGGCAAATTTCCAATAGCTTAAAATTAAATTCATGCCGGCTGCCTCGACTTCGCGCGAGTCTTTCCCTCCAACCGTCAGCCAGCCGGATTCGGGAGCAGGCGCATCTTTGACAGAGCCAACAAAGATGAGATGCGCCAATGATTCCTTCGGCACCTCTGGCAACGGCAGAATGGGCACCGTCATTCCGGTGGCGCTTTCCAATGTTTGGCCGAGTGCGAAGGCGGTTTCGATTTCGAGCACGGCGGCCTTTTTGCCATAGGCCACGGTCACCGGTTTGGAGAAGTCGAACTTTTGTGTTGGCGCCGGATCCATCTGCGGCGCGCCGGGCACGCGGACTTCCGCCCACAAATAGCGCAGCAATCCTGTGTTGGATTCCAAACGCACAAAGATGTGATAAAATCCCGGGATGCGTTTGGGCAGGGAAATCTCAATGGGCAAAACCGCATTTTCGCCGGGCGCAAGCGTCAGTTTGGAATTTGACAGCAGTTTGGCCTTTAAGTGGTCGAAGCATTCGACGGAGGCGCGCAAGCGCAACGGAACGCCGTCAGCATTGGTGATGGAGATGTTCAGGGTGGTGCGATTATCAGAATCCAGATTGACCGCTTCGTGCGAGCTTTCGATGATTCGGACTGCATCGCCGCGCGGGCTGTAGCGCTCAATCAACTTCATCAATTCAAAGGCCTCGAGCTTCGGGCGGCGGCTCAAGTCCAACAACTCATAGTGGCGCACCAAATTGCCGCGTCCGATGCGCGGATTGGGCGCCATGGTTTCATTAAATTGAAATTCGTAAAAATCCGTGATGGCGCGCGTGGCCAGGGCGTTCTCGAAGATTGGTGGATACACTTTGGCCCGGTCCTCTTCGGACATGCGGGTCAATCCGCGCCAATTCCATTCACTGATCAGCGGCGGTTTGCCGATTTTCGTCGCATAACTTCCCAGGGCCAGCGCGTAGCCGCGTCCGCTCGGAATCGCCTCCAGCGAATCGATGTAGGAATGGAGGTCAACGCGGTCAAACTTAACGCCAAGGCCTTCGAGGCGGTTGAACATGCCGGTGTCGTTGTAGCCAGTCAGGCTGACCGCGACTTCGGGCGCGACTTTTTTGACGGCGTCATACTCTGCATTCCATTGGGGAGCGCGGTCGAGCGGAATGCCCCAGATCAGAATTTCATTTTCCAGTTCGACAGAATCGACCACGTCGCGATAACGGCCTACCAGTTCAGCCAGTTGTTGCGGCGACGCATAAACGTCCAGCGACGCGCGCAAGTGCAGCCGGCGGAGTTCGCCGAAAAGAAAATCCAAATATTCCCGCCGGATGTCCTTCGGGATCGGGCCGAGCAATTCCAAATGATGCAGGCGGATCAATTGAAAACCCATCGCCTTTGCGATGCGGAGGTCGCGGCGAATATCGTCAGCGAACAAGCGCCATTGCAACACAGTGTCGGCGGCCAGCGGCCAAAACGCCTCGCGATCCATCCCGGGAAGTTTCAAGCTGTCAAAATTTTCGCCAAGAGTGGAGTAGGGAAAGTAACTGGTGCCAAACCGGACGAACGGCACGCCACAGGAGAGCGTTGCGCCATCGGGGGTTTCGTGCTGCGGATTGTATCCGGTGAAGGCGACAAATGTTTGATCGACTTGCGTATTGCTCAACGGCACTTTGCTCAAAATAAGACGCGACGAAAAGGAAACGCCCTCACCCCGGCGGGGCAGAAGCGCTTCGGTCATTCGGTTCCGGAATTTGTCGCTGTCGGGCCGCGCGATTTCGGTGATGGAATAGAATCGGCCCGGCGCCGTTTGAACTTCCTCGCCAAGTTGGGAAAGGTTCGCCCCGGCCCAACGAGGTTGATGCAAGGGGTTGTTGGTGGTGTTATCCACGATCGTAAACGAGGGAGCAAAGTCATTCATCCAGCCCGACGTCGTTGCTCCTTGGAAAACGGTGCGGACCCAATCAGTGCCGCGTTGTTTATACGTCTCCGTTCCTTTAATTGACCGAAAGGAGGAGCGGCCAGACACGCCGAGTTCCTGAATGTGGTTGTCATAACAAAGCGTTTGCGAAATGGCTTGTGGCTGTTCCCATCGACAAACCACGGCGGCATACGTCTTGATGTTGGGATCGGCCGATTCGTTGGTCAGATGGACGTTGATGTCAAGAAAGCCATCGGCATACGCCAGCAACTCAAACTGTATTTGCAAACCGGCATTGGTCACGGCGGCTAGACATTGATCAAAGACCTCGCCTCGAATGGTGTGCTGGAACTCGAAGGGCAACGGTTTGAAATCGGCGTCGAAATTCTGCACCGCGTTTGTGCCGTCCGTTTCCTTAGTGACCGTGTGCATCTCAATTCCCCATGAAAGACGGCCCATGTCCTGGCCGGAATAAAACATTCGGACTCCAGTGTGATCCACACTGACTTTAAAGGGTGCCTCGCGGCGGCTGCCGTAGACGCCGTGATGAAACGTGATTTGTCGAGTTTCGGATGCGGCAACGTCCGCAATGAACAATAGATCATTACCCAATCGCTGGGCGGGCGGATGAATGCCCATCCAAGGATCGTCATTTGTGGACGCGAGGTGGACGCGCACCGGCAACCGCCAAGGGAAAGGCTGATTGTTCTGTAAGGTAATAGTCGGCCCCGCACGGAGTAGAACGGCACCGCAAAAGCAAGCGGACAACATCAGGGAGGCGGATTTAAACATTCGCATATTTGACGGCGATAGACTCACTTAAAATGAATTAAATGTCGTGTTTTTTCGGCATTTCTGGCATGATTAGGCTTGTGAGGGTGTCCGATTCGAGTCACTGGCCTCTGTGCGCAGTTCTTGCGGTGGCCCTGCTGCGTGCGACGGCGCAAGCAGGCACGGTGACGGTTGAGACAAATATCCTGAGGCCGACTCCAGACATTGTCGGCTATAATTCCGGACACTTCTGGCCCGCGAGCAACACCGGCGATTGGTGGCGTTATTCAGGAGTGACGGGCGCGCGCCTTTTCGTCAGTCCAAGTGGAATCGAGCCGGCGAGTGAGTTTCCGGCGGTGAGCCTGAGCGTGACAGATGCGCCCAGCTTTCTTTCCCTCGAAGCCCAGGTGCGCGCGGATCCTTGGAACACAAATTATCTCAACTGGCCCTATGTCACCAACCGATTCGCCACGCCAATGCTTGTCGGCTCGGACGAAATTGAGGTGGATTACGTGCTATCCACGTTGCAGCAACTTGGTGTACAGACGGTGATTAACTGCACGGCTGATACGGGCGAGTTTAGCATCACGAAGTGGTCAGGTCAGTGGCAGCTTTGGCAATATTTCTACCAACAGGCTTTTTACCTGGGATACATGTATAATGTGGAGCGTTACCAGATGTACAATGAACCGGACGGCGGCGGTCCCACCGGCACAAATTACCTGACTCGCCTGCAACTGGCCTCCGACGCCGTTCAGGCCGCCATCGCCGACGTGAATTCGATGTATGGCAAATCGCTCACACCCATCATGCTCGCGCCCGTCACCGCCGGCGCGCCGACGAGCACCTACGGCACTTGGGGCGAACTTGTGGTGACGAACCGCCACATCAATTTTCTCGGCCAGTCCAACGCGAATTATTGGGTCATTCAAAAGTACGATTACCATGAATACGGCAGTTCGCCGCCCAACCCGCCCACCTTTGCCAACAACCTTACATATCTGCAATACCAGCTCAGCGCCACCATGGCGCCCGAGACACCTTTTCCGACGACCATTACCGAGTTTAATGTTTATGACGGCTCGGTGTTCAACGGCTTGGCCACGACGTTGGACACGCCGGCCAATTATTCCGCCTTTGGCGCGATTGCCGTGAACCTGATTGAGAACGGCATCGACGAAATCTATTGCTTCAAGATCAGCCAGACGGTTGGCTCCGGTTATCCGGCCAAGAACGGGACGCACTTCGTGGATAATACGAACGCTCCATATAATATGGGCGGCATCACCAAGGGCGGCGAGGTTTGGCGGCTGTTCAACAAGGGAGTCGCCCCGGGCCGCAACCTGCTCGGTTATCGGACCGATTCCCAGACATCCGCTCTCAATCTCCTGGTTAGTTACGATCCGGTGGCGCAGCGTTACTATCTGCTCTCAGTCAATAACACCACCGCTGGCGTGCCGCTGACTGTCAATATGAGCGCTTGGAACATCCCCACGAATAACCAAATCCTTGTCGAGGGAGTCAACGAAACGTGTTACGGCGCGGGCCTTTTGTTGACCAATATCAATTCCGCCTCGAGCGTCAGTGTGACGCAAGGGTCCAATTCCGTCTGGCTTTTCACCATTCCCGCCCAACCGCAGCAGCCGGCGACAGAAATCATTCCGGCCAGCGCCAATGCTCAGGTGAACGATGGAACAAACAAGACCGTCAATTATGCGTCGAAAACGAATCTTCTGGTCGAGAACAACTCCACCAACGCCGCTTATCGCAGTGCCGCTTTCCTGCAATTTCAGGTGCCTTCGTTCAATCCAGCCGAATTGCAACTGGCGCTTTTGACCCTCGACGCTTCCGCCTCCGCTTCCACCAACGGCGCGGACACCGTGGTGGCATACGTCTATGGCATCCTGAACAATAACTGGTCGGAAAATTCCCTGACGTGGGCCATTGCTCCCAATCTTGCCCAAGGCGTTTCGCCTGGCACGATCTTCACTAACAATTTTTTACTGGGCGCCGGCAGCTCGGCATTCATGCTCGGCGAGTTGGTCGCGGGTTCGAGCCCGGCGCAATATGTGATTGACGTGACATCCTTTCTGCAAAACTCCACCAGCACCAATGTTTCATTCCTGCTGGCGCGCCAAGTTCGCTTCCTCGGCGATACTCAGGACGGCGACGGAGTCTCGATCTTTTCACGGGAAGGTAGTTCCTCCGCCGGGCCGCGTCTGCAACTGGTATTCGGCGCGGGCGCGCCCATGCTGGAATCTCCGCAAATAAACGCCGATGGCATATTCAGTTTTACGTTGGTCGCCGCCGCTGGTTATTCCTACACCATCCAAAGCTCGACAAACCTGATCGATTGGGACTCGGTGGAAACGGTCTCCAATGAAACAGGATCGGTCGAGATCGTAGTGAGAAATCCCCCGCAATCCAGCAGTGGTTTTTATTATCGCGCCATACTATCGCCCTGAGCGACAGCAGAATAGACTTGCCGCCGCGGGAGATGAAACTATCCTGCTTTGATGACTTCTCGTGCTCAAATCGTTTCCCGATTGCTCGACCCCGGCATCATTCCGGTGGTTCGCGCGATCGATGCCGCTCATGTCATGCCTGCCTGCGAAGCGCTTGTCGCTGGTGGCATGACAACCCTCGAAATCACCATGACCACACCGAATGCCCTGGCCTGCATCCAGGAAGCCTGCCGGCGTTTCGGCAAGCAGGCCATCGTCGGGGCCGGAACCGTGATGACCGCGGAGATGTGCCGCGCCACCATCGAGGCCGGAGCGAGCTTTGTCGTCACGCCCATCACGCGTCCAGAAATCGTGCAAGCAGCCCACGCGGCCAATTGCGCGGCCATTCTCGGCGCGTTTACTCCGACCGAGGCGCAATTGGCATATGAAGCTGGTTCGGATTTAATCAAAATTTTCCCGGCGGACAGCCCGGGTTATATCAAGGCCATGCTGTCGCCCATGCCGCATTTGAAGGTCGTTCCCACCAGCGGGGTGAATTTACAATCCGGACCGGAGTTTTTCGCGGTGGGTTGCGTGGCCGTTGGCGTGGCGAGCAGCCTGGTGTCGCCGAAAATTCTGCGCGAAGAAAATTGGAAGGAATTGACGCGCCTGGCCCGGCAGTTCGTCGAAATGGCGCGAAAGGCCCCGCGCAAATGAGGAAAGTACTGCTGGCCGTTTTGCTCTGGCCTTGTTTTCATGCCGCTGCTCAAACCAACGCGCCCTTCGACGGGCGGCCTTGGAACATTTCCACAGGAAACCTGTCGGTTATGTTCATCCAGTCATCGCCTATGGGCGCGTATCCGAGGCCGAATTTCATTGAGCCGCCGCCGTCGGTGGAATCACTCGTGCATCTGAAGAATCTCGGGTTGGTGGGCTTCGAAGATTATGTGGGCTGGGGCGCAGTCGAGCGCGCGCCGGGCCAATGGTCCTGGCAACAGCACGACGCCATGGAAAAGGCGCTGCATCAGGCGGGATTGAAATACGTGGTTTATGATTGGGTCCATTTCCCACCGTTGTGGCTGAGAAATCAACCGCAGGATCGGACGCTCATGCGGTGCCTCGAACACAACAAGGAAGCCTTCTACTTATCAGCCTTCGATCCCCACACCATAAAATGGTTCGACCATTTTTATAAAAATCTGCATGACCATTTCGGCGATCGAATTGATGATGTTTACGCCTGCATCATGGGCCCTTATGGCGAGGGGAATTACCCCCTCTTTGAGCCGTCCTGGGTGGACATGGGACACTGCCACGAGGGCTATTGGTGCGGCGACGATTACGCAATTCAGGCATTTCAAAAAGCAATGAAGAGGCACTACTCCAAAATAGCGGCGCTCAACCGGGCTTGGGGCGGCAATTACGCCTCGTTCAACGACGTCCGCCCTCCGCCCGAGGCCGCCGATGAAAAATTTGTGCCGTCGCCAAATGCCTTTCCGACGCCCGAGAAAAAACGCCGCTGGCTGGATTTTATTACATGGTATCATCAGGCCATCGTCGATTTCTCGGAGCAATCCCTGCGCACGGTTTTGAAATATTTCCCCGCGAAAAAAGTTCGCATGAAACCGGGCGGATCGGCGGGCGGAGTCAATCCCATTGCTTGGGGCACTTATTGTCCGGGCTACGCAAAAATGGCCGGGCTCTATCATGTCGTGCTTCAGCCGGCGGACTGCCAGGGCGCGGTGTTCGCGGATAAATGGGTTGGAACGGCCTATCAATATTACGGGGTCAAGGAAGGCGCTGAGCCGGCGGGCGATCTGGGGTCCAACGATTTTGTGCGGCGCGTTTTCTCCGATGCCTCCTGCGGAGTGGCCCAATTTTTCACATACCAATTCGAGAACCATGCTGCCGCCATGCAGAAGTACGTCCAGCTCTATACCGGGAAATCGGGCGAGACGCAAATAGCCGTCTATTGCCCGACGACGCTTTATCGGCTGGGCGATCCGCTGCGAACCACCATCACCGCCGGGCCAGGGCTGCGAGACTTGTGTGAATTCGATGTCCTGGACGAGTTGCTGATTTCCGACGGCGCGCTGACCACGCGGCGTTACAAAGTGCTGCTCATGTTCGAAGGTGATATTATTGACAGTCCGATCCTGCGCAAAATCGACAAGTTCCAGCGCGCTGGAGGCAGAGTTGTGACCATCGGCAAACTGGACGTCCACGACGTAGAAGGCCGCCCGTGGGTCCCGGCGTCGCCGGTCACCCAGCTTTCACCGCGCGGTAAAAACAGCCCCTGGCGAAACGAACTGGCCGTGGAGATTGCCGGCCTGAAGGGGGTCGATGGACAATTGGATGGATTGTGGACTTGCCGCCGCGGGAAACAGGTTTTTATCTACAATTCCACCGACAAGCCCGTGGCGACGAAAGTTGACGGCCAGTCCGCCGAGGTGGCGGCTCATTCGATTTGGATCAAACCGGCCGGCGGATAAAATTACAAATCTCTGACAATTCCGCCGTCGCCGTCCGTTGGTTTCGGAGTATTCTGAAGTTGCACATGGACAGAACTGGCGCGGCGAAACCGACTTTTTTGTGGCGGGGAATTCTCATTCTCCTGCCGTTGCTGTTGTTGGCCGGGATGGGTCTCTATTCGCTGCGCCAGGATCGCCTGCTCGCGGAGGTCGAAGCCAAACAACGATGTCAAGAACTGGTTGAAAACTATGCCACAACGATTTCCACGCGGCTGTTGACAAGAATGACGCGCCGGGGCGACTTGCAAGGGCTTGACGCAATAATGGAGGTTGATGAGCACGGCAACCCTCTCGCCATTACTGGATCGCGGGAGCGGGCAATAATCCCGCGGAATCCCATTCCGCACCCGCCCACTGAAACGAATTTATCACGCGCGCAAGCGGCGGCGTGGCATAAAGCGCGCCAGACGGAATTCACGCGCGCCGATGCTTCCGTTGCGATACGTGACTGGCGGAAATTTATTGAATTGTCTCCGCCCGCTCCTTTTTTGACCCAGGCAAGGTACGACTTGGGGTTGATGCTCGCCGCCCACCATGAGGCGACAGAGGCAGACCAGCTTTTCAGCGAAGTACAGCGCGATCACGCTGCCTTCACCGACAGCGGCCTGCCATTGTGGCTGCTGGCGGAGGTGCAACGGGTAGAACTGGCGCGTCCTTCAATGTTAGTGTTTCAACAGACCTGCAGAGACGTGGTCTTTCATCCGACCTTTGCCACTCCAGCAATTTTGGCGGCCCTGACGAGGCTGGATCCAACTGGCGCAATGATAAGTCGCGTATGGTTGGACCGATGGAGGGACGACCAAGCGACGCGGGATTTTTATTTCCACACACGAGAAGACGTTGTCAACGATCCCGTGAGACGCGCCTTCTGGACGAAATGGGAAGGAACTTCGTGGCTTGTCCTGCTTGTTCCTTCAATCGGTTCGCAAACGAAATTGCTGCGGTTTGACAGAGATATAGTCGCCCAAGCGTTGCAGGATGTTTTGACGACTAACCTGACCCAAATGAAATATGCCAAACTCGGTGTGGAAATCGCGGGGAAGCCGGTCTTATCCGTTGACCCGCAATGGCCGGTTTTGGGCAGTGCCAGCGCGGCATTAATTCCAGAAAGCACCACCAAGACCGTGACTGTTTATGAGTCTCTTAGCAAACCTGGCCTGCTCTACGCGCAGCAACGAGCGCGCACGGCCTGGTTTGCCGCGTTGATACTTGTTTCCGCGATGGCGGCGCTGATCGGATTTGTCAGCGCCTACCGTGGATTTCATCAACAGCTTCGCTTGAGCGAAATGAAGAGCAATTTCGTTTCCAGCGTGTCGCATGAATTGCGCGCCCCCATCGCGTCGATGCGCTTGCTGGCCGAATCTCTTGAGCGCGGCAAAGTTTTGGACGAAGCCAAACAACAGGAATATTTCGGCTTTCTCGTCCAGGAATCACGCCGGCTGTCGTCGCTCATTGAAAATATCCTGGATTTTTCCCGCATCGAACAGGGGCGCAAAAAGTACCAGTTCGAATCTACCGACCTTGATATTCTCGTCGAACAAACGCTCAAGCTGATGCAGCCTTGCGCTGCGGAGCGAGGTGTCGAATTGAAGCTGCAAAAGCCGGCTGTCTCCGGCCACGAGGCCGTTCATTGCGACGGCCTCGCTGTGCAGCAAGCCTTGATCAATCTCATTGACAACGCCATCAAACACTCCCCGGCTGGCGCGGCGGTAATGATTGGACTGGAGCGCGGCCCCGGCAATTTCCGGCTCTGGGTCGAAGACCGGGGGCCGGGAATTCCAGCGGAGGATCACGAAAGGATTTTTGAGCGATTTTACCGCCGGGGATCGGAGTTGCGCCGGGAGACCCAGGGGATTGGCATTGGGTTGACCATCGTCAAACATAGCGTCGAAGCGCACGGCGGGCGGGTGGTTTTGCGCAGCGCCGTCGGCCAGGGCAGCCGGTTTGCAATTGAACTGCCGAATCAACCGGCGGCGGAGGAGCAGAAATAATATGGAAGTGAAAGCCAGCGGCCGAATTTTAATTGTCGAAGATGAAGCGCCCATGCGCACGGCGCTGAAGGATTGTCTGGAGAGCGAGGGCTATCGCGTCCTGACAGCCGCCGACGGTCAGGCCGGGCTGGAACGTGCCATGCAGGAAAAGCCGGATTTGGTGCTGCTCGACATCATGATGCCGCGCCTGGACGGCTACGCGGTTTGCGTCCAACTTCGCCGGGTTTCCAATCCGGTCCGCATTTTGATGCTGACGGCCAAGGGCCAGATCGAAGATCGCGTCCGGGGGCTGGACGCGGGCGCGGACGATTACCTGGTCAAACCCTTCAGCACCGACGAATTATTGGCCCGCGTGCGGGCGCTGCTGCGGCGCGCCAAAAAGCAGGCGGCGATTCCGCAGAGCTTGCGGTTGGGCGATGTTGAAATCGATCTGGCGCGGCAAAAGGCCTTTAAGAGGAAAAAGCCGCTCTATTTGACTGTCAGGGAATATGCCATCTTGCGCCTGCTGCTGGAAACGCCTGGAGAACCAGTGGGCCGCGAGCGCTTTCTTGACGTGGTCTGGGGTTACACGGCCTTTCCCACTACGCGCACCGTGGACACCCACATCGCCGCCCTGCGCGCCAAAATCGAGGTGAACCCGGACCAGCCGCGCTGGATCAAGACGGTGCATGGGGTGGGGTACCGCTTTGAGGCGGCGGAGCGGTGACTTATTACAATTCCGTGACAACACGCCGGACAGGAATCGGCACTATTGCGTTATGAAATTAAAAACGGCTGGAATTATTTTGGTGTGGCTGGCGTCGGTGGGTTGCGCGTGCGCCAGCACCAACGACATCACAACACTCGTCCAAAAAGGACTGTTCGAGGAGGAGGCCAATCATCATTTGGACGCCGCCATGGAATACTATCAGGAGGCCATTGGCAATTTTGACAAGGACCGCCAGCTCGCCGCCACCGCCATTTTTCATTTGGGCGAATGCTATCGTTTGCAAGGCAAGACCAATGAAGCCTATGTCAAATACCAGCGCATCATCCACGAGTTTTCGGATCAGCCCCAGTTGGTGGAATTGAGCCGGGGTTATTTGCCGAAGGGGAGTGGCGGCGCTTCCTCTACGGGTGGTTCTTCTCTTTTCCAGCAAAACCTCGCCAAGATAATAGACGGCGAAAGGAATTCCGCAGAAGACAATGAGATTAAGCAGATTAACGATCTGATTCAGAACAGCCCGGACTTGATTAATGCGTCGTCGCGGTTGATCTCGGAAGTCAAACAGGGCTACCTGTCAGCAGTGAAGTTGCTCCTGGATAATGGGGTGAGCATCAATCCAGTGGTGATACAAGGCCAAATGACCCCGCTTGCGGCTGCGGCGTACGAGGGGGACAAGGGCATGGTCGAACTGTTGCTCTCCAAGGGCGCAAACATAAATACGGTGGATGGTTGGTATGGTTTTGCCCCTTTGCATTACGCCGTTGACAAAGGATTTAAATCAATTGCTGAGACTCTGCTCGCCCACGGCGCGGACGTCGATGCTCCAAACACACACGGAGACCGCGCATTGCAGATTGCGGCCGGTCATGGCTACACGACCATCGCGGCAGTGTTGTTGGCGCACAAGGCTGACGTCAATGCTCCCGGACAAGACGGAGAAACAGCACTCTTCAGGGCCATTCAACACAACAATGTCGAAATGGTTCAGTTCCTCATTTCCAACAAGGCCAGCGTCAATATCAAATCCAAATCGGGCGAGACGCCATTACTTTCAGCAGGGTGGAACCACGACATTTATATCGCAATTATTAAAGCGCTCCTCGACAGTGGAGCCGACGTGGAGGCAAGCGCGAAGGGGACTTATCCGCTCGATAACGCCGTCAACCAGGATCGGGCTGATCTGGTGGAATTGTTGCTACAGACGAATGCGAATCCAAATCTTGCGGATGAACGCGGCAATACTCCGCTGGGTTACGCGATAGGGCGCGCAAATACCAATATCATCGCAGAATTGATCTTGCATCATGCCGACGTTAATGCGCTGGACAAAAGAGGCGATCCGCCGCTGGCCTATGCTTCACGCCGCGAAGGCGGAGGAAAGGAAATAAAGCAGATGTTAATCAAAGCGAGAGCCAATGAGGATTACCAGAGGCGCGGGGGGATTTTTATAACGCAGACAGGATCAGGCTCGATCGGACAGAAAGTGTTCTACAAGGGAACCAATGTTGTCAATCACTACACGCTGCTTGAATTGATTGCGAAGGTTTATAACGACGGCGCTGGCGCCATAGCCTTTCCCGACTTTGTCCATGTGATGATCAATCGGCTAAAAACCGACGGGAGCAAAGAGGAAATCGCCGTCGATTTAAACGAAATACTGCAGTCGGGAGATTGCTTGAAAAATCCGTGGCTGGAGTGGGGGGATATTGTTCTGATTCCTCAACTGGATCACAAGATCGACGCCTTTTGGCAGGGCCTGAACCAATCCGAACGAGGCACACTTGGGAAATGTTTGATGCGAAAAGTGAAAGTAGTCGTCAAGGGACAAACGACTCAGCTCGCCTTGTTGCCGGCAATTGTACAGTCGTATGTACTTGGCAACGGAAACAGCCGCAGTAGCCATGCAGATCTCTCGGCCTCTCTGGCTGGCGCATTAAATGGCGAAAAAGTCTTGTATAACTGCGACCTCGATTTGGTGGTGCATGACGCCAACGTTCTTCTGATATCGTCCGATCTCAGCCGCGTAAAAGTGACCCGATCCGAAGCCAATGCCGGCGGGCATCCGCTGGTCATGGAATTTAACTTGGAGCCATCGACGGTTCCCCAGTTCCAGCTACAGGATGGGGACGTAATTGAAATTCCGGAACGTGACTCGGGCGCGAGCCAGGCTAAATAAAATCGGTAGGGCGAGACTCCGTCGAGCCGTGACTGACTTTTAGTCAGGGTTCCTACGTTGCCGTGGATATGGCTGATAATCGTCTCACCCTGCCGTTCGCCGAAAGACTTTGAACGTCGCGGCCTGATCGATGGACTTGATGACCATTTCGTCGATGTTCACATGCGGCGGACGGCTGGCCATCCACACTAATGTTTCCGCGACGTCTTCGGGCATGAGCGGGCGCACGCCTTCATAAATTTTGTCGGCTTTGGCTTTGTCCCCTTTGAAACGCACGGTGGAAAATTCCGTCCTAGCCATGCCGGGGTCGAGCGAACTGATGCGAATGCCCGTGCCGTTCAATTCCAGCCGCAAGACTTGCGTGATTTTTAACTCGCCCGCCTTGGCCGCGCAATAGGCCGCGCCGCCTTCATAGGCGAAACGGCCCGCCACCGAACCAATGTTCAAAATCGAACTGCCGGCATCCTTCGGCATCAACGGCAGCACGGCCCGCACCATGCGCAAGACGCCGAGCACATTGGTTTGCAGCGTGGTTTCCCAATCTTCATCCTTTCCCGTGGCCACCGGGTCCATGCCGTGCGCGCCGCCCGCGTTGTTGATTAATACGTCCACACTATTCGTTTTGGTCCGCGCCCACTTCACGAACTCTTCGACACTCGCGGTCTTGGCGACATCGAGCGCATGAACGTGCGCTTCACCGGCCCCGGCCTGGCGGGCCTCAGCCGCAACCATTTCAAGTCGATCCATGCGCCGCGCGCCGATAAGCAGTTTGCCATGCTGCGCTGCGAAGGCCCGCGCCGCCGCCGCGCCAAATCCGCTCGAAGCGCCCGTGATCAATATCCATTTGCCAGCCAGTGAAAAAACCATATTTTTGCCTTTAGCATTCAGCGTTCAACCTTTAGGCTCGTTTGTCAATGGCAGCAAGAATTTCAACGTCGCGCCGTTTCCGTTTCGAGCTAGCCCTGGTCGAGCAGGGCATGACCCGGATTGCCGGAGTCGATGAAGCCGGACGGGGACCCTTGGCGGGGCCGGTCTTCGCCGCCGCTGTCATTTTGCCGACTGGCTGGATTCTCGATGGACTCCCCAAACCATTGAAGAAGGTGAACGATTCCAAACAACTCAGCCCGGAACTGCGGGAAACCTTGTTTGCGGAACTGACCTCCCGTCCGGAAGTCCGCTTCGCCATCGCGCAGGTGGAGGAACAAATGATCGATCAGATCAACATTCTCCAGGCCACCCATCGCGCCATGAATCTGGCCCTGGCTCGGTTGGACCCCGCGCCGCAGCATGTGCTGGTCGATGGCTTGCCCGTGAAATCGATGGCATGGCCGCAGACAGCCATTGTTTCGGGCGATGCCCTGAGTTATTCCATCGCCGCCGCCAGCATCCTGGCCAAGGTCAGCCGCGACCGCTTGATGATTGAACTGGACGGCCAATACCCCGGCTACGGCTTCGCCGATCACAAAGGTTACGGGACGCCCGAACACGTTGCCGCAATCAAGGAGCGCGGCCCCTGTGCGATCCATCGGCAATCCTTTTCCCCCTTTCGACCCACGCAGACGCATTTGTTTGACTAAAAGCATCTGCTCGAACGAATCAAACGTTGGAGCGAAAAAAAGCCCGCGGCGAGATCGACCTGGTTCTCCGGGAAGCGGACTGCCTAATATTGATATAGTGGAATTGGCAACTTATAGATCAATCAGGGTTACAGCTTATTGAAGTTCTATCGGACTGTGTGTCGTGAATCACTGTTGTTGCTCCCAATCAACTGACCAACCTTTGTGTGCGAAATACTGCTCCAACGATGCTCGTGATTCAACCCAATCGTCAAATGCCCCATGCTCATTTGGGCCGTTAGAGCCATCCCACCACTGGTAAATCAGAAAGCCTCCAGTATTCTCAGCGTCGTCATCCACACGAATCATCATGTTCGGATGTGTTGCGTTAAGAACTCTGCCAATGATGCCAAACGGAATGTTGCTCATATTGACATGCAATTTAAGACGGGCAGAGGCGGATAGCGAGCTATTCAGCGCGGCGGTTCTGAATGTTGCTGGCTGATTCCCGAGCTTGGGGGAAAGGAGATGCTTTCTGAAATGAATTGTATCCCCATCCAGTTCGTGTTCAATCAATGGCGGGTGAATCTCATTGCAAAGCTCAAAACCTGTTTCGCTGACAAGGCGGAGGCGGAACATTTGCGGCGCGGGAAACTGGGAGAGCGGGCGGCGAAGAAGTTGTTGCAAAAGCAGGGGATGAAGTTTCTTGTCGCCAATTTCCGTTCCAAGCGCGGGGAGATTGATCTGATTTTCCGGGACGACAGCGAAAAAAACATTGGCAAAAGGCTGAGTGAAAATGGAACGGACTGCCTGGTGTTCGTGGAGGTCAAGGCCCGCGCGGCGGGCGGGTGGACACGTCCCGCGGCGGCGGTCAATGCGCGCAAACGCCTGTTGTTGACGCAATGCGCGTTCGATTATTTGCGCTTGCTGAAAAATCCCGAGATAAAAATTCGGTTTGACGTTGTCGAAGTCCTGTTGGAGGACGGCGCCGTGGCCGAGGTCCGCCATTTGCCCAACACCTTCACTCTGACTCCGCCGTATCGTTATGGATGAGCGGCTGCACAAACTGCGGATGCCGGCGCAGTTTGTCCCACGTCTCCGGGGAGAGGCGGGCCTGCCGATAGGCTGGTTCCCACATGGGTTCGGCGCTTTTGGAGTGGCGCACCCGTTGCAGCCAGGCGGCCGGCAGGGGTTCGTCGAGTAATTCAAGCGTATTGGCCGCGATGGTCGTCTCCTCCTTCTCCCCGGTGGCGTGGCCGATCCCGACATGGAAACCCGCCAGCAGCAGGGTCACGCGCAACATCGTGCTTCGGGAATACGTCGGCATCGCGCAGGGGCGGTTGCTGTCAAGCGCACGGAATAAATCGGCGAACAGCGGCGCGGTCCACATCGCCGGATTTTTGGCCGGCGAAAAGGCGTCGAACAAAATCGCATGTGGCGCGGGAGTGGAACCGGGCTGGCGGAGGAATTGGGGGAAATCGCCCAGGTGCAATTGCCACCGCACCGATTGTTGACTCTGCTTGAAATCGGCGCGGCCAGTGTGCAAAAGTTCCTGGACGGCGCTTTCATATTGCGCCAGATAACCGAGGTCGTTCGCGTGTTGCAGGGCAAATTGCAACGGCGCAATGGTGCGGTCAAAGCTGATGACGTGCAGGGAACAAGGCAGGTCGCGGGTGGCGCGCAAGGCGGTGAGGACATTGGCCGCCGCACCCAAACCCACGTCCCAAATGACGAATTCGCCGGCCTGCGACCGCACCCGTTCGCGGAGCTTGAGTTGATTGACGTAGAGCGCCTGCGCCTCGGCGACGGGGCCGACAACGGGGTGAAACGTTTCGCCTTCGGCCACGGAATGAATGCTGAAAGTGCCGTTGGCCAGTTTGACAAGTTGGTAATCGGCATCAGGCATGGGCGGGTTCTTGAAAATGAATTCTAACGCACGATGAACATGAGGACGATGCCGGTGCCGCCGAAAAGGATATTGGGCAGCCACGCCGCCACAAACGGCGGCAAATAACCGGCGACGCCCAAGCCGAAGGAAATTTTTTGCAGGATAAAGTAAGCGAAGCAAATGAAAATGCTGCCGGCCACGCCGAAGAATACGTTATGCCGGCCGCTGCGCGCGCCAAAGGGTATCGCGATCAGCACCACCGCCAGGCAGGTGAACGGCGCGGCGATGCGGCCTTGCAATTGCGTCATGAGGGACGGCCATCGTTTTTCCCGGTCCATGTGCGGATGCCAGTGCAGATAGGTGAGCAGTTCGCGGACGGAGAGCTGCGGGCCTTTCGCCGCTTCATCCGGAGTGAGAGCGCTGACTTTGATTTCGGTTCGAATTGAGGCCGGGGTTTCGGGCAGGGAAATGTCATAAACGCTGTTGGTGGTCTGCAAGGGGAATTCGTCGCCCGCCGCTCTGTCCCATCGTTCGGCATTGAAAAAGCGCCATTGGCCGTTGGTGTAAATTGCTCTTTTGGCGAAAATAGAATGGCTCCAACCGTCGGGGGATTCCCAAGAAACGACTGGTGCGATGATTTCGGAAGTGACGCGATTGAAATGGGCCATGATCCAATGGCGCTGGGCGGCGTCGTTATGGAAGTCCAGCCGGCCGGTCCAATTGAGGTTCTGGCCGGGATTATTGCATCGGTCCAGGATGTTTTTGGAAGTCTCGGCCGCTTTCGGCACCCACAGTTCGTTGAGGACGAAAATGGCGATGCCACAAGCCACTCCCACACCCAAATATGGCAGGGACAATCGCCAAAGGCTGATGCCGGCCGCGCGCATGGCGGTTAATTCATTGTAGCGGCTGTGATTGGTCAGCGCGTAAAGGGAGGCCAGCAGGAGCGAGATGGGGACAACCTGTTCCACCAGGATTTCCGGCAGTGTGACAATGTAATACTCGACCACATCGAGGAAGAGCAGATGCTGGAAGCGGCCGATTTCAAAGATCAAATCGAACGCGATGTAGAACATCAAGAAACCGCCCAGACAATAGGCCAACGGCACCAGCAACTCGCGCAATAAATAGCGGTCCAGCAAACGCACAAAATTAATTATTTCGCGGGCAAAGCGGAATGAATGAACGCAGCCAGGTCTTTTTTCAACTCCACTAGCGAAGGTTGATTGACATACATCATGTGGCCGGCCTCGTAGTATCCCATGCTGACGTTGGTTTGGAGGTTGGGCGGCAGGCCCATGTGATCAAAGGTGTATCGGGTGGCCAGGTAAGGCGTGGCCATGTCGTAATAGCCGTTGGCCACAAAAATCTTCAGGTAGGGGTTGTGCGTCATGGTCTGCTGCAACGTTTCGGCCACGTCGAGGTAGTGGTTCCGGGCGTCATTGAAATCCCAGGGCTGCACTTTTCCAGTCAATACTTCGTACGGCAAATCGCTCTCGAATTTGAGTTCGCGCCGGACGTAATCGTTCAAGGTGGCTGTGAAAGGCCCCAGCACCGAGGTGAAACTGGGGTCGAACTCCGGGGAATCGCTGGTGGCGTCGAGGTCCGGTCCTGTCCGCCGCGCGTCGTAGCGCCCGACGATGAGGCGTTCCTTGCGCAGCAACTCCGCAAAAAAGCGGTGGGCATAGATGCGCAGGTTGGCCCGGTCCACGTAATCCTCGGACAAACCCGTCAGGCGCGCCAGTTCCTTGACGATGTGTTTCCGTTCCGACGCGGAAAGAGCGGAGCCTTGCATGAGGGCGCGGTTGTAATCGCCGAGGGCAAACTGTTCCGATTCCTTCAAGGCTTTTTTCCGATCCGACTGCAAATCGGCCGGGAGTTTTTTGTGGAACCAGGCCACGGCGGTTTCCGTCGGCAGGTACATGACAAACGGAAGGTCGTTGCCCGCATTAAAACTGATGGTGGAAAAATCCAGCACCGAGGAAACCAGCGCAATGCCGTTGAAGTAAAGGCCAAAACGGTTCTCCAGGTAGCCTGACAACCCCGCCGCGCGCGTGGTGCCGTAACTTTCGCCGATGAGGAATTTGGGCGAGTCCCACCGCTTGTAGCGCGTGGTGTAAAGACGAATAAAGTCGCCGACGGATTCCAGGTCCTGGTCCACGCCGTGGTATTTGCGGGCGTCCTCGCCCGGCACCGTGCGCGTGAAACCGGTGCTGACTGGATCGATGAACACCAAGTCGGATTCATCCAAAAGAGAATACTCATTATTGATCAGATGAAACGGGGGCGGCGGCAGGCCGCCGTCTTCCTTTAGATAAACCCGGCGCGGACCCAGGACTCCCAAATGCAGCCAGACCGAGGAGGAGCCGGGGCCGCCGTTGAAGGAGAACATCACCGGCCGCTCACTGGCGTTGGTGGCGTCCAGGCGAGTGTAGGCGACAAAGAAAAACGAAACGTGCGGCTTGCCCTCCTCGTCCTTGATGACCAGGGTGCCCGCCGTAGCCTTATACTTGACTTTGACGCCGTTGATGGTGACGGAGTTGGTGGTTTCGGAAAGCTCGTCCTTGGGCTCCTTTTTGTCCCCGGCCTCGCCCTTCGCCTCCTCCTTTTTATCCGGCGCGGCGCTTTTGGCGCCCTCTTTTTTGGACACGTCCGGTTTTTTGGACTCCGTGGCTGCGGCGGGTTTCTTATCTTCGTCGGCGTGCAATGGGAGCGAGGCGCAGCAAAGCGTAGCGACGGCCCAGGCGATAAAAGTGGATTTATATTTCATGGTAAAATACTGGTGTCCCGAAAAAAATAGTCAAATATAACAAGTGCGCGAATACGGTTCATGGCCGGCTTCCTCTCATGGCGCGGACCAGCGCCTTGACCCGGGCCAAATCAACCGGGTTGTTGATCCGGCCATTCTTTTTGAGGGAACTGCCCACAATCGCGCCATTGATCCAGGGCAGAAAATCGCGCGCATTGTCCGCGTTGAAACCGCTGCCGATGAGGATCGGCGTATCCGGACAAATTTCGCGCGCGGTTTCCACGTCCGCCACCATGGCGGGAAGGCCGGTGCCGGTGCCGGAGATAATCAACGCATCGGCCCGCCCGCGTTCACAGGCATCGCGCGCGGCGTTCTGCAACGACTCATCGCCCAACGGAACGGCATGTTTGACATGGACGTCGGCCAGAATTTGCGTTTGCGGACAGAGATGCGCCCGGACACGGACTGTTTCGTAGGCATTGCCTTGAAGGATTCCCTGGTCCGTCAACATGGCGCCGGTGTGGACGTTGACGCGAATAAAACATCCATCGCAAGCCGCCGCCAGACCGAGGGCCGACCGGGCGTCGTTGCGCAGGACGTTAAAGCCGATGGGCAGTTGGATGGCGGCGCGAACGGCTGCGCCGGCGCGGGCCATGGCGGCCACTGTTTCCGGCGCAACACACCCACCCGTAAACGGCACATCGCCGAAATTTTCGATGATGACCGCCGAGGCCCCGCCTTTTTCGTAAGCGATGGCATCCGCGACGGCGCGGTCAAGGATGGGCTGCAACCGGCCCCGAAAGCGCGGGGAGCCGGGCAGAGGCAGGAGATGAACGACGCCGATCAAAACCTTGCCCCGTGAAAAATCCAATTTCATCAGCGGCGGATGTTACTAGAGGTTGGGGTGGAACTCCACATAATCAGATGGTTCCTCACCAGTTTGGGCGGCGCAATATCGGTCTTACCCACTTTGACTCAGTCGGACTGGCGGCGCTGGAGCCGCTTCGGCGCGGCGAGCCTAAGCCGACTTGGAGGCCTTAGGACTGCTTAACGATGCCTGGTATTACGCATTAAAATGTCAAAGAACAACTGAAAGATCAGATCCGAAGCAGGGCACCAGATGCGCTGATCTCGGGAACCATGCAGCCTCCAATTATTTTTTTGGCTGTAATTACCTGTAATTGGCAGTAATTGGCTGGAAAACTCGTGACGGGTTATTGTTTTTGGCGCGATTTAACACGAATTGGCACGAACCAGGCGGGAATAACACGAACCGCCATTGTCGTGATTGATTTTGCCTTTGATTTTGCATTCTTGCCTCCCAACCCTCCACTTATTGGCGTGACTCACCGTGACTGACTGCGACCGGGCCACGCATTCGTTATTGTGTAAGCGGCTCATTACAAATAGATTGCATACGCTTTGGGTGCCAAATTGGCCAAGCGTCTTGGCTTGACCCGGTTTGGCCGGCCAGAAACCAACGGACCGGGAGCATTCGAGCCACAGGAATAGCCGCGATAAAACGCAAAAGACGCAAGAATAGCCCCCCGAACCCCAAGAGCATCGGCGGAACAGCCTCCGGGGTTGCGATACATGCGGATTTTCCCGGGCTGTCGTTCTTCATACTTCTTCATTTTCCTTGGACTAAGTATATATATTAAATATTCAATAATCAAATAGTTATTTTAATTATTTTTTGTATGGCCGGTTTCCAAGCGCCTTTGGCCACGGCGGAAGGCTTTTCCGAGGTCAGGGCGGGCTGATGCGGTAGTAGCGGCCGGGGCACGTCTCAATGGGTTCGCTGAAATAGTATGAACCGTTGGTGAGACTGACATTCGTTAGCGTCGTCCAAACGGAACTGGGCAAGCCGGTGCTGGCTTGCACCTCGATGGGGATGTTGGGCGTGCCGGTGATGTTGAACCCAAATTGATTATTTTTCATGCCAAAGTTCGCGCCGCTGGCTTGGATCTGCGGGTTCCACAACACAGCAGGCACACCCTGATACGTGTTGCTCCAGCCCATGGTGCCAGGCAGGTAATAGACCGTTGCGCCGCTGTCGCCATAGAACGCCGGGCTATCAATCGGAAACCCAACAATGGCGGGAGCGTTGCCCTGGAAATAGACGCTGGTCAGGTTGGACGAGTCAGCGAACAACCCATATCCGATACTGGTGGCGCTGGCGGGAATGGTCACGCTGAACAGGTTTGGGCAAAAGGCAAACGCATCGTCCCAAATGGTGTTGATGCCGCTCGGAATTATCACACTTGCCAAATTTGTACACCAAGCGAACGAATACTCCCCGATGGTAGTGACGCTGGGGGGAAAGGTGATGCTGGTCAGGCCACCGCACCCATAGAACGCATATTCCCCGATGTTCGTGACGCCGTTGATGATGGTGACGTTTGTCAGGAGGTCACAGAGTTGGAACGCATACTCCCCTATGTTGGTGACGCTGGCGGGAATCGCGATGCTGGTCAGGCTGCTGCATCCATAGAACGCCCCCAGCCCAATACT
>Ga0182024_10002855_pt1 | contig 42134 bp, 31 predicted proteins | sample P32metaG_FD_120480 | JGI IMG/M metagenome (GOLD analysis project Ga0182024, IMG submission 120480) | Permafrost microbial communities from Stordalen Mire, Sweden - P3-2 metaG (Illumina Assembly) | ecosystem: Environmental > Terrestrial > Soil > Wetlands > Permafrost | place: Sweden: Stordalen... | reverse complement strand
GCCGCCCCGGTCACTTTCGCCGTGGCCAGCCAACCATACTCCCTCGTGGCGGGCGACTTCAACGGCGACCACAAGACCGACCTCGCATTCTCCGATGGCTTTATGGGCAGCACGGTGTCGGTGATGTTGAACCAGACGACGACCGGGGCCACCGTCCCCTCGTTCGCCGCCCCGGTGACGTTCGCCGCCGGCAATGGGCCGGAGGCCCTGGTGGTCGGCGACTTCAACGGCGACAACAAGCCCGACCTCGCCGCCGTCGACAACGGCGACGGCACGGTCGCCGTGCTGTTGAACACGACGCCCACCGGCGCCACGACGCCCTCCTTCGCCGCCCCGGTCACCTTCGCCGTCGGCGGCAATCCCATTTACTTGACGACGGGGGACTTCAACGGCGACGGCCGGCCGGACCTCGTCACGGTCAACAACGGCGACAACACGGTTTCCGTCCTCCTGGACACGACGGTGACGGGCGCGACCGTCCCCTCTTTCGCGCCCCAGCGGGCTTTCTACGTCGGCGGTCAACCCCGCACCGTGGTGGTGGGGGACTTCAACGGCGACGGGAAACCCGACATCGTCGTGGGCAACAACGAGAATGATGTGGCGGTGCTGCTCAACGCCACGGCGGCCGGCGCCAGCACTCCTTCCTTCGCCCCCCCGCAGACCTTCGCCGTGGCATCCCCCCTGGCCCTGGCCTCGGCGGACTTCAACGGCGACGGGAGGGCCGACCTCGCTGCTTCCAGCAACAATTCGGTCGCGGTGCTGACGGGCGCGACGCCTGTGGTCACGGCCCAGTTCGGCTCGCAGGGCGTCTGGCAGTTCAGCCAGGTCCAGAACGCCTGGGTTCAGTTGACGCCGGCCAACGCCACGCTGCTGGCCGACGACGTTCACGGCGACGTCCTCGGCGAGTTCCCCGGCTACGGCCTGTGGGAGTACAAGCCCGCCGTGGGAACCTGGACGCTGGTCAACGGCACCGACGTGACCGCCCTGGCGATGGACAGCCTCGGCGACTTCGCCGTCACCTTCCCGCACATGGGCGTCTACGAGTACCGCACCGCTTCGCCCATGCCGATTCAGCTCAACCCGTCCGACGCCTACGCCCTGGCGGCGGACGACCGCGGCGACGTGTTCGCCGACTTCAAGGGCTACGGCCTGTACGAACTGCGGGCCGGCATGGCCCCGGCGATGCTCAACGGCACCGATGTCTCGCTGATGGCGGTCAACGCCGCCGGCGAACTGGTGGTGGACTTCCCCGGATACGGCGTCGCCACTTACACGCCGGCGTCTAACTGGCAGACCTTGACCACGCACCAGGCCCAGGCGCTGGCCATCGACGCACAAGGCGACGTGGCCGGCTCCTTCGCCGGCAGCGGCGGCGGCTCGCCGGGAAGCAACTCGTTCCCCAGCGTCGGCACTGGCGTCTACCACCCCGGCTCCGGCTGGACTTCGTTGACGCCGGTCGTCGCGTCGCAGGTGGGAATCGGCTTCGGCGGCGACCTGTTCGCGGAGTTCACCGGCTACGGCGTCTACGAGTTCGACCCCTTCCTGGGCTGGACGCAGCTGCTCCTGCCGGGCGGCGCCGACGCCACGCTGTTGGTCGTCGCCTGAGAAGTCGTTTCAAGACCAGCCCGGAGCGCAAGCGACGGGTTTCGTGCCCCGTCGCTTGCGCTCCGGGCTGGTCTTGAGGCCGCTTCCTAACGCGAACGCAGCTTCCGCCCCAGCGCCTCAATGCGGTCGCGGCATTCGTTCCGCGCCGCGGCGTACCCCGTCGGGTCGATCCGGCCCGCCCGCAGGTACTCCAGCACCACCGTCTCGGCGGCCACGTATTCCGCACAGGCGTGGGCCACGGCCGACGCGATGGCGTTGGGGACCGTCGTCGCGCCGTTGCGGTCGGCGTGCAGCAGGTCGCCGGGGTGGATCACCACGCCGCCGACGCGCACCGGAACATTGATGTCTGGAATGTGGCAATAGCCGTGGGCGGCCATCGTGCCGCCGGTGAAGACCGGGAAGCTGATCGCCTCCACCTGATCCAGGTCGCGGCCGGCCCCGTTCGTCACCAGGCCGACGGCGCCGAACGCCTTGTACGTCGTACACATCACCTCGCCGAACACTGCCGCCGCCAGCGGGTCGTCCAGGTCCTGGAAGACCACCATCGCCGGGCCGGGCAGCTCCGCGAACGCCGCCGCCTGTTCGGCGATCCCGGAATAGACGTCGCCGGCGCGCGGGGCGGCCGCCGAGCGGAACGTCGCCGTGGCGGCGTAGCCGACGGCCGGCGGCATCTTCGGGAAACAGGCCTGGATGCGGCCGTCCGTATACCCGGCGGTGCGCGGCCGGAGGTCGAACAATTCGACGACATTACAGATCGTCGGCGTATCGTAACGGCGGAGCAGGTCCAGGTCGGCGGCGGGGACGGCGTGAATGCCCGGCATGACGGCCTCTGGGTTGGAGGAGAGGACGGCCCACGCGGCATCCTACGGCGCGGCGGCGGGTTGCCAAGCGGCGCGGGCCGGGCGACAATACCGCGGGCGGCGGACGGGGCTTTCCGGGCGCGGGGTGCGGCATGAATCTGAACCTGATTATGGCGGTCGTGTGGTTCGTGGTCGGCGCCGGCCTGCTGGTCGTCACCTACACGATGGGCGACGACGCGCTGCCGTTCCGCGTCCGCTTCCTTCCCATCTCGCCGGGCTGGCTGGCGCTGCTGCTCTGCGTTTACAACGTGGTCCGCTGGCGGTCGGGTCCCCGGCGGCGGCAAGATCCGCTGGCGGCGGCGCTGGCGGCGCGCCGACGCATGCGCCGCGATCGCGACGACCCGCCGCCGGCGCCCGACCCGACGTTCGATTTCACCGCCGCGCCGCCGCCCGATCCCGACCCCCCGCGTACGGGTCCGCCTCCGTCCGCGAACTGACGCCGGCCCCGTTTGACTTTCGATCCGGACGGAACTAGGGTTTGTCGCGGGCTGAAATGGCAACGAAGGCGTCCACGCGCGCGGTGGGAGGCGGTGTCGCTCATGGGGCCTTACGGCGGATTGTATGTCGCGGCCGGTCTGGCCCTCGGCTTCCTGGCGGGAACGGCCATCGCCCTATGGCGGCGGAACGGCCTACCGCAGGGGGCCATGCCGCAGGCGCGGCCGCCGGCGGGCCGGAAGGGCGCGTCCGAGGCGTCGCGGCCGGCCGAGGGAGCCGTCCAGCAGTCGCAGAAGCTGGAAGCCCTGGGCCGGCTGGCCGGGGGCATCGCCCACGACTTTAACAATCTGCTTACGGTCATTCTCGGCTACGCCGACCTCATGAGCCGCCACGGCGCCGACGACCACGCGCGCGAGATCGGCCGCGAGATCCAGAAGGCCGGCGAACGCGCCGCCGCCCTGACGCGCCAGCTACTGGCGTTCAGCCGTAAACAAATGCAGCAGCCGGTCGTGCTCGACCTCAACGGCCTGGTCCGTGACCTCGACACGATGTTGAACCGGCTGATCGGCGAGGACGTCCAGTTTTCGACCGTCCTGCACGCCGGGCCGCTGCGGGTGAAGGCCGACCCCGGTCAGCTGGAGCAGGTGCTCACGAACCTCGTGGTCAACGCCCGGGACGCCATGCCCAAGGGCGGCCGGCTCGTCATTTCCACAACCGAGGCGGCCGCCGGGACGTTCGGCGACGGCTGGCAGGCGGGGGCCGACGGCTTCGCCGTGTTAACGGTCACGGACGGCGGCTGCGGCATGGACGAACACACGCTGAAACGCCTGTTCGAGCCGTTTTTCACGACAAAAGAGGTCGGCAAGGGGACCGGATTGGGCCTGGCGATGGTCTACGGCATCGTGCAGCAGAGCGGCGGCCGCATCGAGGTGGAGAGCGAGCCGGATCGCGGCTCCACGTTCCGCGTTTACCTGCCGCTGACCGGAGAGGCGCCGCCGCCGCCCGTCGCCGTCGAGGCCGCGACGCCTGCGGCCGGCAAGGAAACGATCCTGCTGGTGGAGGACGAGGAGGCGGTTCGGCAGTTGGCCTGCCGGACGTTGCGGGCGCAGGGTTACAACGTGCTGGAGGCCGCCGACGGCGTGGCCGCCCTGACGGTCTGCCAGCGCCATTTGCGATCCATTGACATCGTGGTCACCGACGTGGTGATGCCGCAGCTGAGCGGCGTCGATCTGGTGCTGCGGCTCAAGGCGGTGCGGCCGCAGCTGAAGGTGTTGTACGTCTCCGGCTACACGGACAGCACGGTGGTGCGGCACGGCATGGAGGCGTCCGAGGCCAACTACCTGCAAAAGCCGTTCACGCCGGACGGCCTGACGCGGAAGGTGCGCCAGCTCCTCGATCAGGTTTGCGTGCGGAGTTAGCGCGGCATCCACAAGCGTGTTGTCCGAACCGGACACCAACCCGAAGCGCAAGCGAGGGGGAAGGTTCCTCGACGGTGACTGGGGTCAGGAACCTTCCCCCTCGCTTGCGCTTCGGGTTGGTGTCCGGCCGTCGCTCACGCCTTCCGGCTCGGAAAGAAGCCGCCCTAGCGTCCTACCCCCGTGCCGCTACAATTCCATTCGCCCGCCCACACCCGCGCCACCCATAGGGAACGGCTCATGCACCCCCTCGCGCTCGGCCTGCTCCTTCTGACCGCCGCGGACCCCGGCCCCGCGCCGAACGCCCCGACGCCGACCGACCAGGCCGCGGCCAAGATGACGCTGCCGGAAGGCTTCCACTCCAGCCTCTTCGCCGGCGAGCCGGACGTGGCCAAGCCGATCGCCATGACGCTCGACGACCGCGGCCGCCTCTGGGTCGCCGAATCGCGCTGTTACCCCCACTGGAAGACCGACGGCAAGGACGGCGACGACCGCATCCTCATTTTCGAGGACCGTAAGGGGACCGGCCATTTCGACTCTCGCAAGGTCTTTTCGGACAAGGCCGTGAACCTGTCCGGCATCGCCGTCGGCTTCGGCGGCGTCTGGCTCTGCTCCACGCCGAACCTGCTGTACATCCCCCTCAAGCCCGACGGCGACGAGCCGGCCGGGCCGCCCGTCGTGGTGCTCGACGGCTGGGACCTCAAGGCCAAGCACAACGTCTTCAACCAGCTCGTCTGGGGGCCGGACGGCTGGCTGTACGGCTGCAACGGCATCCTCTCCAACTCGCGCGTCGGCAAGCTGGGGACGCCCGACGCCGAGCGGACGCCCATCAACTGCGGCGTCTGGCGTTACCACCCGGTCAAGCGGAAGTTCGAGGCGTTCGCCCACGGGACCACGAACCCCTGGGGACTCGACTTCGACGAGCGCGGCGAGGCGTTCATCACCAATTGCGTCATCAAGCATCTCTTTCACGTCATTCCCGGCGCCCACTACGAGCGGATGTTCGGCGAGGACGTCGACCCGGACGCGTACGGGCTGATGCAAAGCTGCGCCGACCACATCCACTGGGCCGGCGGGGCGTGGACCGGCTCGCGCGGCGGCGAGGGGGCGCACGGCGAGGCCGGCGGCGGCCACGCCCACGCCGGGGCGATGGTGTACCTCGGCGACAACTGGCCGGATGCGTATCGCGGACATATTTTCATGTGCAACCTCCACGGCAACCGCGTCAACCAGGACGTGCCGGAGCGCGTCGGCTCCGGCTACGTCGCCCACCACGGCAAGGACTTCCTGTTCGGCAACGACCCGTGGTTCCGCGGCCTGGCGCTGATGTACGGCCCCGACGGCGGCGTTTTCGTCAGCGACTGGTGCGACACCGGCGAATGCCACAACTACCAGAACATCACCGAAACCACCGGCCGCATCTACAAGGTGACGTATGGCAAGCCGGCCGCCGTCGAAGTGGACGTGGCGAAGTTGAGCGACGAGGAATTGGTGAAGCTGCAACGGCACAAGAACGACTGGTGGGCGCGCCACGCCCGCCGGGTCCTGCAAGAGCGGGCGAAAGACGGCAAACTGGATCGGGAAAAGGTGCGACCAGTGCTGCTCAAAATGCTCGGCGAGGAAAAGGAGACGCCGCTCCGCCTGCGGGCGCTGTGGGCGCTGCACGTCACCGACGGCCTGGACGAGAAGGCGTTGACCGGCCTGCTGGACGACGCCGACGAGACGGTGCGCGGCTGGGCGGTGCGGCTGCTGGTGGAGGACAAGAAGTCGTCGGTCGCCGTGACGGCGAAATTGGCGGACATGGCGCACAAGGACAAGTCGGCGTCGGTGCGTCTGGCGCTGGCGTCGGCGATGCAGCGGATGCCGGCGGACACGGCGTATGCGGTCGCCGAGGGGCTGGTGACGCATGAGGAGGACGCCAAGGACGCGAACCTGCCGCTCATGATCTGGTACGGCGTCGAGCCGCTGGTCCCGGCGAACCCCGACCGCGCGGCCGAGCTGCTGACGAGATGCCGCATCCCGCTAGTCCGCGAATACATCGCCCGGCGCGTCGCGGCGGGGGCCGACGTTCCCGCCGGCCCGCCGCCCCATTCCCTCAAGCCGCTGGTCCACATCTTGTTGACAACCGACGACGCGGGCGTCCAGCGCGACGTGCTCCAGGGGATGATCGAAGCCCTGCAAGGGCGACGGCTCCCCGCCCCGGAAGATTGGGGAAAGGCGGAAGCGCGACTGCGCGAAAGCGCCAGTCCCGAGGTCCGCGAAAAGGCGCTATTGCTGTCCGTAATGTTCGGCGACGCCGAAGCGACGGCGGCCTTGCGTAAGACGGCGGCGGACCCCGGCACGGCTGAGGCGCCCCGGCGCACCGCCCTGCAAACGCTGGTGGAGGCGAAGGCCGCCGCCCTGCCGCTGCTGCGCGACCTGCTGGCGGATCGCGCCATGCGCGGCCCCGCCCTCCGCGCCCTGGCCGCCTTTAGCGACCCGGAAACGCCGTCATTGATCCTCAAGCACTACGGCGAATACACCGACGCCGAGAAGGCCGACGCCGTGGCCACGCTGGCCTCGCGCCCCGCCTACGCGGCGCCCTTGCTCGACGCCATGGGCCGCGGCGAAGTGCCGACGCGCGACCTGTCCGCGTTCACCGCCCGCCAACTGCTCGGTTTCAACGACAAAAATCTGTCCGAAAAGTTGACAAAGGTGTGGGGCGCGATCCGGCCGCCGTCCGGCGACAAGACGAAGCTGCTGGCCCACTACCTGTCGCTGACGCCGCCGGACGCCCTGAAAAAGGCCGACCGCGCCCACGGCCGCGCCCTCTTCGCCCGCACCTGCGCCAAGTGCCACACCCTGTTCGACGACGGCGGCAAGATCGGCCCCGACCTGACCGGCTCGCAGCGCGTCAACCCCGAATACGTCCTGACCAAGGTGCTCGACCCCAACGCCGTCGTGGCCAAGGACTTTCAGATGACCGTCTTCACGCTCAACGACGGCCGCGTCGTCAACGGCATCGTCAAGCAGGAGACGCCTCAAGTGGTGACGGTGCAGACGCAGAACGAGGTGGTGCGCCTCGTCAAATCGGATATTGATAGTCGTAAACAGTCGGCTCAGTCGATGATGCCGGAGGGCCAGCTGACGCCGATGAGCGACGCGGAGGTGCGCGACCTGATCGCCTACCTGGCCGGCGCGGACCAGCCGCCGCTGCCGAAGGCCACGCCCTGACGGCCCGCCGAGGAGTCCATGCCGGAAGCCCACGACCCCTACGCGGCCCTCCGTTGTCGGGATTACCGCCTGCTGTTGGCCGGCGGCGTCCTGGCCAGCGTCGGCGGCGAGATCGAGGCCGTCGCCGTCGGTTGGGAATTATACCAGCGCACCCATTCCGCGGCCGCGCTCGGCTTCGCCGGCCTGGCCCAGTTCCTACCGGTGCTGCTGCTGGCGCTGCCGGCCGGCCAGGCGGCCGACCGCTACAGCCGCCGCGTGATGTTCCAGCTCGCCCAGGTTACGGCCGCCGTCGCGGCGTTGGGTCTGGCCGCCCTGTCGTTCTGGCAAGGGCCGGTCGAGTTGGTCTATCCGTGCCTGCTGTTGGCCGGCGTCGCCCGCGCCTTCAGCGCCCCGGCCCGCTCGTCGCTGCTGCCGCAAGTGGTGCCGCCGGAAGCGCTGGGCAACGCCGTGACGTGGAACAGCAGCGGCTGGCAGTTCGCCAACGTGGCCGGCCCCGCCGTCGGCGGCGCGGTGATCGCCGTCATGGGCGGACAGCCGACCGCGTCCTACGTCCTGGCGGCCCTGTGCGCCCTGGCGTGCATCGTGCTGCTCGCCCCCGTCCGGCCGCGGTACGGCTCCGCCCGCCGCGCCCCGGCGCGTACCGTGGCGTCGCTGTTCGCCGGCGTTCGCTTCGTGTGGCGAACCGAGCTGTTGCTGGCGGCCATCACGCTGGACCTGTTCGCGGTGCTGCTGGGCGGCGCCACGGCCCTGCTGCCGATCTACGCCCAGGATCTCCTTCACGTCGGCGCCGTCGGCCTCGGCTGGCTGCGGGCCGCCCCCGCGCTGGGGGCCGTCATCATGGCGCTTTCGCTGGCCCACCGTCCGCCGCTGCGACGGCCGGGCCGGGCGCTGCTGCTGGCCGTGGCCGGGTTCGGGGCGGCGACGATCGTCTTCGGCGTTTCGGGCAACTTCTGGCTGTCGTTCGCCGCGCTGGCGGCGACGGGGGCGCTGGACAACGTCAGCGTGGTGGTGCGCGGCACGCTGATGCAGACGCTCACGCCGGACGAGATGCGCGGCCGGGTAGCGGCCGTCAATTCCGTATTTATCAGCTCGTCCAACGAGCTTGGGGCATTCGAGTCGGGGACGACGGCCGCGCTGTTCGGCCCGGTCGCGTCGGTGGTGGGCGGCGGCGTGGGCACCATCCTGGTGGTGTTGATGGTGATGGCGCGCTGGCCGCGGTTGCTCGGCCTGGGGCCGGTTCACCTGTACCGGCCGATCAACGAGGCGGCGCTGGGTTCGGCCGCGGACGCGGCGGCGGAGGAATGGAAGGGCGGCCAGGCGATGCGCGGCATCCACGACCTGACGACGGAAGAGGCCTACCGGCTGGTGGCGGAGCGCTTCGGCCACGCCCTTCCGCCGCTGGACGCGGTGGAGAACGAGGACTGGGGCCGCGATTATGTGCTGCAACACTTCCAGCGGCACACGGCGGAGGAATTGGCGGATGCGGGGCTGACGTGGGAGGAATCGCGGGACTGACGCCGCCCCAGTGCGGGAACCGGCCAAAGCTAATTCACGCTGTCTCGAATGCCATTAAGATAAGGCGTAACATACATCAGCGTAGCAACTTGCGTCGCATACGAGGCGCTCGGTTTCAAGCGCTCCGATGTGACATCCTTATGTCACTCCCTTATTTTCAAGGAGTTGACATCGGGATGTCACTTGAGCCGGGCACGAAGCGAGCGGTTTCTTGGCACCGTAAGTATCTAGCACATAAAGGCTTGCGCCTTATCTTAATGGCATTCCACGCTGTCTCCTTTTTCCTCTCCCGCCGACGAACGCCTGCGCCGTCGGAACGTAACCGATCCACCGACGCCGCCAGGCGCTGGGTGGATCGCCCTGGCGGATGCGGCTTCATCGGGAGGCCGGTTCTCTCCCGAGGAAGGGCGGCCGGATGGGTCGGTCGTTGAAGAGTTGCCGGATGCGGTCGCAATCCTTCTTGAACAGCTTCCAGATGACCGGATGGTAGCCTTGCCAGTAAGAAAGGATCCGCTGCTCCTCGGGCCGGGCGTCGATGGCGTCGAGGATTTTCCGGGCATAGTCTCCATCGCCGGTCTTCCAGAAGATGACTGCCATGATCTGTAGCTCGCCCGCGCTGAGCATTTGGGGAGTGGTCTGCAGCATTTCGTGGAATAGCTCGGTTGCTTTCTTGCCGCAGGCCTGGAGTTCCTGTTCGTCTGCGCGTCCCCACCAGGCCAGGAAGAGCAGAATGGCATCTTCCAGCCTGGGCCAATCAGACTCCTTGACGTGGCGTTGGAGCCGCTGCACGAGGACATCCCATTGGTGAGAGTGGACCAGGTCACGAAGATTGGCGTCCACCCCTCGGTCGGGGGGGAGGAGGTCTCCGAAAAGAAGTGCCTGAGCGAAAGGCGAGAGGGCGGCGACGGCGGGTTTCCGCTTCGCCTCCTCGTAGGCTTCGGTGGACAGTTGTTGCAGTCGCCGCACTGCGGAAGCGACGTAGCGGTCGATGCCCGGCAAGCTCAGAAGGGTGTCCGAATAGTCCCGAACGAACGCCGCCACTTCTTCGGGCCTCTCCCCGGGCAAGGCGAAACGCCAATCGAAGCCCAAGTCCAGCACGGGGTCCAGCACGCGGTAGAGCTGGTCCTCCTCCGAGCCGGCGGAACGGTCGCGCTTCGGCGGATCGCACACATCAAGCAATGTCAGGAGATCCGATACGGCGTCGCGCGTCATGTTCCACTGGCGCCGGTACGAGGCTCGCTGCCACAACAACTCCGGGGATTTCGGCCTGAGTTTGACGGCCTGATCGAGGACCTCGAGAGCACGGACGCACCGCTCGGCACCATAGAGGCAGCAGGCGGCCTGAGCCTGGATCACGGGGTCTTTCTGGTAGCGGTCGATGATTCGATCGAGGTCGATCGCTCGTTCGATCACCTTACTCGGGTCAGCGAGGAGTTTGCGCAGCAGAAGCAGGGCGCCGTCTCGGTGCTGGGCGAAGTTGGCCTCGATCAGTACGTTCGCCAGTCGGCGGTACTCCCTCGCCAACCGGTCGTCTGCTTTAGCATCGACGATAACCTGTTTCTTCAGTAACAGCCGATGGCTGAAGGGGACAGCGGCGTCCCAGTCCTTGAAATCGGACGCCTCCTCATCGTCTGCTTCCACGACCCCGACGGCGACGTGGAATTGCTCGATCGATTTCCCTCTGGTTTGCTTCTCGTCGCTGATTCGCCAGTACATCTCGTCGAGGCCGCCTAGGCCGCCGTGGCGGGAATTGAACATATGCACGACAGCGTCGGGCAGTTGCCGCGTACTGATCCCCAGCGCCGGCGTGATGCCGGCGTGCGCGTCGATCAGCACGTAATCCAACTCCATCTGCTCCCACTGCGCTCGGGTGTCCTCGAAGAACAGGTAACCGTCCTGCCGGTCGTACAGTTCCTGCCAGTCGATGCCAGCCAGCGCCTCCCAGTAGGCCGGGTCGCTCTCCGCCCACATATCTCCCTGTCCTGCCGGCATCACCCAGAGACGATCCTTCAGCTCTTCGGCCTCGGCCGGATGATAGAGGTACTCCGTGACATGCGGCGATTCACCTTTCTCACGATACGCCGCGATATACTCGACGACCCCCGGGTGGGGTTCGGGGAGGAAGCGAAGGCGCGGAAAGCTGGTCAGGTCCGGCGACTCCAGGTCGAAGTCCACCAGCAGGACCTTACGGCCTCGCCGGGCCAACTCGAAGCCGACGTTCACCAGGGTTGTGGTGCGTCCGACGCCGCCGCGGTGCGAGTAAAAGGTGACGATGTACACGGGAACCTCCCTCGCTTCGGTCATTCGGCCGCCGAACCATCGGCGGTCGCCTCCACCTTGTCTGTGCGACCTCCCCTGTTCTCCTCCGACACGGGCGGACGGCTCGCAGCCGTGAGCCGGAATGTGCTCGCCTGGCGGCGTTGCTCCGCGGTCGGGCGCAGGCACTGAAAGCGCTTGTCGTCCGATTGTTCTCCGAATCGTCGCCGATTCTTCAGCCGTTCCAGGTTCTCCGGGAAGCTGAGAAGGTAGAGGTAGTCGTCGTACGCCCCATTCTGGATGAGGTGGCCGCGCTCCCAGCGGTTGAGCGTTGCGCCGCCGAGCCGGGTCAACTGCGCAAATGCTTTCTGCGACAGGCCGTACGCCTTCCGTATCCCTCGGATCTCTTCAGGGCTCTGAACGCCGACTTGCGCGCAGGCCGCCCGGCGCCTTGCTTCCTCGGTTTTCCAATCCTCGAAGGAGAAATCGCACTTGCGACAGTGCTTGATGGGGAGACGCGCTGTTACCCGGATCGGCTTCTTCCGCCCGCCGTGGTCGAAGGTTTCCTCGATTTGAACGGTTTCCACCTGCGGCGTTCCGCACTGCGGGCACGGGTAGTTGCCGTCCTCGTGTCGTCTGTTGTCCGACTTCTGCGCAGACATGAGGCAGTCGCCCTCTTTTGGTTCCCAAGGAATGAACGCGCCGCCGAGCGATTGTCAATGGCTCGCTTCGACTCCACCTTTCTGTTTCGCACTCAAATGATAACTTCTCAAGAAGATTTGCCTGTCTCCATCGCCGATCTCCAGCTTCACATAGACCTCCTGATCGCCCACTCGGAAGAGGATGACATACCCTTTGGCTCCCGCCGGGACATCGAGAGCAACGGTCTCGATAAGCACGCCGGTCTCCAAGGCTTCGATGAGGAGGTCCCACGCCCGCGGAGGCGTCAAGCAGACGTTGAACAGAGGGTCTCGAATCTCACTGAAGCGCACGTCCACCGGCCGCGAAGGCGGTCGCGGGATTACGCGCTTTTTCTTCTCGCGCACCAAGCGGAGCAATCGCGAGCGCAGAGGGTCTGGATCGGAGCTTTTTCCCAAGGTCGTGCCCTGTGAGCGCCTCTCCCTACCCAAGAAGTCTCCGTGAGGGAGGGATTTCCTCTTACCTCCACCGGGGGGACGCCCCGCGTCAAACGCGGGACACGACCTATCTTCCGGTTTTATCATATGATAGTGAAGCCAAAACGTCAAGGCGCATGCGGTCAAAGGTTCGCCGTCACCGTCCTGCCAGACGTTCTTCGCCGCTGCGGCCGCGAGAGGACGGCGACCCATGAGAACCAGGCGGCGGGCACACAGAGTAACCTTGGCGCATCGGCGCAAAGTGGGGAAATGCCAATGCCTGCAACGACTTACGATGCGCCAAGTGATGCGCCATTTGGCGCATCCCCGTTGTCGATGGGCACCGGATGGGGCCGTCAGGGTGCGCCAGGGAAGAAAAGGGAACGCCGTGGACGGCTCCTCGGCGCCGTCGGGGTTGGGGAACGATCCATGACGCCACCTTTCCTTGTCGTTCAAGTCTCCCAATCGCCGGCCGTCGAGGGTTCACCGACGCCGCAACATAAACAGCGTCTGATCGTCCTGCAACTCGTCGATTCCGGTAAACCGGGCCACGGCCGCAGTGACCTCCTCCGCGCACTGTCGCAACGGCATGTGCGTCCGCGGGCCGCCCGGCGCTGCGCACAGCCCTTCCACGCCGAACATCTTCCGATCCGGCGCGAACGCCTCTGCTCACGGCGGGGCTGGCCGGGCGCCAAAATTGGCGGCCCGCCCTACGGCGGCGTCCGTGGACACCGGCGGAGGAGGCGTACCGGCTGGTGGCGGAGCGCTTCGGCCACGCGCTGCCGCCGCTGGACGCGGTGGAAAACGAGGATTGGGGCCGCGATTACGTGCTGCAACACTTCCAGCGGCACACGCCGGAGGAGCTGGCGGAGGCGGGACTGACGTGGGATGAGTCGGCGGGGTGAATACGCCCTATCTCTCCGCGGCCACAACTATAGAAACCGGACGCACGGCCTCAACGGCCTTCTGTCTCAGGATAATCCCGGAACGTACGGGTTTCAAGAATTGCGCTCCCAACCGAAACCTTCATTACGACCCGAAGAAATGTACGTCCCCGACGGGAAAATCCTGCTCCGTCGGTGGACGGCGGTCTTTCTTTCTAGGTAAGATTATCCTGTGGATAGGGCCGCCAAGGCTCTCAGCACGCGCGGCGTGGCGCGACGATGTTTGAGGTCGGGAATCGCCCTCATCCTTCTCGTCCCGCACGCGCCCGGCGTGCGGCGCCCGCGGGGGGCTTTTCTCCCCTTCGGACCTATCTTGCATCGCCCGAATCGACCACCCGGATCGATCCAGGGCGACCGTGCGGCCCTCGAAAGGCGCGTCATGCCCCCAGGCGACCTGAACGCGTTCGTCGTCTCCCGGCTCACGCAGGGAATGGGCGGCCTCTTCCTGGTCCTGGTCTACTGCGTCCTTTACTTCCACCGCCGACGCCTGTACTTCCTCTTCTGGACCCTCTCCTGTTTCTCCTTCAACGCCTCGTTGCTGCTGCGCGCCCCGTTGTTCATGGGCGACTCCCCGCCCGGCGTCTTCGAGCGCGCTCCCGTGTGGCTGTGGCTTGCCAACCTCGGCGGCTGGGAGCACGGCGCCCTACTGCTCCTCGGCCTGTGGGCCTTGTTCCGCGAAAGCCCGTCCCTCCCGGCCGGAGTGGCCGCGCCCCGATCCACGTTGCCGCTTTCCGCCGTCCTCCTGGCGCTGGCGGTCGCCGCATTGGCGGCGGCCGGCCTCACCGTTCTGCCTTGGCCCTGGCAAGGCGCGGTGCTGAGCGGCGCCCTGGCGGCCGTGTACGCGGGCGGCGCCGTCAGTCTGATGGTCCGGCGCCGTAAGGGCCGCCTCGGCCGGCCGCTGCTGGCCGGCGCCCTGGCCCTCGCCGCCGCGGCCTATGTCCTCCTCGCCGGCAAATTTCTGGACGTCGCCCGGAGCGGCGTCTTCCCCGCGCCGCCGCCCGTTTACGTGCCCTTCGTCGGCTTCCTCCTGGAAACCATCGTCGCCGTCGGCATGATTCTCGTGCTGCAGGAAGAAGGCGAAGCGCTGTTGCAGGATACGCTCCATCGCCTGGCCGAGTCGGAGGACCGATTCCGCATCCTGTTCGAGCACGGCGGCGTCGGCCTGGCCCTGCTGTCGGCCGACGGCAACATCGTCCAGGCCAACCCCGCCCTGGAAGAGATGCTCGACTACGGCCCCGGCCAACTGTGCGGCCTGCGCCTCTCCGACCTGTCGCACCCCCAGGACCGCAGCGACGACACCCGCCGGATGCGTCAGCAGCCCGCCGACCCCGGCCGCGATCAGTACGAGCGCGAGAAGCGCTACCTGCGCCATGACGGCGGCGTGGTCTGGGCGCGCGTGGTCCGCGCCGTGGTGCGCGACCCCGACGGGGCGGTGCGCTACCACGCCAGCGTCCTGATGGACGTCACCCAACGCCGGCGGGCCGAGGAGGCGTTGCGCCAGGCCGAGGAAGGCCTCCGCCGGGAACGCGATTTCGTGTCGCTGATGCTCCAGACGGCCGACGCCCTCGTCCTCGTGGTGGACCGCGCCGGCCGCGTCGTCCGCTTCAATAACAAGTGCGCCGCCGTGTCCGGCTACTCTGAAGAGGAGGCCCGCGGCCGGGTGTTCTGGGAGTTCCTGCTGCCGGAGCGGTTCGTCGGCCCGGTGCGCGAGGAGTTCGCCCGGACGGTCGGGCCGGAGTCCGCCCCGCCGGGGACGGCCCCGGTCGAGGTCCCGTGGCGGACGCGCGACGGCGGCGAACGGCGGATCGCCTGGCGGCAGTCGCCGGTGCGCGACGCCGACGACCGCGTGAGCTACGTCATCAGCGTCGGCCTGGACGTGACGGAACAGCGCCGCCTGGAGGAGCAGCTGCGCCAGACGCAGAAACTGGAGACGTTGGCCACCCTCGTCGGCGGCATCGCCCACGACTTCAACAACCAGCTGACCGCCGTCGTCGGCAACCTGGGCCTGGTGCTGGAGGACTTGCGCGCGGCGGGCGAGGGCGGGCCGGCGCCGGACGCCCAGGCGTTAGCCAGCCTGGTGCTCTGGACGACGACCGCCGAGGACGCCGCCCAGCGCTGCGCGGCCATGACGGCTCGGCTGTTGACCTTCAGCCGCGGCCGCATCGGTTCGCGCCAGGCGCTGCGACTGAACCAACTCTTGCCGGAGGCCGTGCGAATGGTGCGCCCAGAACTGCCGCCGTCGGTGCGGGTCGAAGTCGCGGCGCCGGACGACACGTGGCCGGTCAACGGCGACTGGGCGCAGCTCCATCAGGTGGTCCACGCCTTGGCCGTCAACGCCGGCGACGCCATGCCGGCCGGCGGCGTACTGACGTTGGCGCTGGCCAACCGCGTGGTCGGGCCGGAGGAATGCGCCGCCGACCTCGAGGCGCGGCCGGGCCGGTTCGTCGAGCTTTTGGTGCGCGACACCGGCCGGGGCATGACGGAAGAGGTGCGCGCCCGGCTGTTCGAGCCGTTCTTCACGACTAAGCGGACGGGCGAGGGCGCCGGCCTGGGGCTTTCCGAAGTGTACGGCGTGGTCAAGGGACATCAAGGCTGGATTAAGGTGGATACGGAGCCGGGCCGCGGTTCCACGTTCCGCCTCTACCTGCCGGCCGCCGCGGAGACGGCGCCGGTCGCGCCGCCGGCCCCGGCGGAGGCGCGGGGCGGCGAGTGCGTGCTGGTGGTGGACGACGAGGACATGGTGCGCGAGCTGGCGCGGCTGGTGCTGGAGCGGCGCGGCTTCCGGGTGCTGACGGCCGCCGGCGGCGAAGAGGCGTTGACGCAATACGGCGGCCACCCCGGCGCGATCGATCTGGTGCTGCTGGATTACAGTATGCCGGGCCTGACGGGTTTGCAGGTGTTCGAGGCGCTGCGGAAGCTGGACCCCGGCGTGTGCGTGGTGTTCTCCAGCGGCTACGCCCTGGAAGGCAACGCCGCGCCGCTGCTGGCGGCCGGCGCCCGCGCCTTCGTCGCCAAGCCCTACCGCCCCGACGAGTTGGTGCAGGCGGTTCGCCAGGCGCTGGACGAAAATGTGGACAAGCAATCCGTCATAACTCCACTACATCCTCCAGCAAGCTGACGGCGACCACCTCGCCGCGCACCACCAATACGCGCTTGCGGTTGCGCTGGACGCCGGTGGCCCGCGACGCGGCGACGTAGACCTCGCGCGTCGTGTCGGCGTCGCGCAGGTCGTGCAGGTCGGCGTGGTGCAACTCCAGGAAATGGTCATCGAAGCGGGTCAGCGTCCCGAGACAGACGTACTGGCCGCGCAGGTCCACGACGACTTTCTGGCCGATCATGTCTTCTAGCATGGCGGTTCCTCGCCGCACGGCCCGGCTTTCTCTACTGTAACGGTATCGCCGCCGCGCCGCCCGATGGCAACGCCGAATGCCGAACCCGCCGGAAGAAATCGTTTCCACCCCCGAAGAACTGACCGCCTGCTGCGCCCACTTGGCGGCCTGTCCGGCGTTCGGCTTCGACACCGAGTTCGTCGGCGAAGACACCTATCACCCTCGTCTTTGTCTGGTTCAGGCGGCGGCGCCGGATCGGCTGTTCCTCATCGACCCGCTCTCGGCGGGGCCGCTCGACGCCTTCTGGCGGCTGATCGTCGATCCCGGCCGCGTCGTCGTCGTCCACGCCGGCCGGGAGGAAGTCCGCCTCTGTCGGCTCTGGACCGGCCAGACGCCGGGCAACCTCTTCGACCTGCAAATCGCCGCGGGGCTGGTCGGAATGACCTACCCGCTGGGCCACGGCCCGTTGGTCGGCCACGTCGCCGGCGTCCACCTGGCCAAGGGCGAGACGCGCACGGAATGGCGCCACCGGCCGCTCACGTCAGAACAAATCCGCTACGCCTTTGACGACGTGCGTTATCTGTTGGCGGTTTGGAAAAAACTATCGGGCCGCCTGGAAAAGATGGGCCGGATGGAATGGGCGCGCGAGGAGTTTGAACGGCTGGCGCGAACCGCGTCGCCCAGCGAGCCGGCCGCCGACGAAAAATGGCGGAAGCTGCGCGGCCTCGGCTCGCTCGACCGGCGGCGGTTGGCGGCGGTGCGTGCCCTGTACCAGTGGCGCGAGGAGACCGCCGCCCAAACCAATCGACCCGCCCGGAGCATCGTCCGCGACGACCTGATCGTGGAGATCGCCCGCCGCAACCCGACGAAGGAGCGCGATCTCCAGGTGGTGCGCGGGCTACCGAAGCGCGACCTGGACGCCATCGTGGAAACCGTGGCCCGCGCCCGCGCGCTGCCGATTGAAGAGTGCCCGGACGTGATGGAGCGCGACCAGGACCCGCCGCAGGTGGCGCTGACGGCCGGCGTGCTGACGGCCGTGCTCGGCGACGTGTGCGCCCGCCTCCACCTGGCGCCCAATCTCGTGGCCAGCAACCAGGACGTGAAACGGCTGGTGCGGGCGCGGTTCGCTGACAGCGCGCTGCCGGCCGACGCGCCGCTGACGCAGGGCTGGCGCGCCGAGGTGGTCCTGCCGGAACTGCTGGCGGTCCTGGACGGCCGGCGGTCGCTGCGCGTCGCCGACGTGAAGGCGGCGGCGCCGTTCGCGTATCTGCCGGCGGACACGACGGAAAGGGGCGACGCCTCGGAGACGCAATCTTGATCGCGCCGCGCTTCACGGGAATAGGCGCTAATAGGTGAAACGCACGCCGCCGTAGACGCCGTATTCGCCGTCCTTGTTGTGCAGGTCGATCACGTTGTCGCTGCCGATGCGAAATTCGAGACGGGGAAAGGCGTCGAACGGCCGCGCCGCTATGCCGGCGTCCGTCTTGAACAGTTCCGGCGTAAACGACTGATCGGCGATGACCTGGAAGTCGCCGTAGAGATAACAGCGTTCGCCGAGCAGGTCCCAGGTAAGATAGGCCCGCGCGAACGGGCCGGGATTGAAAACGTCTCCGCGGCTGTCCACCATGTCCTTGGTCGGATAATAGCCCAGGCTCACGAAGGTCGCGCGGTCCACGTCGTAAGCCTCCGTGCCCAGCGCGTCGTACACGTTATTCAAGTAGTAGCGATTCTCCAGGCCGACGCCGTCGTTGTAGCCGGTCGGGTGCGACGACGAATCGCCGCGGTTAAGGTTGTTGTAAGAGTAGGCGAAGACGCGGGCCTCGAAGCGGCCGTAGTAGTTCCAGGCCGCGCCGCCGGTAAGGTCGAATTCCCGCTTGCTGAAGTCGAAAGCGCCCTGGCTCGAATTGGTGACGCCGGGCGCCGCCCGCTGCGCCCAGAACTGCATATCGGTGAACGCATAGACCCGTTGCGAGCGCCACAGCCAGAAGTTGAAATCCAACTCCAGGCTGAACAGCGCCTTGAACTCCAGGCCGTTGGGCGCGGTGTGGTCCCCCAGGCCGTAGCCGCGAAACCCCGCCACCCCCCAGACCGGGACCACGTGCGGCGGCTCCAAGGGGAAGGGGCCGTCGGTGACCGTCGGGTCGGGTGCCGGGGCGGGCGCCGCGGTTTGGGCGGCGCCGTCCGACGGGACCGGGACGGCGAACGGACCCTGGCCGCGGCCGGCGGGAACCAGCAGACCGAGGAGAATCAGGGAGGCGAAGGCCGCGCCGCCGATGCCGTGTTTCCTCATGCGGTCGCGCTCCTTCATGCGGCGCCGGGGCCGGCGATGGGGGAGTCCGGGTCGTCCACCTCGGGCGGCGGGGCGGATGGTGATACCGTTGCGGCCGTTTTTTGGGAAGTGGAAGTTACGAGCCGTCCGGCTCGGGGAAAGGGGGACCGGCGCCCCGGTCGTCACGCCGCCGCCCGCCGCGGCCGGGCCTGGATGTCGAACAGCCCGAATACGTCGTCTTCCGTCAGGCCCAGCGACGGCGGCGGGCCGGCGCCGCCGATCAGCTCGTTGAACAGCTCGCGCTTCTTCTCCAGCACCTCCGCGATGCGACCCTCAATCGTGTTGGGCGTCACGAAGCGCGTGATGAACACCGGCTCCTTTTGCCCCAGCCGGTGCGCCCGGTTGATCGCCTGGTCCTCCACGGCCGGGTTCCACCAGCGGTCGAACAGGAACACGTAATTGGTGAATTGCAGGTTCAGCCCGACGCTGCCCGTGCCGTAGCTCATCAGGAGGACGTGCTTTTTCGGGTCGCGTTTGAACAGGTCGAGGATCGGCTGCCGCTCCTTGTGCGGCACCTTGCCGTGGTACAGCAGCGGCCCGAACTCCGCCAGCGCCTCCGCGATCGTCTCCAGCGGCTCGACCCACTGCGAGAACACGATGGCCTTGCGGCCGCTCTCCGCCACCTCCGCCACGTCGGACTGTAACTGCTCCAGCTTGGCGCTCTTGCCCGTCAGCGGATCGAAATTGCAGATCTGTTTCAGGCGCATTACCAACTCGAACACGTGTTGCACCGTGATCGACTCTCCCAAGGAGTTGAGGTGGACGACGCCCTCGTTCTTGGCAAGCTCATAGGCCGCGCGCTGTTCCGCGGTCAATTCCGGGTAGGCGTCGCGGTAGACGCGCGGCGGCATGTCCGGGGCCGCCTGCTCCTTCGTCCGCCGCAGGATGCAGTCGCGCGTCAGCTCCGGCAGCATCTTGGCCGGCGTCTCCGGCGGGATGCGGCCGGGGTCCACGAATTCAAAGATGTTGATGAGGTCTTCGATCCGGTTTTCGACGGGCGTGCCGGTCATGGCCCAGCTGCGGACGCGGTTGAGGCCGCGCGCCGCCCGCGCCGTCTTGGAGTCGCGGCTCTTGATGCGCTGGGCCTCGTCCAGCACGACCACGTCGAAATGGACGCGCTCGTCGGCGACCTCGTCGGCGTCGCGCGTCAGCATCTCGTAGTTGACCAATTTGAGAGGGCAGTTGGACACGCGCCAGGCGGCGCGGCGCGTGTCCGTGTCGCCGCCGATCACCTCGAACGGCAGGTCGGCCGCCCAGGTGCGCAGTTCGCGCGTCCAGTTGACGACCAGCGGCTTGGGGCAGACCACCAACGCCCGGCGGATGATGCCGGCGTGGAACAGCAGACGCAGCGCCAGAATGACCTGGACGGTCTTGCCCAGGCCCATCTCGTCGGCCAGCAGGGCGGCGTCGCGCGGCATCAGGAAAGCGATGCCGTGGATCTGATAAGGGTATGGCTCGAACGGCAGCTTGACCTGCTTGCCGGCGAACAGGATTTCCAGCGGCGGTTGCAGCAGGTAGAGCAGGCGGTCCTTGAACAGCACCGTCTGGCCCGGCGGCTTGAGCCGGGTGCGGCCGGCCTTGGGCGGCGGCCCCGCGTCGTCGTCGGTTTCGGCGGGGGCGGTCGGCGGCGCCTTGGGGTCGGCCGGTTTGGTCAGCTGGTCCGGGGGCGTCGGGAAGCGCCAGCCCTGCGTCGAAACCTCCATCGCCAGCTTGCCCAGCGACCGCACCCACGGCGGGCTGGTCAGCAACGGGGCGGAGCGCACCGACGCCTGCAAGGGCCGCTCGAAGCGCGGGTGCGTGCGCACCTCCAGCGGGAAGTTAAGCCCAATTGCTTGATTTCCGGGAACCGACAATAAATCGACGGAATCGACGGCAAGGTCGGGAAGGTCTTCCACAAGTCGCGTCTCCGGGATGCGGCGAGGCCCCTTTACCATTCGGGCGCCGCCGGCCGGCGACTTGAATGCGGCCTTAAACGGCCCGAAGCGCAGGCGAGGAACCTCATCCCTCGCTCGCGCTTCGGGTTAGTGGCCGCCCACACCAACCCGAAGCGCGGGCGAGTCCTTGAACCTTCGCCCTCGCTTGCGCTTCGGGTTAGTTTCCGCCCATACCAACCCGAAGCGCGAGCGAGGGACTCGGTTCAAAGCCTCGCTCGCGCTTCGGGCCGTTCAGGACGCTTATTGTCCCAAGGCGATCCTCATTGAACATGCCGCTGGTCGGGCCGGCGAACCGTGCGGCGGGCGTGCGGCGGCGCCACAACGGCGGGGCCGTCGAGACGCAGCGTCTCCGGCAGCGGCGTCGTGGCGGCCCCGCCTTCCGGCCGGCAAAACGGAAGTAGGGCCGGTTCGCCGGAAGCGGTCGGGGTATGAACGCGGCGGCCGCCCTGTTGCCGGCGGCGGAGTTGCTTGAACTGGTAATCTTGCCACAGCCCGCGGAAGCGCGGGTTGCGCGGGTTGCGAAACAGCCCGGCGCGGAGGGCGTCGCGCGCCTCATCGCCGCGGTCGGCCAGCCGTAGGCCCTTCACCAGCTTTCGCACCGCTTCCACGTCGTCCGGCGCCTGTTCCACGGCCTGGCGGAGACGGGCCAGTCCTTCTTCGGTTCGGCCCAGGCGCACGGCCAGGAGGCCGGCGTCGCTCTGACATTGCGCCTGTTTCGGATCGAGTTCCAGCGACCGGCGGTAATGTTCGTCGGCCCGTTCGAGGTCGCCGCGGTCGTCGGCCTGGAGGGCGGTGGCCATGAGCAGATGATAGCGGGCGCTGTCGGGTTGGTGGGCGAGCGCCGCCGTCAGACAGCGGCGGGCGCGGGCGAACTGGCGGCGACGCAGGTGCAGCTCGGCGAGACGGGCCTGCGCCTCCTCGGCGGTGGCGTCGGGCAGTTCGCGGAAGCCGCTGAGCCGGCCCAGCACGGTCTCCGCGTCGGCGAACCGGCCGACTTCCTGGTACTTGCGTCCCAGGGACAGTAGGTGATCGAGGAAATTGAGGGTCGTGGTCATGGGGCTGCCTCCATGCAGCGGGATGAGTGTGCTCCGCACACGCCCAAGTCTAACACGCCGCCGGCCCTTGACAAGCTGAAACGGCGTCCAGTTGCCGACGCGAAAACCGCTCTCGACGCCGATCCGCCGTTGGCAGTATCCTTCCCGGTCGCTTCGCAACCCGATCCGGTCTGGGAGGCCATCGACTCATGGCGGCAAAAGAAGACGACGAAGGCGGCAAGAAAAAGGGCGGCGGCTGGATCAAGACCGTCCTGGGGATGGTCGGCGGCATGTTGTCCGGCGCCGTGGTGATGTACGCCACCGCCTGGTTGGACAACGCCGTCAAGCCGGCCAAGCCGGTGCCCAACTTCCGCGTCCAGCACGAAGGTTGCACCGTCACCTTCCAAAACCTTTCTCCCGGCTACACCGGCTGGTGGGACTTCGGCGACGGCTCCGAGTTGGTGCCCGTGACCGGCGACAGCGATTCACTCGTCCACAAGTACGACCAGCCGGGCGATTATAACGTCAAATTGAGTCTGCAAAATCTCCTGAATGAGCAGACGGAGCGCCAGGTGGCCCTGCACGTCGAGGCGCCGGCGGCGACCAAGCAGCCGAAGGTCCTGAGCCTGACGGCGGAGGCGATCACCCCGGAAGGCTACGCCCCGGCCACCTACAAGATTAGCGCCGACACGGAAAACGCCCCGCTCTGTCTTTGGGACTGGGGCGACGCCCGGCCGCTGGTGGTCGTCAACGAGGCGACCAAGCACCTGGAGCGGTTGGTGACGTTCGACAAGCCGCGCGATTACCACGTCACGCTCACGGCCATTAACGACACCATCGCCGATTCGCGGACAACGGTGGTCCACCTCCAGAGCGCGCCCGCCGGTTCCGTGAGCGTCGTCCTGACCTCGGCCGACGCCGGCACGGAAGTCCGCACGCGCGCCAAGCCGTTCACGCTCAGCGACACGTTCCGGCCCGACGCCAAGGGCGACGTTTCGCCCCTGAGCGGCCAGGACCTGTTGGCGGCGTCCTCCAGCGACAAACACAAGGAATGGATCATCCGCGACGTGGTGCTAACCGGCGCCAACGGCAAACAGGTGAACCTGGGCGACAAGACGGAAATGCCCCTCGACGCCGCCGTGCTGGGCTACCAGAGCGCCCGCGACCTGCGGCTGCAAGTGGGACAGGACCGCCGTTCGATGCGTCTGGTCGGGGAATTGGTGCGAGTGCGATCCGGCAAGACGCCCGCGCCGCCGCCGGCCCTGGTCGTGCAGGGGGAAATGATCGAAGAACTGCGTCATCCGGAAAGCCAGACGACGCCCATGACGGCCATGCTCCAGCTTCCGCCGGCCGGAAAAACCACCACGGAACTCGTAGCGCTACCCGCATTGCCGGCCGACTGGGTCGACGCCCAGCCGCGAACCCTTCACGTGGCGGTACAGGATGGGCCGGCCGTCGTGGCCAACGACGTGCAAGTGCCTTGCCGAGTCGAGCTGACGCTGCAGCAGCGCCGCTGCGTCCTCAGCGCGACGCCGATCAAAGGCAAGGACGGCAAAGATCAGGTGCGCCTCGACCTGTCGGACTCGTCCGGGCGGATTAACGCGAACTGAAGCAAACGCTGAGAGTAGAAGAGGGCGGGGAGACCCCGCCCCTACAGCGGTTTTCGCGTAGGGGCGGGGTCTCCCCGCCCTTTTTGGAGCCTATGCGCCCTGGAGCTGATCTGTCGCGGCTTCACCGCCTCCACCTTGGGCAGGTGGACGGTCAGCACGCCGTTCTTGCACTCCGCGGCGATACGGTTTGTTTCCGGGGCCGCTAAATTTAACAAATAGCAAGAGGCGTGCCAAGAATTGAGGCGCGTCCCGCCGACGTGGCGGACATCCCGCCGCCGCTGCACATCAGAACAGCAGATCCCTTCCCGCATCCCCGTTACAATCGTCAAAGTCGGTCCCATCGCCGGGCGGGGGCGCGGTCGCATGAAAACGTCTTCTCGAAAACATCTGCCTCTACGGCCGTTGCTGAACGCTTACCTCGCCGCCGGCCTTCCGACCGCCGCCGAATTGGGCCGCCTGCCCGGCGTCGGCCCCCGCTTTTCCGCCGTCCTCTCGGCCACCGCCCGCTTCCTCTATCCCGCCTACCTGGACGAGGCGTCCGACGCCGACCTGGGCGCCGCCCTGCTGCGGTTCTACGAGGCCGTCGTCGATCCGCCGTTGCACGGCGACGCCCTACGGCGGAGCGTCGGCGTGGTGCGGCACGGCCTCGGCCGTCTGCTGCGCGGCCGGGACGCCCTGCCCGTGAAGTGGGAAGCCTGCGTTTCGCCGGACGGCCCGTATCACGTTTCGGGGCTGGGGCCGGTCTTCTGGTCGGCCCTGTTCCAGGCGGCGCGGCGGACGCGGCGGCCGGGCTGGACGCCGGCCGTACTCGCGGGGTTGCGGCGGCTCGGTCTCGACGCCGGGCGGCCGGGCGACGGTCCCTCCTATGCCGATCTGCTTGCGGCCTACGAACGGATTCAGGCGTCGGCCCCGGCGCTGACGGCGTTGCACGTCGATCACTTCCTGACGCTGGCGGCGTCCATGCGCGGGCGCGATTTGGCCCGACGGGACGACCGGGACGCGGAAGCCTGCCGAATCTCGGCCGCGCTCCGAGAGGTGCGCGCCAAAACCCCCTTGCGAGATCGGTTAAAGGATCGCGGTGAAGCGATCGCGCGGGCGCGGGAAACGTTGGAGGCGGGGCTGTCTCAACGCGACGGCGCGCGGATCGGCGCCGCCCTGGCCGACGCCGACCCGGCCGGCGCCGCGCGGTCGGCCCTCGACTGGTCGGCGCACGGCGAGACGCTGACGCTCTGGGCGGGCCGATTGTGGGAAGCGGACGATCCCTACCCGCTATTGGCGTCATTCTGGGAGGCCGACCCGCTGCCGGGCGCCGGATTGTGGCTGCCGGCGGCGGTGTTGCACCTCCGCGACCCGCGACGCTTCGCCCCGTGGGGCGACGCCGCGCGCCGGGGTCACGCCACGCTCGACGACGCCCTCGACGCGGCGGGGTCGGCCGCCGAGCGCTACCGACTTTTCAACGAGGGCGCGACGTGGCTTTGCGCCCATCATCACATTCACCCTCTGGAGACGGCTGACGTTCTCGCCGCCCTGGCGCCCGAGGCGGCGCGGCGCGACGAGCCGGCGGCGACGTTCGGCGGCTTCTGCGCGGATACGTTCCGGTTCCTGGGGGAACTGGCGGACGACAACCGCCGCGAGTGGATGGACGGCCAGCGCGACCGTTACCGTTTCGCCGTCCGCGAACCGCTCGCCGAACTCTGCCGGGCGCTGGCGGCGCGCTACGTCGGGCCGGTGCTGCGCGGCGTCCACGGCTGGGACATCGACATGGAAGCGCGGAGCGGCCGCGCCCTGACGAGCATCTGCAAGAACGATTACGGCCGGTCGCGGCCTTATAATACGTCCATGTGGATCGCTTTTTGTCGACGCGGCGGCCGGCGCGACGCCCAACTCTTCGTCCGCCTGGACGCGACGGGGCTGCGTTTCGGCTTTCGCGTCGGCCGCAAGGCCAAAGAAGCCTGTCGGCGCTTCCGAACCAACGTCGAGAAGTATGGCGATCTGCTTTATCGGGTGCTGCGGGACGGCGGCGCGCCGGCCTGTTGCCGGTTCGGCCGGACGGACGGCGCCGACGCCCCCGTCGAGATCGCCGGACCCGCGGGCCTGCGCGAGTGGGCCGCGGGGCGGTCGTTCGAGATCGCATGTACCTTACCGGCGGACGCCCCGTTGCTGGGCGGCGACGAGTTGGCCGGCGAAATCCTGCTGACTTTCGACCGATTGCTGCCGGCTTTCGCGTGCGCCGTCGAGGACGACCCCTTGCCGTTCCTGGCGGCCCGGGCCGGCGTCGCGTCGGGCGACCGCTTCACCGACGCCGACTTCCGCCGCGACACCTTCCTGTCCGACGACTGGCTGCGGCGGGCGCGCGGCCTGCTCGACCTGAAGCGGCAGCTCATCCTGCAAGGCGTCCCCGGCACCGGCAAGACGCACGTCGCCCGCGGCCTGGCCCGCCTGCTGACCGGCGGCCGTGAAGACGCGGTGCGGCTGGTGCAGTTCCACCCCGCCTACACCTATGAAGAGTTTGTGGAGGGCGTAAAGGTTCGCTCCGTGGAGGTGAACGGCCGGCACGAAGTCACCTACCCCGTCGAGGACGGGCTGCTGTGTACCTTCGCCGCGGAGGCGGCCCTACGGCCGTCGGAGCCGCACGTCCTGATTATCGACGAGATCAACCGCGGCAACCTGCCGCGCATCTTCGGCGAGCTGCTCTACCTGCTGGAGTACCGCGACCAGGCGGTCGGCCTGCCGTACTCGCGTCGCGGCTTCCGCTTGCCGGCCAACCTCTACCTCCTCGGCACCATGAACGCCGCCGACCGCTCGACGGCCCCGGTCGATCAGGCGCTGCGCCGGCGGTTCTCGTTCATCGACATGCCGCCGGATTCGTCGGTCCTGGCGGCGTGGCTGCGCGTCCACGTCCCGGCCGACGGCCCCGGCTTCGCGGATCGGGTAACGGGTCTATTCGAGCGGCTCAACGCCCGGCTGCGCGCCGACCTCGGGCCGCAGGTGCAGGTCGGCCACAGCTATTTCATGGCGCCCGACCTGGACGAACAACGGCTGCGCTTGATGTGGCGGCACCACGTCCGGCCGCTGCTGGACGAGTATTTCGTCGGCCAGCCGGGTCGGTCGGCGGCCTACGACCTCGACGGGCTGCTCGACGGCGGGGCGCGTCGGCCCGATGTCAGAAAACGTCGGCCGGTCGGGGTTCCGTAGCGCCGCCCCATCCGCCCTCGGGCCGCGGCGTGGCAGAATGACGCCGGGACCGCGGAGGGGACTGTCATGCCGATCCACGATTGGACCCGCGTTGACGCGGGGCTGTTCCACGACTTTCACCAGGACTGGACCATTGAGTTGCGCCGGTCGCTCAACTCCGGCCGGCTCCTGCCTGGATTCATCGCCCTCACCGACCAACAGGTCGGCGCCCTGGCCGCGACCGCCGCGCCGCCGCAGGCGCGGTTCGTGGACGAAGTGGAGGAAGACGTCTACGCTCGCCGCGCGAACCGCCTCCTCATCCGCCACCGGCACGGGCAGGTGGTCGCCGTCATCGAGATCGTGTCGCCGGACAATAAGAACAGCCGCAACGTCCTCCGGGCCTTTGTCCGGAAGGCGTCGGACCTCATCTGGCAGGGCATTCATCTGCTGGTGATCGACCTGTTTCCGCCGTCCGAACGCGACCCGCAAGGCATCCACAAGGCCATCTGGGACGAGGTCGCGGAGCGCCCCTTTACGTTGCCCCCGGACAAGCCGCTCACGGCGGCCGCCTACCGGGCCGCCCCGACGAAAACGGCCTACGTCGAACCGCTGGCCGTGAGCGACGAGTTGCCCGCGCTGCCGATCTTTTTGACCGAAGACGAATACGTCCCGGCCCCGCTCGAAGAGAGGTACCGGGCGTCCTGGGCGGCGTACCCGGCCGCGTTGAAGGAGTTGCTGGAACAAGAAAAAGGACCATCATAGATTGAATTGATACTAATCACCTATGTCCCTTTCCTTCCTCTCCGCCGCGGTTTGCGCGGCTCGGCCGGTCGGTCGGCGGTCAGTTCGTCCAGATACCGCCGGATCTGCTCCGCCGACAGGCCAGCCAGGCGCTTCTCCGGCGGCAACGACTGCAACATTTCCTGCTGGTTCTCCGGCGGCAGCGCCTGCAATATTTCCTGCCACCTCTCCGGCGGCAGCGCCTCCAGGGCTTCCCGCTGTTCCTCCGGCGTCAGCCTCGCGAAATGCTCCCGGGCGTACTGGCGCTGGAAGTCCTCCATCGTGTACGACATGCCAAAACCCTCCCACCGAAGCCCCTTGAAGAGAAGTCCCAGCAGTAGGCTCGTGTTCTCCGAGTGCCGCCGATAGGCGCTTCTTCCCCCTCACTGGCGTGTCCGCAAGCCGAGAACCGCGCGAATTTCTTCCCGTGTTCGCCCCGCCCAGCGCCGGGCGGCGTCCGCCTGCCTTCGCCGCGTCCGGAAACCGGGATAACGCACATCCACCGCAAAGCGGTTCAGGAAGAGCAGACCGCGACGCAGGGCGAACAGGGCGGGATGATGCGGCCGCAACAGGCCAAGCAGGTCTTCCAGATTGTGGGTCCGAGGGACCGTCTGCCCCTGCTCAACCAGGAGCGCCTTCAGGAATTTCTCCGCGGCTTGCTGACAGCAAAAACAAACGAAGTCATTTTCCGCCGGCCGGCTTCGGGCGAGCTTTTGGGCCACGCGGTAGTCGCTCTCGGCCTTGCGGACCCACTCGCCCGTCAGCCTTTTCATACAGAACGTGGCCCCGGTCCATGATTTCGCGCAGGAACGAATCTCCTTCGGCCAGGCGCCAGGCCAGATTTTCGGGCGTCCGCACCAGCAGGTCCAGCGGAAAGTGATACTCGATCGCCAGGCAGATCTTCACCGCCTGGTCGAGTTCGTTCCGCGCCGGCATGACGACGAGGACGTCCACGTCGCTGTCCGTGTGGGGCGTTCCGTAGGCGTAGGAGCCGAACAGGATGATTTTCTCCGGCTGAAAGCGATCCGCTACTTCCCGGGCGAAGCGGCGGATCAGCCTCCGGGGAATGTCGGTCCCGCGATACCAGCGGGGCGACGGAGCGGGGTCAGTTGAAGAGCGTCTGGACTTCATACCTCGATTCTACTCCGCGCGCCGCTTTCCTGGAAGATTTCGCGGCCGCGCCCCGATGGTCCTTGGCTCCGCCCCGCGGCCGGGCGACACTCTACCCTATCCCCCCGCCCGTTCCCGCCATCGCCCGCCGTTCCCGAGAGGATCCCCCCTTGCTTTCCATCCCTGGCCGAGGCGCCGGCCGGTCGGCGTCCCGTAGCGCCGCCCACGACGCGCGGGGGCGGCGTGTAGAGATAAACATCGATCCGGTCCACGCCGTGGAAGTCCGTCCGCACGCAGCCCTGTTTTTCGAGTTCCTCGACCAGAATCCGCGTTCCTTCGTGCCCGGCCACGGTCACGACCCACACCGGCCCTTGAAGCGCCTGCCGCTCCATGTCCGCGGCATTGCCGCCGCCCACGAAGTCGTCCGGGTCGCCGTAATAGGCCTCGTAGACCTGGGGGAAGGCGACCCACACCTTATCCCCCCGGGCCTGGTGTTCGTGTACGTAAGCGAACGCCCCGCGCCAGTCGCCGCGCGAGCGCACGCTCACGATTTCCTTGGCCGTTTCCAAAGCGCCGTTGGCAAGCAACAGGCCGAAGAACGCCGCGGCGACCCAACGCCGCCGGCCCCGGAATCGCTCAAGGACCGCGCCCACGCCGGCCGCGCTGAGCAGCCAGAGGCAGGGCGCGGCGTACATCAGCAGGCGGTCGTCCATCGGATAGCGTTTCAAACAGGCGGCCGCCATGCCGAACACGATCGGCCCCACGGCCGCCACGGCGAGCGGCGGCGAGCGCCGAGCCAAGACCCACGCCCCGACGGCCCCCAGCAGGGCCATTGGAATGCCCACGGCCTGGTTGGCGTAGTTGCCGACTTCCACCGGCGTGTTGAGCGTCCAGAACAGGAGACTCCCCGGCGTGAACCGCCTCGGGAAGCCGGCGGTCCAAAACTCGTGTAAACCGGGATAATTGAGGTAGCGAGCGTGGAAATACCACATGGCGGCCCCGGATAGAAATGTCAGCCCCGTGAACACGGCGCACACGACGAGGTCGCGCGGCGAGCGCCTCCCCAGGGCGTGGGTGAGTAGCGCCGTGCCGGCCGCCCCGAGGGCGAAGGCGGCGGGGAACGAAAACCACGGGAGCACCAGCGCGGCCAGGAGCAGCGGCGCCGCGGCGACGCCCCTCCTTCGTCGGGGGTATCCGGGCGTGACATAAAAGCACACGGCCATGAGGACGGCTTCGCACGCCAACACGTCGAAGGAATAGGGATGTACTTCGCAGGAGTGCATGACGAAATGGGCCGAGAGGGCGCAGAAGGCCACGGCCCAGGGCCATCCCGGCCCGCCGACCAGACGGCGGGCAAGGGGGACCATGAGGAGCAGGGCCGCCAGTCCGGCCAGGAAGGCGGGCAGGCGCATGGCCAACTCGGACGGGCCGAGAACGAGGTAGACGGCCCGTTCGATCCACAGGTAGAACACCGGGGCGGCTTGGTTGCAATCGACGGCCCCGATCAGCGCCAAGAAAGGGCGGCGATAGACGTTGAACAGGATAAACGCCTCGTCGTACCAGTAGGAGATGGCGCCGAAATACTGCCGGCAAAGCACCGCCGCCCCGACCAGAACGACGAAGCCCCAAACCCAAGGAGACTCCCACGGCTCACGCCCGGCCGCGGCCGGCGCGATCGTCCGCGATCCCGTTGCCATGTCGCCAGAGGCATTCGACTGCATACGCCGTCCCTCCTTGTGGCGCCGGTTTATAATGCCTTCCGCAAACCGGGTCAAGGAACATCCGACCTGTCATTCTCCAAACTTCCCGTCTCCCATCGACGGCCCAAGTTAAGAAATCAAAGAGAAATTCCGATACACCATTAGACCGCGCAATTATGGATATCGATGAGATCCCAAGGCCGCCATGATCCCCTGGCTGCTCAAAGCGTTCCGGACGACCGGAACGTCCGTCGGAAAGCCCGCATCCTCGCCAGGTCGCGCCGCTCCCGCACGCCGGCGCGCGGACCTCCTGGCGGCGGCTCTGTTCCTATGCACATGGGCGCTGCACGGCCACGGCCTGACGCTCGGTTTCTGGCTCGACGACCACAACCACTTGGAACTGTGCCGGAAAAATGGCTTCGCCGACCTGGCGGGCGGCAATCGGTTCGACTGGAACAACCGGATCGCCCACGCCTGGTGGGCCACACGGGAAACGGGCTGGGTCTATTATCGCCCGCTGACCGTGGCCTTGCGAGTCCTCCAACTCCGCGCATTCGGGCTGAACCCCTTACCCTTCCACGTCGTTCACCTGTCCCTATTTAGCCTGTCCGTCGTGCTGTTCTACGGGCTGCTCCGCCGTTGCGGCTGGGGCGTCCGGGCCGCCGGGGCCGCAGGGCTGTTTCTCATCCTTCATCCCGCCAACGCCTTCACCACCCCCTGGCTCGCCAACGACGGTCCCGTCCTGGTCGGACTCTGGCTGCTGCTGGGGTTGTGGCTGATGCACGCCTCGGCGCGGGCAGGCCACCGCCGACCCGGACTGTTGGCCGGCGTCTTCCTCTGTTACGCGCTGGCCATGCTCAGCCGGGAGAACGGCGTCATGGTCGGACCCTTGCTGCTCCTGTTCGACTTCATGGGCGCCGGGCGGCCGGCGGACGCGACGGCCTTTCAATTGACATGGCGCCGACGCGGCGCGCTATACGCCGGGCTGGCCCTCGAAGGCCTGGCCTTCCTCCCCGTTCGCGCCTGGTCGCTGGGCGTCACCCCGCTGCCGCGAAGTCCCTATTTCCATTGGCCCACGGAGCCGGGGTTCATCGCGTGGTTGCCGTATAAGGTCTTAAACGATCTGATCTGTGTTCCTTTGGGTTTGCCGCTGCTGCCGATCGTGGAAGTCCCCTGGTGGCAGGCGCGGCCGCTGACCACGGCGGCGGCCGCGCTGGTCGTGGCGGCGCTGGCGGCGGCGCTGTACGTCCCTCTCCGGCGGTCGCGGGCCGCGTGGGGCGTCCTGGCGGGCGCCCTGCTGGCGCAGGCGCCGACGCTGCTGGTCTTCTCCGCGCCGTACAACTACTACCTGGCCACCGCCGGCTGGGCTTTGCTGGTGGGGATGTGGATGCGCCGCCTCTGGCCGACGCGGCCGCGCCTGGTGGCGGGCGCCGCCGGCCTTCTTGGGGCGTGGTATCTCGCGGGGTTGTGGGCCGGGGCGTGGGCGGTGCATTCGGCGGCGCGGGTCGAGCAACTGGTCCGCGCCGACGTGCTCGCCACCCGGCCGGCCGACTACCCGCGCGGGACGCGCCTCTTTTTCCTCAATCTGCCGTTTTTCGCCGCGGAAGTCGGGCCGGCCCTGCGCAACGCCGCCGACCGGCCCGACCTCGAAGTCTACCCCCTCACTCTGGCCCCGGACCTGTTCTTTCCCAACACCAAGGTCCTCGTTCGACAAGAGGACGACCATACGTTGCTGGTGCGTTCTCGCGGCGCGGCCTTCTTTTCGGGCGAGTTCGGCGACCGGGTTCAGCTGGGGTGGTACGGCGCCTCTCGAACCGACCTGGCCGACGGCCCATTCGCCGCCCGTCCCGCGGCGGGGCCGATGCCGTTCCGGGTCGAAGTGGTCGGGGCGGAGGCCGACGGCGTGCGGGCGTTGCGCTTCGTCTTCGACCGGCCGCTAAAAGACACCGGCTATCGCTTTTTCCTGTCTTCGCGGCGCGCCTTCGCGGAAGAACTCCATTTCGACGGCGGCCCGGCGGCCGGCGGACTCGGCGACGAGGCGGACTCGTCCGACCCCGAAGAAACCGCCGCGGGCCGGGACCTGGAGCGCGTCCGGCGGACGGAGATGGCCTGCCGTCGCTTTTTCCAACTCCTTGCACGATACCCATTCTAGTCTGTCACAATCCTTGCGTCCGACAAGCTCTTGCCTCGCCACGGCGCGGCCGTCAAACCGACATTTGGCGGGCCTCTGCAGTAATAGACCGCGGTTGGCCGCGGCGCATCTTGTCCCGGCGCCCACCGCAAGGGCCGAGACGCGATCCCGGCGGCGGCCGACTGCCCTTGCCCCGGCGGCCCCGTTCTCGGAGCATGACAAGGGGGCCGCCGCGGGGCCGGCCCCCGCCGTCGGCGCCGTCCCGCGAGCGGGGTCGCGCATGACCGTCCTGTTGAGCGTGCAAGGGTTGACCAAGGGCTACGGCCCCCGGCCGCTGTTCTCCGACCTGGCCCTCGACCTCCGCGCCGGCGAGCGCGTCGGCCTCATCGGGCCGAACGGCTCCGGCAAATCGACGCTCCTGCGCCTCTTGGCCGGCCGCGAGCAGGCCGACGCCGGCGTCCGTTCGCTGCGCCGCACCGCCTGCCTCGGCTACCTCGCCCAGGACGACGTTTTCGCCGCCGGCCAGACCGTCCGCGACGTGCTCCTCGCCGCCCTCGTCGGCGATCCTCTCGAAGACCATGAACGCGAGACCCGCGCCGCCATCACCCTCACGCAAGTCGGCTTCACCGACCCCGACCAGCCGGCCGACGTCCTGTCCGGCGGCTGGGGCAAGCGGCTGGCCCTGGCCCGCGAACTGGTCCGCCGGCCCGACCTGCTGCTGCTCGACGAGCCGACGAACCACCTCGACCTCCCCGGCATCGTCTGGCTGGAACGGCTGCTGCGGGCCGCCCCCTTCGGCTACGTCGTCGCCACGCACGACCGGGCCTTTCTGCGGGCAGTCGCCGACGAGATCGTCGAAATCAGCCGCGTCTACCCCGGCGGATATTTCCGCTCCGCCGTGTCTTACGACGACTTCGCCGGGCGGCGCGAGGACTTCCTGGAGGCCCAGGCCCGCCGCGAGGAGTCGGTGGCCAATCAGGTCCGCCGCGAGACGGAATGGCTCGGCCGCAAGGCGGCGGCCCGCACCCGCAAGGGCGCCTCCCGCATCGAGGACGCCGGCCGGCGGCGCGAAGAGTTGGAAGAGTTGAAATACCGCAATGCCGCGGCCGGGGCCGCCGGCGTCGATTTCGTCGCCACCGGCCGGCAAACGCGCAAGCTGCTCACCGCCTTCGGGATCGCCAAGTCGCTCGGCGGCCGGAAGCTCTTCGCCGGCCTCGATTTGGCCCTCGCGCCCGGCGTCAAGCTCGGCCTGCTCGGACCCAACGGCGGCGGCAAGAGCACCCTGCTGCGCGTGCTGGCCGGCGAAATCCCGCCCGACGCCGGGACGGTGGCGCGGGCCGACGGCCTGCGGGCGGTGATGTTCGAGCAGGGACGGGCGGCCCTCGACCCGACGGCGACGCTGCGCCGCGCCCTCTGCCCCAACGGCGACGAGGTGGTGTACGGCGACCGCCGGCTGCACGTCGCCGCCTGGTCGAAGCAGTTCCTTTTCAAGGCGGAGCAGCTGGACGTGCCGGTCGGCGACCTGTCCGGGGGCGAGCAGGCCCGCGTCCGCATCGCCCAGCTAATGCTGCGGCCGGCCGACCTGCTGCTGCTCGACGAGCCGACCAACGACCTCGACATCCCGGCCCTGGAAGTGCTCGAAGACAGTCTGGCCGAGTTTTCCGGGGCGCTGGTGCTCGTCAGCCATGATCGCGATTTAATGGATCGGTTGTGTACGGAAGTGGTCGGACTCGACGGCCGCGGCGGGTCGGGGCCGTACGCTAGCGTCGGCCAATGGCTCACGGCCTACGAGCGCGAGACGGCGGAGGCCGTGAAAGCGGCCGAACCGCCGGTTCGGCGGGCCGCGCCCCCGGCGCCGAAGCCGCGTAAGTTAAGCTGGAGTGAGCAGCAGGAGCTGGGGCGGATGGAGGCCGGCATCCTCTCCGCCGAGGAGGCGGTCGCCGCCGGCCAGGCCGAGGTGGAGCGGGCGGCGACGGCCGGCCACGCCGCCCTGGCCGAGGCCTGCCGGGCGCTGGAAGAGGCCCAGCACGCCGTCGAACGCCTCTACGCCCGCTGGCAGGAGTTGGAGGCCAAGCGCGTTTGATTTCTTGGCGAGCGGCCGGCGTGAGCCGGCTGATTCATTGCGGTCATCAGCCGGCTTACGCCGGCCGCTCGCCTTCTTGTTCGTGACCCCGGGAGGTCCGCCATGCGGCCGCGGGGACAGCTTTGGTTCGAGTTGCAGCGTGTGTGTCAGGACTTCCGCGATTTCTCCGGCCTTTCGCCCAAGGAGGCCGCGGAGGTGCTGGTCGCCGTCCTCGGCAACCTCCGGGCCGATCAGGAGGCGGAACGGCAACGGCTGACGGCGGCGAAAGCCGGCGCCGCGGACGCCCCGCCGTCGTGACCATCCGGCAAACCTTTCCTGCCGGCGGGGGCGGGTAAAGCCGGCAAAGTGAAAGGGGCGAAGGGATTGGGACGCGCGGGACCGCGGGAAAAGCGCGGCCGTCGGTCGTCTTTGCTTCCATTCATCGGAACATGTTCTTATAGTGGGGCGATCCGGTTCCATGAGACTCCTGAGCGGAGGGCGGATCGCATGTTGGAGCAGCGGACGGAAGAAGGGCGGGAACAGCCGGTCGCGTCGGAAGGCGACGACGAGGCGCGGGTCGCGGAGGCGCCGCGGCAGACGGAGGGGTTCCGGTGCTACAGCCTGGAGTTGTTGCTGCGGCTGGAGGACTGAGGCGCGACGGCGTCGCCTTGAAGCATCCGCGGCCACGGAAGGCCCCGGTCATTCACGACGTTGCCGGCGCCCGCACCGGCGGCGGCGCGGCCCACTCGCCGTCCGCTACTGGACGTTTCGGCGCGGCCGCCGTCTCGACGGGGACGGACGGCCGCTCCCCGGCGGGAAGGTTTCGGCGACGACGGTCAGGCGGAGCGAACGGCGCGTCGTTTATGGGTTGATTTGATGGGCGTCGGCTTCCGTCGCTTCCCCTCCTTGTTCGTCGTCGGCCCCCTCTGTCTTTTCGGATTCGTCCGGAATCGGCAGCCCGAGCCACTGGCGGCACTCCAGGCAGGCGCGGCGAAGGGTGGCGCGGGTGGTGCGGTGGTCGGCCAGGACGGCGGGGTCGAGTAGGCAAGGTTCGGCCACGGCGACGTCGATGGGCCGTCGCCAATCGAGGCGCTTGTTCTTCATCGGCGGGCCGCCGCGGTAGGAGGCGAAGCTGCCCCAACCGCCCTCGATCCAGCAGACGACCACCGGCGTTCGCGGCGCCTCTTTGAGGATGTGCCAAACGCCCCGGCCGAACGGCCCGAGCAGCGGCGTCTCGTGCTTCCGCAAGCCGCCCTCCGGGAAGAGCAGCACGCAGCCGCCGCGTCGCAGCACGGCCACGGCCTCGCGCAGCTCCGGCGCCTCGCGGCGGAAGGCGCCGATTTGGACGCGGATGGCGCCGACGACGTGGACCATCAGCCAGTGGATGATTGGCAGATCGTAAAAGGCGCTTTTCATCATCGGCGTGGTCTTGCGCGGCACGATCGTACTCAGCCAAAAGGGATCGGCATAGGACGAATGATTGGCGACGATGAGGAGCGGGCCGCGACGCGGTATCCGGCCGGCGCCGGGGCCGTGCGTCCGGATGCGGTACATCGGCCACAGCAGCCATTCGACGGCCAGTTCCAGCGTGGGTACGGCCAGTAGTCCCCAGGCCGCGACGGCGGCGACGCCGGACGCGGCGGCCGGGGCGCCGCACCACCAGCCGGCCGGGGCGAGGGCGCCGTTTTCGATCGGGACGAACGGGAGCAGCATGAGCACGGCGGCCGCCGCGTCGATCGGCGACGCCGGCAGCCGCGGCGGGACGACGGCCTGAAGGATCGCACGCAGGGCCGGCCCCGCGACGCCGGCGAACAGGCCCAGCGTCAGGCAGAAGCCCCATGACCAGGGCGCGTCGGAAAGGGCCGCGGCGAGCAGCACGGCGAACAGGCCCGTGGCGGCGATCGGGACGAGGCCGAGACCGCGGCGCGGATGGACCTGGAAGCCGGCCGCGGCGCAGCCGACGGCGGCGCCGATGCCGGTCATCAGGATGGCCGGCAGCCGGTCCAGCGCCACGGCGGCGGCCGTCACGACGGCGGCGCGGAAGGAGGTCGAACCGATCCGGCGAAGGGGAGAGGTCATGGGGCGCTCCGGGAGGGACGGTTGGTCCGGTGCGATCACTTCGCCATGACGCGCACCCGGAACCCCAGCGCCCGGCTCGCCGCGACCGTCTCGCCGAATATGTCCCCATAGGCGACCGCGATATGGTTGCTCATGTAGTGGGCCATCACCGTCTCCTTCGAGCAGAACAGGTCGGCCGCCATGAACGGCCACTGCCGCGTCGTGCCCTCCCACCAGGCGTCGCGCACCTTCGGCGGCAGCGTCACCGACTCGCCGCGGCCCACGTCCATCCAGGCCGCGTCGTCCTTGAGGTATGCCCGCGCCCAGGTGATCTCGCCCGGCAGGCTCTCGCCGGCGAACGTGCCGCCGGGGATCGGGAAATAGCCCGACGGCTGGCGGTAGCTGTGGACGCCCTTGAGCGTTTCCGGATCGTGATTGAAGGCGTAGGCGCCGCAGCTGCCGGAGTTCAGCAGCACCCACAGCCACCGCCCGTCGTGTTCGCCGCCCCAACGCACGTCGTGGAACATCACCGCCTGATGCAGCCCCTTCGCCTTCAAGAGCCGCTTCATCAACTCCATCGGCACGAGGTTGCCCTGGTCGGCCTCGGTGGCGGTGATGACGAGGTCGCCGGTGGACTCGGGCCGGCACGTTGAGTTCAATAAGCCCTCGCAAAAGTCGCTGGGCGGCAGCACCGGCAGCAGGCCGAGTTGGTACTGCCAGCCCAGGCAGTCGGCTTTGAACTCGGCCAGCAGGTCGAGCACGGCGAGGTACGTGGCCAGCTGCGTTTTCGTGGCTTCCTCGGTAAAATCTTCGGCCCCCTTCTCGCGCCAGTGGAACGTCACGCCCCGGTCGCGGACGAAGCGGAAGGCGTCCTCGACGCGCCGCGGTTCGACCTTTTTCACGCGGTCGGGCAGCCACGCCTGATCGACCTTGTGCTCCGCGAAGCCGTGTTTCGACAGAATGCGAGGTCCGAAATAGCCGTTAATCATGCCCATCGAGGTGTCGCCGAGCATCAGGGCCAGGACGCGCCGCTTGCGCACCTCCGCGGCGACGCCCTCGCCCAGCGCCAACGCTTCCGGCGTCACGGCGGCGGCGTAATGCAGTTCGTTTTCGGCGTAGCGGACCCGGCCGGTGGAACACCACTCGTCGAGGCGTTCCATGAAGGCGACGTCCTTGGTCCAGTCGGCGGCGTCGGTCCAGATGCGGCTGTGGCGGCGGTTGATGCTCTCCAGCGAGGCGCCGGTGTTGAGCAGGGCGACCAGACCGGGCCAGGTGCCGGAGAAGTTGCTGGCGAGCAGCAGCGGGTTGTCCTTGCCGGCGACGCCGTCGCAGGTGTGCGGGGCGTAGGCCCAGTGGACGAAGACGCCGATAAGCGGGTCGTCGAGGGGGCCGAGTTTGGTGATGGCCTCGTCCGGCCGGGTGAGGAAGCCGGGGACGACGTACGGTTCGCGGCCGAGTTTGCGCAACGCCTGCTCCAGTTGTGCGGTCGTTTCGCGGGCTTGCGGCGTCGCCCACTCGTTGGGCTTGGCGCGGTAGTCGCCGGGCCAGAAGATGCCGACTTTTTTCACGGGGATTGTCTCCTAATGCCGGCTGGGGCTTCGTTCGTATAATGTAAGGCGTTAGGGCCGCATGTTCACCGGCTGGCCGAACACTCCGAGGATTTTCCTATGACGCTCGAGCAGCTCCGGGCCGCTTACGAGGCCAAACCGTTCCAGCCTTTCATCATTCACCTCGCCGACGGCCGACAGATCCCGGTGCCCTCCCGGGAGTTCATCCAGGCGTTCCCGAATGGACGAACCTTGGCCGTCTTCCACAATGACGCGGCCCACGTCATCGACTTGCTGCTCGTGACGGACCTGGAAACCCGAACCGTCGCGCCGCGGCGCCGCCGATCCCAGGGCGAGTAGATGATGTCGGCGCCCGCCTCATCCCAACAGCGGCCGCGGCTTGCGCTCCGGGCCGTCGGGATCGACGCCGACGTACACCACCTCCGCCTCGGTGACGGGCAACACCTCCGGGCCGCGCTCCGCCTCCACGCTCACCTGCACCGCGATCGACGTGCGGCCGATGCGCACGCGCCGCGTCCAGAAGCGCACCACGTCGCCGACCAGCACCGGCCGCTTGAACTCCACGCGGTTCATCGCCACCGTCACCAGCGTCGGCGGCGGCCCGCCCGCCCGCACCACCTCGCGCCGGGCGCCGATCGCCCCGGCCTGGTCGATGTAACTCAGGATGACGCCGCCGAAGATCGTCAAGTAGTAGGCGTCTCGCGCGTTGCCATGCAACACGCTGCCGTTGGCGTCTTTCGGCATCATCAGCACTTGTAAGGCAAGGTAGGGATCGCTCATTCCGCCAGTGTATCAAAACGAAGGGCCCCTTCGCCGAGGAAGGGCCGGCGCGGGTGAACCCGCGGCCCCCCCCTTCTTGACCTTGCCCCCGCCGCGGCCCGAAGGTATACCCCCTAACCGCCTCCTATTTCCTTCACCCCTCTCGCCAGGAGGGATTTCGCGTGAATGCGTCTAATCGGGTCGTTTTTATATTCGTCTCGGCGGCCGCCCTGTCCGCCGCTCCCGCACGGGCCGGGGGGCCGACGGCGCCGGAGGTCCGGCCCGGCGTGGTGTTCGTCGTGGGCGGCGTCGGCGGCGTCGATCCGTTGCAGACGTGCGCCCCCTTCTCGCTGCGGCTGGCCGGCGTGCCGCACGAAATCCGCGTCTTCGAGTGGACGCACGGCAAGTTCCACATGTTGCGCGACTTGCAGGACACCCGCTATCTCCAGGACCGGGCGAAGGAATTGGCCGATCAGGTGCTGGCCGTCAAGGCGGAGGACCCGTCGCGGCCGGTCTACCTGATGGGCCACAGCGCCGGGGCCGCCCTGGTGCTGGAGGCCGCCGGGCGCCTACCGCCGGCCACGCTCGAACGGCTGATCGTCCTGTCGGCGGCCGTGTCGCCGGACTACGACCTGCGGCCGGCGCTGCGGGCCACGCGCGGCGAAGTCGTCGCCTTCAACTGCACGCTCGACCGCTTCATGCTCTTCTGGGGCACTACCCATTTCGGCACGGCCATCGACCGCTTCTACGCCCCCGCCGCCGGCATGGACGGCTTCCGCGTCCCCGATAATCTCGATAAAGAAGACCGCGAATTGTATAATCGGCTGGTGCAGTCGGACTGGACGCCGGACATGTTCCTGGAACGCCGCTGCCTGCACAACAGCACCTGTATGCCGCTGTTCCTGGGCCGGCAGGTGACGCCGTGGCTGACGCGGCCGACGGCCGCCCCGTAGGTCAGGCGGCCCGGACGGAAAAGTTCCCGTCCCGCGTGGACAGGTTGGGGCTGTAGAACGGGTCGCCGCCTTGCAGCCGATCGCCCCATTTCATCAGGAAGCGGCTCATCTCGGCGTGAAACCGGGCCTTCTTCTCCGGCGTGTCCTCGTGGCCGCGCGTGGCCGATTCGTGGTGGTAGAGTTCCGCCCACGGCGTCCAGACGATGCGGTAGCCGTTGCGGCGGACGCGCATGCACAGGTCGGTGTCGTTGAAGGCCAGCGGGAAGTCCTCGTCGAAGCCGCGGATTTCCTCGAACACGCTTCGCCGCATCATCAGACAGGCGCCCGTCACGGCGGAATAGTTCTGCACGGAAATGAGACGGCAGCAGTAGCCGAAGGCGCCGCGGGCTGCCCCCAGATGGACGTGGCCGGCCACGGCACCGACGCCGAGCACGACGCCGGCGTGCTGCACGCGGTCGTCGGGGTAGTAGAGCTTGGCGCCGACGGCGCCGACCTCCGGCCGCAGGGCGTGCTCCAGAAGCCGTTCCAGCCAGTCGGCGTTGATGACCTCCACGTCGTTGTTCAGGAACAGCAAGACTTCGCCGCGCGCCTGCGCGGCCGCGAAATTGTTCACGGCGGAGTAGTTGAACGGCCGGTCCCACGTCAGCAGGCGGAGGTTGGGCCGGCCCTCCAGCTTCTTGTAATAGGCGAACGTCTCCGGCGACCGGCTGTTATTTTCGACAAGGAGGATTTCATAACGGTCGTAAGCGGAGCGGCCCAGCGAGTCGATGCAGCGGGCCAGGATGTCGGCCTGGTCGCGGTTGGGGATGACGATCGAAACCAGCGGCCGGCCGGCCACCGCGTAGCTCGTCCGGTAAACGCCGGGGACCGGGCCGTTGGTCACGGCGCCGGCGACGCCGCGGCGGTCGAGGTGCGCCAGCAGCGCCTTGCGGCCCGCCTCAATCGCGTAGAGCTTCGCCCGGACGTTGCCGGCCGTGGAGCCGCCGTGGGTTCGCCAGTGGTAGAGCACCTTGGGGATGTGGACGACTTTCCGAGCCTGTTCCGTGGCCCGCAGCGCCAGGTCGTAGTCCTGGGCGCCGTCGAAGCCGGGGCGCACGCCGCCGACCCGTTCCACCAATTCACGGCGGTAAATGGCGAGATGACAGATGTAATTTCGGCTCATCAGCGCGTCCGGCGACCAGTCCGGCTTGAACTGCGGGTCGGTGCGGCGAAGCCCCCCGGCGTCGATCACGTCCTCGTCGGAGTAGAGAACGTCGGCCTCCGGTTCGGCGTTGACGGCGCGGGCGACCTCGAACAGCGCGAACGGGGCCAACGTGTCGTCGTGGTCCAGGAAGGTCACGAACTCGCCCGTGGCCAGGGCCAGCGCCGCCGCGGTGTTGCCGGCAATTCCCTCGTTTTGAGGCAGGAAAACGACCTTGATGCGCGGATCTTGGCGCGCGGCCTCCTCCAGCACGGCCCGGACCTCCGGCGACTTGCTGCCGCCGTCGGCGACGCACAGTTCCCAGCGGCCGTAGGTCTGCCGGCGCACCGACTCCAGCAGGGCCGTCAGGAACGGCGCCGGCGTCTCATGGGTCGGCGTCACGATGCTGACGACGACTTCATGGGGGAAGCGCGTGGAACGCTGTTCGGCCAGCTCGGCCTCGCCCGGCTCGTTCTTCTTGATCCAGCGGGCGTAGTCGTTCCAGGCGCCGACGACGTAGCGCTGGCCGAGCCGGCGGACCAGGCCGTTCAGCCCCAGCGCCGCGTCGAACAGCGATTGCACGACGCGCCGCCGCCGCGACGAGGGGGGCAGGAAACGGTCGCGCAGGCGGTAACAGCGACTGAGGATGCGCCAGCCGTGCGTGGCCTGGATCATCGTCAGATGCGCCTGGCTTTTCGCTAACAGTTCCTTGTGGACGCGCAGGCTACTTTCCAGATAGGCGACGTATTCCGGGCCGGCCTTTTCGGCGGCCGTGGCCCGGCCTTCGAGCGGGTCCAGGGCGTCCCGTGCGGCGGCCGCCGAAGAGGAATTCGTTTCCGTGGTCATCGTGCGCCTCTCGCCGCGTGGCGGAATCGATCCGGGGTCTGGTGGGGCATATACCCCGGAGCGCCCCCGCGACGCAAGCCGACTTCGCGGCCCCCCCTTGACTTCCCAGGTATAATTAAGGCGCCGAGCGATCTCATCCGTAACGCCAACTTCGCTTTAGCCCTCACATCCCGGAGGACGCATCATGGACCTGACCCTGCGCACCCGTTTGGAAACCGT
>Ga0182024_10002854_pt1 | contig 42145 bp, 32 predicted proteins | sample P32metaG_FD_120480 | JGI IMG/M metagenome (GOLD analysis project Ga0182024, IMG submission 120480) | Permafrost microbial communities from Stordalen Mire, Sweden - P3-2 metaG (Illumina Assembly) | ecosystem: Environmental > Terrestrial > Soil > Wetlands > Permafrost | place: Sweden: Stordalen... | reverse complement strand
GCATGCCAAACAGCACTTGTGTGCAGATGCCGGTTTCTACGGTGCGCCTGCGGCTCAGGCCATTCGTCGGCGCCGATATGTTCCGCACGTGCGCTCCCGGGGCGAGGAGTACCGGCAGAAGAAGCGGCATCCCCCTCGGCGTTGGGTCGTCGAAGTCGCACACTCGTGGTTCAATCGCTTTCGAAAACTGCTGGTTCGATACGAAAAGATGCACCGCTCCTACCTCGCACTCAACATGCTTGCCGCCGCGATCATCAGTTTCCGTCGAGTGCCGGCGCGGCTAAACTTTATTTTCGGATAACTTCTTAGTCAGGACGAAGCCTAGCATCGCGTATCCCAGTGGCTCTCCTGGGAACCGCGATATCAGTGAATGCCAGCGCTTGTTGGCTTCGTTCCAGTTACCGGCTTTATCGCCCTTTAGCTGAGCCGACCAAGCATAGGATATCGCCAATCGAGGTTCATTTGGAAAAAGCGCCATTGCATCGCGGAGAACCGCGTCAGCTTCGTCAAATTGCTTCTGACCAATTAATAAATCGCCAACGAACCGGTGGCCGTCCAGAACATGAGGAAATCGGGATCGCAGAATCTGAACCGGAGGATTGCTTCGGGCCATTCTCGACGCCCGTACGCCATCATTGCGTAGTCAAGTGCAGGCTCAAAGTTTGCTGGAAACAGTTCTAAGATTTTTCGGAAAATGCTCTCCGCTGCTTCCCTCTGTTCGAGCTTGCGCAATTCTCGCGCGAGGCGATAGTAGGTGGCGCCAAGATCAGCGTGATTGGTCGCGAATTGCTCCCCAGGAGACGAGAGCGTCAGCCCATTTACCTTCCTGCATCATGCCAACGATCGACTCAAGCATGCGCTGCATGACGGGTCTTGATTCAGACATTTCACATCCTGAAAATATAATGGGCGAACTTCCGCCGCCACGGCGTTACACTGGCGTCACAGTGCAGTCTAGAAGATTGGATAATTCGCTAGGCTCCATTTCGACATAGAATTAACACCGCACATGGAAGACAATGCGTTCACATAATAGCGCAAGCGGGAAATCGTAGTGCTACGTGGACATGTTGACGGAGTTACCCATAGCCATGTTTGGGGCTGGGCTGCCGACACTTCGGCGCCTGATAGCACCGTGCAGGTTTCGATATTTGTTGACGGCCGAAAAGTCGCCCAGACCGAATGTAATACGCTCCGCGAGGACCTGAAGTCCAAAGGATTTGGAGACGGGCGCCACGGCTTTCGGTACGATTTCCCAAACAAGCTTGATGAATCATCGAACAAGAGGCTCGCAGTCCGTTTCGCCGACACCGGACTACCGCTGGGCAACGGAGAAGTCATTCTCTCGAAAGGGAGAGTTTCGTCACTGCCCGTTCCCGACCCCGAACGGGCAAAGGAGTTAATGCGGCTGCCCGCACCGGAAAACCAGAGGGAGTTTTTCGATCTGCTAGCCCTGCTTGATCCAGAATATGGAATTTATCAGCTGATCCGACGATTTGACTTCGAAGGCTGGACCGCAGGACAAGCGAGCATCGCGGCGTTCGGAAAGCTCGTAGACATCGAACCCGGCGCCGCCGGTCAATCTTCCTCGGACATTGCCGACTACTTCAACGATCTACTATTCTCGGATGAATTTCAGCGGTCGATCATTCCGTCGTTGCTGCACGCGTATGCCGATAAACGTCGCCTTCTCTTCGTTCACATCCCCAAATGTGCAGGGAGCGATCTATCGAGGAACTTGCGCACTCGCTATCCGTCGCTGGATCAGCGTGTTATGGAGCCGGAATGGACCGACAAGGAAGAGCTCTTCAAGGAGTTGCGCGAATTCGTCGAACTTACGAGGTTTTCTGACACCATCTGCCTGCGCGGCCATATCGGACTTGATTACTATATTAAAAATGAACTCATACGTCCTTCCGACAGTGTGTTCTCAATCATGCGCGATCCGATCGAGATCGCGTTATCTGCCGTCAATTACGTTATGACGCGGATACGTCGCGATTTCGAACAGCAGCGGCTCGATCCGGACACTAAGAAATGGCTTAATCTTCTCGGCATCGCGGCGATTCCGAATCAAGTCAACGACGACTTTGCGGCTCAAGTCTGTTTGAAGGCGTTGTACAATCAGAATATCGTCATTCCCAATTCAATGTGCCACTGGCTGGGCGGTGGCAATGCGCAAGCCGTTGTGGAGCGGCTCGCTAAGCAGCGCGTGGAGCTCACCGATACCGCCCGATATAACAGCTGGTTATTCGATCGTTGGGGCATCTCGAGTGCTACGCGGCAAAACGAATCGATCAAATATATGACAGTAGGCACTCTTAAGCCCGCGGAGCGCGAGTATTTGGCAGAAATTTCCGGTGAGGATCTTAAGCTCTACGCTGCTCTGCAACGCGGGTTGGCCGCGTCCGGCCGGTCATCGGTAACTGGGCACGAACTGCTAGCCGGATGAGGCTATGCGACGAGCTTCGAGGCGATGACCTGGGCGAGATCGCCGACATTTTGCAAGCCATCGAGTTCGCGAGAAGTCATCCGCACGCCGAAGCGTTGCTCGGCTGCGACGATAATTTCAATCTGCTTGAATGAATCCCATCCCTCGATATCCTTCGCAGTAAATTCGGGGCGAAGTGCAAGATCATCAAGCATGAACACGTCGCGAAAAATCTCGGTAAGAGTGGCATAGATCTCGGTCTTGTTCGGCATTTTGGATCTCAGTTCTCAATGGCCTGGATGAAGGTTGCAGTTGGTCTGAATGAGGTCAGATCAAGCACGCTGCGGATTGCGCCCGTGGGAGACGAATCGATTACCGAAAAGCCCAATTTGGCGTAATGCTGCTTAACCATGCCGTTCTTCTTGGTCGGAATGTAGTCGCCGATCAGTCGGCGTGCACCGAGCCGCCGTGCCTCCTGCGCAATGAGATTGAGCGTTGTCTGCTCAACCTGTCGGCCCAGAACGCGACAGCTCATGAGCCAGGTGTCAACGTACAGATCGCCGTCACTTTGCAGACGGCCGATCACGATTGCAATGACCCCGTTATCGCCGAATCGGTCCAAAAGGCGCAGCTGCAAGCCAAACGCCGCGGGATCTTCCATCACCGCCAGCACATCGCCCTCAGCATAGCGGCGCGTGGTGAGATTGAACTGGTTTGATTTGTTGATGAGTTGCACCGTGCGCTGCAGTCCAACTCGGTCGAACCGTCGCCAGAGCAGTTGCATATCGAGGCTGCGCAGATAGGAGTCAAGATCGGTTGCCGAAGCTCTCGCGGCCTCGCGGTCGCGATTGTCTCGATACTGGCTTGTGCGCTCGCGGTCTTCGGCGGTAACCGAGAGCGCCTCGAAATAGCCAGCGTCGGCGATTGCTTTCCCGAAATAAGTCGGGTCATCCACCACTTCAGGGACTGCGACCATGGGAAGCTCGCGCCGCACTAGATTGCGCTCGAATGCGTTGTCGTCAAGGAAGACCAAGGAATCGAGTCCGATGTTCAGTTCCTCGGCGATTGCGCGGATGTTGTTCGCCTTGTCGGACCAGTTCGCAACGAAGCTCGCGATGTCCGCGCGCTTCAGCACCATTTCGGGATGGTGCTCGAACGGTTCAAGGGCGTTCGCTTCGTCATTTTTTGAGCAGACGGCCAATATTACGCCGCGACCTGCGAGTTCTCGGGCATATTGCTGAAAGGCCACGTAGGCTTCGCCAAGCGCACTTCCTTGACCGACGACGATGCCTTCGACGCCATCATCGCCGACCACACCGCCCCAGATGGTATTGTCGAGATCGAGCACCAGGCACTTCGATGAGCGCCCCTGCTTGGCCGCCAAAATCCTCGCCAGGAGATCGCCGTAGAGGGGCGCCGCGCCAGGAGAAATCTCCTGCTTCGACCGGTGCCACAGTGCATGATCATGCCACTGCGCAATCCCATCGCGTGCGATTCTTGTATCGAGGGCGAGGAGATCGACGCCTTCGGCGTCAGCCATAAGGCGCAAATCGTGATTGAGGCGCTCAAGAAACCAAGCGCGTGATCCTGGAAGGCGATGCTCATTATTTCCGAGGAGAGGAATGTGCACCTGAACTGCTGTCTGCTGAATAATGGGACAGCGAAACGCAGTCCGCGCAAGCCGCCACACTTCCTTAATCCGGCCCTCGATTTCCCTCAGGGCAGCATCGGCGCCTGAGACATCGAGATCGATCGAGACACCGGCCGCAAGATGATAACCATCGAGGGCAACGAGAATGGCGGTTGGCCGGAACTCGTGCAGAGACGATGTCGGATCGGACAGTTCTTGGAGATATTGTCCGAAGTCGTTCTCGTATGTTTCTATCCAGATATTGTGGCGGAGGCCGGCGACGCGGATCGCGCTGTGCAAATGTGTGAGCGTGCTCGACCCAAGAACCGCAAGGCGCACCGGTTTTGTGCCTAATCCCGCGGGAGCAGTGGGAAATAGGCGCTGGACTGCCGCGTCAAGGGCGTTCGTCAGCACGAAATCGAGGCGCGAGTTCGCAAGCTCCATCGCCTTGTCCCAGACGGTGGCATCGCCACTGCCAAGGTCGCGAAGGCGCGCACGCCTATCCGGAAGCTCGGGGAGCCAATGAAGATCCGTCATGACGCTGTCACGATTAAGGGCGCGTTCAGCAGCAGTTCGACTCAGGTGGAATCTGAGTTGTGTTGAACACGCGCCGTGGGACGGCGCCTGCTCCTAGTGCAATGGCTTTATGTTCAACTGAATGAAAGCTCCTGCGCATGGAGACATTCTTTGGTACCCGCGAGAACGCCGTCAAGCCATAGCGCCTCCTCACGCGAGTGTCGTCGTTGCCATGAGCTATATGCATCTGGACCACCATTGCGGTTGCATTTAACACTCGACAGTCTTGGGCAATCTCCGCGAAAATGGTGGTGGATCAAACACTTGGCGCGAGGGATGCCACAGATTCTTCATAATAATAACCAATTGAATTTGTTCACTTATTGGCCGGGCGGGGGTGTTATCGTTTGCTGACTATTATTATCGACGCGCCTACGGCCAGCATGGATAGGGAGAGTTGCGTTTGAACGCTAAAAGCGGAACTGTTGGGCGTAATCAGTTGAGCGAGTCATCTGAGACGATTACGTTTGGCGCCGAAGGAAACTGCGCAGAATTCATAGCGGCAGGATGGTCGGGTGCAGAGCCCGGATATAGATGGATGATTGGTGATGAGAGCGAACTTTGCTTCAAAGGGTGGTTCGGTGCATGCGACTATATCATCGAGCTCGAGCTCACCCCCTTTGCGGTACAATCATTGCTCCCGTACCAGCGGTTGACGGTTTCCGTCAATCGAACAGTCGTTGGCCATTCCACAATCCTGCAGAGCGGTCGACTGGGTTACCGGGTACCCGCCGCCGTCCTGAGGGACAGGAAAACCACATCGATCGTCCTGACTCATCCCGATGGGGCGCGCCCCTGCGATTTCGGCCGGGGCAATGACGACCGAGTGCTGTCGCTGTCCCTTAAGCGGCTCACCGCATGGCGGATTCGACCTGGGACGATGGGCCTTCGCATGCCAGGGACCGGCGGCATCAGGCTCTCGGAGATTGAGCAAAGTGTCGGGATGGCTCCCGAGAAATTCATATTGAATTTCGAAAGTCTCGGCGATAACTGCGAGTTTGGCCTCGTCCAACGGCGCTGCGGGGCCGAACCGCTCAGCCTCCTGCGGTTCTCCAATATCCAGCTGTCGACCTTACTGCGGGGGCTCGACGTTGGCTTCAACGGCCTTGGCGAGGCCGCCGATGTCGGATTTCGTGTGGAGGGCAAGGCGAAGGCGGAATACGTCATCCAGGAGAAGCGCTACGGGCTCTCCTTTCATACATTCCGATACCGGGGCGAAGTTGATGAAGAAAAACTTATCGCAAGCGAACCGGCAAGGCTTACATTCCTCTTGCGGAAATTTCTCGAGGACCTAAGCAGCGGCGATAAAATCTTCGTGTTTAAGAGAAACACTCCGTTGTTGGAGGACGAAATTCTACCGCTTTATGCGGCGCTTAATTTCCGCGGGCGGAATGTGCTGCTTTGGCTGGTCCCGGCCGATGAACAACATAAGTCAGGTTCGGCGGAGCTAGTTATTCCAGGCCTCATTAAAGGCTACATGGATCGGTTTGCTCCCCTCGAAAACGCCCACGATCTATTGCTCGAGGCTTGGCTCGAGGTCTGCGCTAATGCATACCGGCTGGCGCGAAAAGAAACATCGAGTTTTGGCGCCATACCGCGACGGTGGTTCGGGCTCTTGGGACAGGTGTTTCGCTTCGATAAGCGAAAAGATCTGCCCTCGGGTTGAGCGCTTCTCCAGCTCTGCCTCGGTCCCGTTTTCCGGCAGCACGGCCGCGCAGCGCACGGTGCTCTCATTAAACGGCAATCCGCCCACCTCGAAAAACGGTGCAGCGCCAGAGCTGAGCGTTCGCGTAGTAGGGGCGGACCGTGGAAAATCAGATCAGCCGATTTTCGATCTACAGCGTGGACAGCTTCGTAGGTGGGTTAGGACGGAGCATCTGCACATAGTGCTTGAGCAGATTCGTCAGCGTGGCAGCCTGATCCTCTGGAAGCACTCGCGCGGGATGAAGCGTCCAGGTTTCGATAATCGCCTGATCAGGAACAACGCCCAGAGTGGATTCTATGGTCTGAATTCGCTGCTCCGCATGCGCAATCCACGCAAGGTCGGTTGGGTCTTGCGGGCTACCGTTGTATATAACGCCCAGCGGAATTTTCGCGGCATGCAGAAACTTGGCCTCTGCTTGCAGGTCGCTCTGCCAATTCGGATTGTCCCAACTAATATCAGCCTGCATAAATGCCAGTGGTTCACCGACGGCGGCTTGATATGCCACCGGCCATTGTTGCATTTGGTCCATCCAATGGCTCGCTGTCGCTGCGCCAATAGACTCAGCGTCGCCAACTTTGATCCCTGGAAATACGCTTTTTGCCTGCGCTACCTTAACTGCCACCAGCTTGGCTACATCGGCGATCGAATCGTGGCACGCATTCGGTCCGTCGTAGTAGTGGCCGTACAGCAATGGTTCGTCCATTACAAGGTATTTCAATTCTCCGCCTAACTGCTTGATATGCGTTACGGCCCGCAAAATGCTATTGGGCCCGGAATATCCTTCGACTTGATGCCCGCACCGCGCACTTTCAGCGAACATCAGTCCTGCCATGGCCAAGGCGATGTTCCGGCGCTTCATATCAGAAATAATTTGACTCAGCTGTTGGTCTGTTGCGAATACGACATATTGATTTGACAGTAGAAACACCTGAGTACCGGAGGCGCCCACAGTCCAAGCGGCCGCCGGCAAAAAAAGGTCCATAAAGTCGTTCGGCGCATATCCCTTGAAGTTCCTCTCAACGGGATCCACGGCCCCAAACCATATTTCGGCCGCCACCGTACAGGTCGAAACCGCCGAAAGACAGAACACGAGAGTCCACAGGACGAAGCGAGAAGGCCGCTGTCGGAAATTCATCGTCGCTCTCCACTCGATTGGCAAAGCCATAATAATAGTGTTGCAGGTAGCACCAAAAAAAGCCTGGCAAAAGCCGCACTTTCGAGCAAAGCCAAGGTTATGAAAGATATTGAGGAAATCACGCCGATGCATTGTTGTTCCAAGCAACCCGAGGCAATGATGCTCGAGCGATCTCAATGGTCGGGTTTATACCAATCAATCGGTGATATCGCGTTGAAGTGAGGGTTGAACGTCGCCCAGGTGACGGCAAACGCCACGCGACACGTCTTGATCATGCAGGTCAAAATGTCGCGGCGCCTCAGGTAATCGACAATCGAGGTGAATCGGCTTTTTCTTGAGCGTGGCGATGGCGCCAATCGCGGAGCGGCCTAAAACCGTCTGCGGATACGCCTTAGACGTGGTTCTGAAAGCAAAGAATATCGTCCCCAACGGCAGCGCGCTCGTTTTTGGTGCAGCGGTCGAACCCGCCTTCCAGTTCCGACAGATACTATCGAATTAAAATCATTCTGCCGGTGCCATTGTTCCCGTAGAGATGGCGAGCCCCAGCGGACGAGCATCGCTTTTGGGACCCAAATCGCAAGGGCGCAAGACGGGTGGGGTCACCAATTTGACGAGCGCCTCGGCAGACTCCTGGATCGACAGGGATCCGATCAAAACGCCGACGTCGCGGGCAAGGACTACACTTTTGGACCCGACCTCCAAACGGCAGCGACTGGCGAATCCAGCCTGGATTTCGTTTTGAATAGGTACGGTAATAAGTAATTCACAGGGCTGAAACGGCTGCGCCTGCACGCGCCAGACTATTTCTGCCTCTCGCGTCCAGCGGAAGGACGCGGCGCCAGAGCCTTCGACACCGTGCCAGCTAGTTTTCTGTTCGGGGGGGATAGTGTCCCCGCGCTCCGGCGCCGTGAGCTGGAAGAACTGGAAGGGGCGCCCCACCAGCGACAGAATTCGCTGAGATTCTGGGGACATATCCGGGCCAGCAAATGCCGTGCCCCCGGTCCCTACATGCAGCACCAGCCCCGCGGACTGACCCAAGCGCGCAAGGGAATTCAGAGAGTAGATCGAGACGTGACCGTTCCGGGGAGCCACGTACCACCAGTTTGCTCGAATTTCCCCGATTGTCGGCGGCTGAATCGCAGTACTGAAGATTACGCAGCCTTTAGAGTCAAGAAGACTTGCGATATCAGACAGCGTGCCTCGGGGAGACGGGGTGTGCTCAAGCACTTCAAAGCAGGTGATGATGTCAAATGGACCGTCAGGCCGGGGTGGACTGGAAAACGGATCGTAGCTCGAGACCGAGCCAAAACCGTGTGAGCGAAGGCGGTCAGCGAACACACCGGAACCGGACCCGTAGTCCAAAATCCGCAAGTGTGCGAGGTCAGCCAGTCGCCGCGCGATTGCATCTGCTTCGCGCTCGGGTCGGATGCCGGCGTACTCACCGTCGACCTTGATGTAGTCGTCATTATAGACAAATCGGGCGAAGTCCTGTGGCGTCCAGTCGTCGAAGAATTGAGTAAAGAGGAACCTGCACACAGTGCAGCGGCAATAAGGGACTGCCACACCAGATGCGTCGAAGGGATAGACCTCGGGCTGGTTGCAGCTCTTGTTAAAGTCGACCACGTCAAAGAAGTAGGATTCGCTACCACATATCTTGCAGGGCGTCGTCTTCCTATTTGCCAGACTCAGGTGTGGTAGGGCCGCCAATTTGTCAAATAGCTGCTCGTCCATAATGCTTCCTACTCAACCGACCGGCTAAACGACTTGATCATAACGGATTGATCATAACGGACCGCGGGAACGCGGTTAAGGGATTCGCTCGATCGGATCGCATTCCTGAAAGATCCGCGAAATGGTTCTGTGCTCGAGTAGCCTGTAATTGAGCCAGATATAGCCACACAGAATGAGGCTCGGCGTAATCCTGGTGGATCGAGCTCGTCGAACCGCCCGGATTAGTTGGACGTCCTTGTCGAATCCAGCACCGCCGTCCGTGCGCGACGAATGACAGGCGCGCTTCTGCCGAAGCGGACGTTGAAGTGTCGCTCAGGTAGAAGTTCTTGCACTGCGGAACGAGAGCCGTGAACTTCAGCGGGTATTCGGCACGAGGATCCTCGAGAACCAAAAAGTGTTGCGCAAAGCCTTGAAGGGCACGGAAATGCCCTTCTCGTGCGTACCGTTGTGAAGGACGAGTCGCTAGAAATCGACTCGGGGATGTGGCGCCGCCCGGCATTCTTCGCTACGTCATCCGGTAAAGGCGCTATCATTGCCGCGTCTGTAATCGGGGCCGTTCCTGCGGACCCAAACCAGACCGGGAGCTGCCACCGTGCACGGTTGCCGCCTTGACTCTGCCCCAGACCGGGCCCGCGCGAAACCCACACAAACCGAGCTAAGGCCATGATTAAGTCAAGTTTAGCGCTTCTTCTGACATGTCGCTTATAGTTACGGCATCGGTACCCAATAGGTCAGGCAAATGCAAGCGATAGGGTCGCAACAACCAAGTCCTACAACGGCAATTTCAAGCTCGCTTCGAGCTCTGGCTGCCGTGGCCTCGCGCCTGGGCTTGGACGTGAGCGTCGACCAGTTACGGCGACGCTTCGCCTTGCAACCTGGAGAGCCCGACACCCCCACGCTCATCGCCCTGGCGCGAGAGCTCGGCCTCGAAGCGGAGGCTCTGCGTCTGACGTTTCAGGAGCTACCGCGACTTGCCCGCGCATTGCCCGCCATATTGCGCGCCAAAGATGGCGGTGCCCTGATACTTGAAGATGCGCGCACCGACCCCGCCAAGGGCACCGTAGCGGTCATTCGGGACCCCAGTGCTACCGACGACGTGGTGCTTGCCATCGATGAGCTGCACCTCGCGGAGGTTTGGGAGGGTGAAGCGATCCTCGTCAAACGCCGTCATTCCAGCACCGACGAGCAGCAGCCCTTCGGGATGGCCTGGCTCGCCGGGCAGGTCCTGAGGGAGCGCAAACTATTCAAGCAAATCGGGGCAGCTGCCATCGTCAGCACGGTGTTTGCCATAGCACCCCCCTTTATTTTCATGATCGTGCTTGACCGTGTGCTGGTCAACAACTCTATATCCACACTCAATGTCATTGTGGGTGCGATCCTGGTCATGCTCGTGTTTGAAACGGTGCTCGGGTACCTGCGTCGCATCTTGACGCAGGTCGCGACCACGCGGATCGACGGACGGATTAATTTGTACATCGTGGAGAAGCTCCTCAAGCTGCCGATGGACTATTTCGAGCGCACGCCGACAGGGAAAACTCTCAGCCAGCTCAGCCAGATCTGGCTAATTCGTCACTTCCTGACCGGGCAGCTCTTCGGGGCTTTTCTGGACGCCGTGCCGCTCATCGGACTCGTTCCGGCAATGCTGCTTATCGAATGGCACTTGGCGATCTTGGCTTTTGCGCTGGCGGGCATCATTTTCTTCATCGTCTTGGCATTCATGAAGCCGATAGGCCGGCGGCATCGCCAGGTGGTTATTGCGGAGCAGGCCAAGCACTCGCATCTGGTCGAGACGATTTATGGCATTAGGACGGTGAAGTCGTTGGCGTTGGAAGGGCGGCGGCGACGGGAGTGGGACCATCGGGTCGCCGATGCGGCCGCTGCCCATCATGCTTTTGGGATCACGTCGAACTATCCGCAGACGCTGTCGCTGCCATTCGAGCGCTTGATTTATTCCGGCTGCATGGCCGTCGGCGCCTATATGATTGTTGTCAAGCCGGGTACGATCAGTGCGGCGGTTGCGACGATCACTGCGGGTCAGTTGGTCGCCTTTGCGATGCTGTCTATGCGGCTCGCCATGCCCCTGATCAGATTCGCGAATCTACAGATGGACTTGGCCGAAGTGCGAGGGGCTATCGGCGAAGTGGCAAACGTCGTGAATGTTGCCCCGGAGGACACGCGCGCCAACGGCCTGCACCTGCCGATCAAGGGCGAGGTATCGTTCAAAGAAGTGCGCTTTCGTTACTCACCGAGCGCACCGTATGCATTGGAAGAGGTTTCCTTCAACGTGCCGGCCGGTACGATGCTCGGCGTCATGGGACGCAGCGGCTCGGGCAAGACGACTGTGACGCGTCTGTTGCAGTGTCTGAACACAAACTATGAGGGAATGATCAAGATTGACGGTATGGATCTGCGCGAGATCGACCTCATGCATTTGCGCACGCACATCGGTGTCGTGCCGCAGGAGAATTTCCTGTTCTCAGGGAGCATCCGCGAGAACATCGCGATGGCCAAGCCGGATGCAAGCTTTGCAGACGTCGTGCGGGCGGCGCAGCTCAGCGGCGCCGAGGAATTTATTGAGTGCCTGCCGCGTGGTTACGACACCGAGCTTCAGGAAGGCGCCACCAATCTGTCCGGCGGCCAGCGCCAACGTTTGGCGCTCGCGCGTGCGCTCCTTATCGACCCGCCGGTGCTGATTCTCGATGAAGCCACGAGCGCCCTCGATGCGGAGAGCGAGGCGATCGTCGGCGCCAATTTGAAGCGCATGGCCAAGGGCCGCACGGTGATATCGATTTCGCACCGCCTGTCGATGCTCGTCGACTGCGACGCCATATTGGTGCTCGAGCGTGGCAAGGTTTATGACCTCGGGACGCACGAGGAGCTACTGCGACGGTGCGATATCTATAAGCACATGTGGTACACGCAGAACCGACATCTCGATCCACGCGCTGCCGAGAAATCGTTGGCAGTGTCGCGCGGGGCCGCTCGATGAGCCTGCAGCTCGCCAATCCAAGCAAACTTCCCGTTGTGCGCCGCAGAACGGACATGGTCGGCGACGTGATCGGCGCGTTCGAGTCGGACACCATCGCGGTGTTCCGGCGCACTGCGCCCATTCATGAACACATCATCCTGTACGTGATGTCCGCCATGGTGGTTCTCGCCGTCGCGCTCGCGGCCGTCGTGAAGCTCGATCGCGTGGTCACTAGCCAGGCGGGTTTTATTGCCCCGACGGCTGGATCCCTCTATGTGTCTCCACTCAATGCGTCGGTTGTGCGGACCGTAAATGTGAAGGCGGGCGAGGTCGTGAAGAAAGGTGAGGCGCTCGCAACGCTCGATCCGACCTTCACCCACGCGGACCTCGTACAGCTGCAGCAACACTTCGACAGTGATCAGGCAGCGGTCAATCGCGAAGAGGCTGAGCTTGCAGGACACCCTTACGAATTTTCCAGTGCAAACACTTATCAGGCGACTCAGGGAGGACTGTGGCTGAAGCGGGAGGCGCAATATCATTCCGACCTTGCCAGTCTCGACGGCCAAATCCACAGCGCCGAGGCGCAAATGACGCAAGCCCAGTCAGATGCTGAGAAATACCAGAAGCGGCTCAAGCTCGCGGCTGAGACTGAAAACGTGTATCAGCCGCTACTGGAAAAGGGCTATGTGTCCAAGCTGCAAGTGATGACGTCAACGGATGCTCGAACTGAGATGAGCCGCCTGCTAGCGGACGCGGAAAATCAGATTTCTCAGTATCGGGAGACAGCCGCCTCCCTGAAAGCGCAGCGCGAGTCCTATATCCATAAATGGTACTCCGACACGTCCACCCAGCTCGTGTTGGACCGCAACGATCTGGACCTGACGCGAGATAGTCTGGCAAAGGCGCAGAAGCTCCAGGAGCTGACGAGCCTCGATGCGCCGGCGGACGCTATCGTACTCAAGGTGGGCAAGCTTTCCCCGGGTTCGGTGGCGGCCGGCAGCGGCACGGATTCTATTACCATTGGATCGGACCCGCTGTTTACATTGACGCCGCTAGGTGCACCGGTGGAGGCGGAACTCGATATCAGCACTATTGATATAGGCTTCATCGCGGTCGGCGACCCGGTGCAGGTGAAGCTCGACGCCTACCCCTTCCTCCGACACGGCATGGCTAAAGGGGTGGTCAGGAGCATCAGCGAAGGGTCATTCTCGGTCGACGCCAACAACACGCCCGTGAGCCCGTATTTCAAGGTCAGAGTCGCTATAAAGGATGTGCATCTGCGCAATGTCCCAGCGGGTTTCAGATTGATTCCCGGCATGACGATTGCCGGCGATATCATGGTCGGAAGGCGCACGATACTGTCCTATTTGGTGGAAGGCGCACTGCGCACCGGATCGGAGGCGATGCGCGAACCGTAGAGCCTGAAGATTTGTGCAATGTCGTCAGGCGCCTTTTGCTCCGTCTTGCCGCCCTCGATGATATGCAGCGCAAGTTACTGGCTCTCGTACCGCTCGTTGAAGACAATCTGGGCCGGTTGTCCGGATCGCAGCGAGAAAATTGCTGTCGACTCTCACGTTTAAGCCCCAGGTTAGCAAGTCATTCATTGGAAAACCCCGCGAGAGTTGGCAATCCAATCCCTTACGCTCGGGGTCCGTTAACCATCAGGCAACTCGCCACATTTTCTGATATCCGCTGTACAGGGCCTCTGCCCGAATTGCAGAAAAGTACAGGTCGAGCACCAAACCCTTACCACCAGCCTTCGGCCCAACGCCATAGTCATCCACACAGACGATCGTACCGGGGCCGATAAGCCGCTGAGCTGCCATAAGCTCCATCGCGTGGTGAATAGCACTCGGCATTGGATTTTGCGGATCAAGGTCGTACGAGTCGAGGTAAAGAAGATTTGCTGGACGGTCTATCAACGCGCCCAAGTTGTGTAACGTAGCAACTGAGTCGCCGAGGATTAGATTGGTCGAGGAGCTACAAGCTCTTCGCGACGTTTCGATGCTTTCCATCGTCACGTCAATCGAAAAAAAGACTCCACCGCGACTCTTGGCAAGCGCATCGAACATGAATGTACTCTGCCCATCACCCTCCCAATTGCCCGGTATGCGCAAGCATCCGGTTTCCATGATCAGCAGCTTGTCCGGAGGCCTCGGGAGAGACCGGAAAATTGTGGCGAACCCTTCTGCCCGGTCGCGAAGTCTGGGGTAGAAGAACCGCTCGAACTGCTCATCGAAGGGTAGCCCAGAGTCCAGTTCCGGCATTCCGACAAATGCCGGATCAGCTTCCTTGCGTCCCCCGGACTTTATATCAAGAGTTCGAGCCTCCTTGTAAAGGCGCTCAATGGCCGGGGAAGCAGCGATGTCACGAGCTACGGACTCGACCTGAACATCGGTCTGCAGCAACCGGTTGAGCATTGACTGACCTTGCTGCGGCCCTGCAAGCTGATCCAGCAACTCGACGACCCGCGTTAGCGCTTCACTATCCTCCATGGATGCTCACACTTTTTTGGGTAGCCGTACGATCGGCCGCGCGCTTTGATAGGACCATACGCGATGCGCTCTCAGAGAGGCCCGATAAGATGCTCGACGATCAGCGTTGCGGCTTGCTCAGCCGTGGTTTTGGTCGTGTCGATGTGGATATCAGGGGCGATCGGTGCCTCGTAGGAGCTCGCAATGCCGGTAAAGTTCGCGAGTTGTCCGGCTCGCGCTTTCTTGTACAACCCCTTCACATCGCGCCGCTCGGCGTCCGCCAACGGCGTGTCGATATAAATTTCGATGAACTCGCCCGGCAACATCATGTCGCGCACCATCTGCCGCTCTGCGCTGAATGGCGAAATGAATGCGGTGATGACGATGATGCCGGCATCTGTCATGAGCCTGGCCACTTCGCCCACGCGGCGAATGTTCTCAACCCTATCGGCGTCGGTGAAGCCAAGATCTCGGCTGAGGCCGTGTCGGATATTATCGCCATCCAATAAGAACGTGTGCCGATTCATCCGGTGCAGCTTTTTATCCACCAGATTGGCGATCGTCGACTTACCCGCACCCGACAGACCCGTAAACCAAAGAACCGCCGGGCTTTGATTCTTAATTGTCGCGCGCGCTCCGCGGCTGACATCAAGCACCTGCCAGTGGACATTTTGACTGCGCCTGAGTGCAAAGTGGAGCATGCCGGCGGCGACGGTGGCGTTGCTCAGCTTGTCGATCAGGATGAAGCCGCCGAGGTCATGGTTGACCTCATAGTCTTCGAAGACAATCGGACGATCGGTTGAGAGGTTGGCGACGCCGATCGCATTCATGGACAGCGTCTTGGCCGCCAAATGATCCATCGTGTTGACATTGATTTCGTATTTGGGCGCCTGCACTGTCGCACTCACGGTCTGCGTGCCTAGTTTCAGCCAATAGGGCCGGCCGGCGAGCATCGGATCCTCACCCATCCACACGATGGTCACTTCGAATTGATCCGCAACTTGCGGCGCTGCGTCGGCGGCGGCCAGCACGTCGCCGCGCGAGCAATCGACTTGATCCGCCAGGCAGATCGTGACGGACTGGCCAGCGACCGCTTGAGGCGCTTCGCCGTCAGGAGTCAAAATGCGGCTGACCGAAGATGTCAGCCCGGACGGCAGCACGCGAACCTTGTCAGCAAGGCTGATCGATCCGGAGCAAATCAGGCCCGAAAAACCACGGAAATCAAGATGGGGACGGTTGACCCACTGCACCGGCATGCGAAACGGTTGTGTCCGCGCGGCATCGATATCAACTTCGACGGTTTCCAAATGCTCGATCAGTGACGGGCCCTTGTACCAGGGCGTGTTGGTGGACCGCGTGGAGATATTGTCGCCCGCCAGCGCCGAGATGGGCATGGCGAGAAAATCCTTGATGCCAATGCTGTCGGCGCAGCTTCGATAGTCGGCGACAATGGACTCAAACGTGCCTTGATCATAGTCGACCAGGTCCATCTTGTTGATGGCCAGTACGATGTGACGAATGCCGATGAGGTGGACCAGGAAGGAGTGGCGTCGTGTCTGGGTCAGCACGCCTTTCCTGGCGTCGATCAGAATCACAGCAAGATCCGCCGTCGAGGCGCCCGTGACCATGTTGCGCGTGTACTGTTCATGGCCGGGTGTGTCGGCCACGATGAATTTGCGTCGCTCAGTCGAAAAGAAGCGATAGGCGACGTCAATGGTGATGCCTTGCTCGCGCTCGGCCGCGAGGCCGTCGACCAGCAAGGCGAAATCGATGTTCTGTCCCTGTGTGCCCACGCGCTTGGAGTCGGCTTCCAGGAGGGCGAGTTGATCCTCGTAAAGCAGTTTCGAATCGTAGAGCAGCCGCCCAATCAGGGTGGATTTGCCGTCATCCACGCTGCCGCAGGTGATGAAGCGCAACAGGCTCTTGTGCAGGTATTGCAGCAGATAGGCGTGGATATCCTGCGCGATGAGCGCCTGTGTCTGGTAGCTGCCTTGCCGCTGGCCGTTATCCATCAGAAATAGCCATCCTGCTTTTTCTTCTCCATGCTCGCGGCCTGATCATGATCGATCGCGCGGCCCCGGCGCTCGGAGGTCGTGGCGAGCAACGTCTCCTGGATCACCTCGAGAAGTGTCGCAGCCTCGCTCTCGATCGCTCCGGTGAGCGGATAGCAACCGAGCGTGCGAAAACGGATCGAGCGCATGACCGGCGTCTCGCCGGGCGCCAGCGGAAATCGCTCATCGTCGACCATCAAGAGGAGTCCATCGCGGCGAACAGTTGGCCGCGAAGCAGCTAAATACAATGGCACGATTGGGATGCCCTGCAGGTGAATGTAGTGCCAGATATCAAGCTCCGTCCAATTGGAAATCGGAAACACCCGGATACTTTGACCCTTGGCTTTTCTCGCATTGTAGAGTCGCCACAGTTCCGGGCGCTGGTTCTTCGGATCCCAGCGGTGGCTGCCGGAGCGGAATGAAAATATCCGCTCCTTCGCACGGCTTACTTCCTCATCGCGCCTCGCTCCGCCAAATGCGACGTCGAAGCCATGCAGATCGAGCGCCTGCTTCAGACCTTCCGTTTTCCACATGTCCGTATGCAGCTGCGAGCCATGTTCGAACGGATTGATGCCGCGCGCCTTAGCCTCGGGGTTCTGGTAAATGATCAACTCCATTCCGGAGTCGCGCGCCGCGCGGTCGCGTACCTCGTACATCGCCCGAAACTTCCACGTCGTATCCACATGCAGCAGCGGGAATGGCGGCGAGCCCGGAGCAAATGCCTTGCGCGCAAGGTGCACCATGACCGCCGAGTCCTTGCCCATCGAATACAGCATGACCGGCTTTTGTGCCTCCGCGACGACTTCGCGCATGATGTGGATCGACTCGGCCTCGAGCCGCTGCAAATGCGTGAGCGACACCTTTTCGGCCTTCATTTGCCGTGATCCAGGCGCGAAGCGGCGGGCACGCTTGGCCGAAACGCAGGCGGCGGGTAAAGCCCCGTGGAGAGGAAGTTGGGATTGGGAAAGCACGGCTTTCTACAGTCAAGCGCTCGTCGATCGCTATCGAAAGGCCGCCCGCCCGCGGACCGCAGAAGAGCCTCAACCGCCGTGGTGGCCCACGCCGTCGCGGCGATCCCGGGCTCCGCTTGGGCTAGCCTGTCCGAAATGCCGGCTTCGGCGGACCGGTGCGCCCATGTCACCGGCGACGCGCCCGCCTTGTGCACGACTGCGCACCCGCCGTGGACATGGTTCGAGATAACTTCCCCGGGTGCGGTGGCAAGATCGAGCGCGCCGTGCAGCAGCTGGGCCTGCTCATCGGCGATATCCGCAATCGGGCGCGGGACGCGTTTCACTCGGCGCCTCTTGTCATAACCACGCTGGGTCCGGATGGCTCATGGGATGGCCTTTTGCAATAGCTTTGCGAAAACCCGGGGCATGACTTTCTCGCCGCGTTGCTCTCGTCGCGCGCCCCGTGGTGTGAACGAATATATCGCGTTCCCCGGTTATACGGTGTGTATGCGATCGTGACGGTATGGGTGACGTGGCCCAAAAGCGGGGCGCTACGAATCTGCTGTCAAGGAGGGTGCAGGTCAACCGCAACCGGGCCATTTCGCGGGTTCCCATACGAATCGACCGTGCAGCAGGGCTTATGCCCGCGCCTAGCGTCGACATTCGCGCGCTAACCCATGCGGTGACGCAGCCGCTTTCCTATACTGGCGGTCAGCCTGAGACAGGACACGAGACTTCGTTAGCAGAGAATGGCGCGACTCCTCATCACCGGCGGGGCCGGATTCATCGGATCGAACTTCGTCCATTACTGGTTGGCCCAGCAGCCGGGGGATCGGGTGGTGGTGCTCGATGCCCTGACCTATGCCGGTAACATGGCGAATCTGGAAGCGGCCAAGCATCGCCCGCAATTCCGCTTCGTTCACGGCAACATCGGCGACACGGCGCTCATCGAGCGCCTGCTGCGCGAGGAGGAGCTCGACACTATCGTGCACTTGGCCGCCGAATCGCATGTGGACCGTTCGATTGAAGGGCCCGATGCATTTATCGAGACCAACGTCATCGGCACGCATTCGATGTTGAAGGCGGCGCGGCTCGTGTGGCTCGAAAAGAAGACCGTGCCCGTGCACCGTTTCCATCATGTCTCGACCGATGAGGTCTATGGATCGTTGGGTCCGCAGGATCCGGCCTTTACCGAATCGACCCCGTACGCGCCCAATTCCCCGTACTCGGCGAGCAAGGCGGCGTCGGACCACTTGGTGCGCGCCTATCACCATACCTACGGTTTGCAGACGACGATCAGCAACTGTTCCAACAATTACGGGCCGCATCAGTTTGCCGAAAAGCTAATCCCCGTGATGATCGCCCAACTGCTCGCCGGCAAATCGTTGCCTGTCTATGGCGATGGCCGCAACATCCGCGACTGGTTGCATGTGGAAGACCATTGCCGCGGCATCGAAGCAGTTCTCACGCGCGGCAAGAGCGGTGAGGTCTACAACATCGGCGGCCGCTCGGAATGCGAGAACATCCATCTGGTGCGCACGCTGTGCAAGATTGTCGACGACCAACTGACCTCGACGCCGGAACTTTGCGCGCGCTTTCCTGAATCGGCGGCCGCGCAGGGCGAGCAGAGCGAGCGGCTCGTCCGTTATGTCAAGGATCGCCCGGGTCACGATCGCCGCTATGCCATCGATAGCGCGAAAATTGAACGCGAATGCGCCTTTCACCCCCGCATCTCGCTGCAAGCCGGGCTGCACGCGACGGTCGCCTATTATCTCGCGCGCTCGGATATCCTAAGGACAGGCTGGCAACGAACGATTGCCGAATGAACTTGACGCTGACGAGCGCTCTCGCGAAGCTCACTCTTGACCGAACGTGAACACTTACCGTACAAGGTCGCTGTCCTGTTGCCGACACCATAGTGCTGTTCACAACGCCCGGAAACAGGGCGAGCCACCACTGGACTAGATAAGGCAGGGGAATCACATGAGCGAGTTGGCTGATCAAGTCGTTGCCCGAGTGTCGCTCGAAGGTCAGCTGCAGGAGCATCTGGCGCTATTCCGCACCCTCGCCGGGCTTGCAGAATCGACAGAGCGCGTTGCTGCGGCGATCGTCCAGGCGCTGTTGGATGGCAACAAGCTCCTGCTCTGCGGCAACGGCGGGTCCGCCGCGGACAGCCAGCACTTGGCGGCTGAGTTTACGGGCCGATTCGTCAAAGATCGAAAGCCTCTGGCGGCGCTTGCGCTCTCAACTGACAGCTCGGCGCTGACCTGCATTGCCAATGACTATTCGTTTGACGAGGTTTTCTCAAGACAGGTTCTCGGGCTCGGGCGTCCCGGGGACTGCTTGCTTGCAATCTCCACGTCCGGGAATTCGCGCAATGTGATCCGAGCCGCCGAGGCGGCCCGCTCGATCGGAATCCGCACCATCGGTCTTCTGGGCCGCGATGGGGGACTACTGCGCGGCATTTGTGATCTTGCGATCGTCGTACCCAGCACGACGACTGCCCGTATCCAGGAAGCGCATATCTTCATTGGCCATACTTTGTGCGCCATGGTGGAGTCGCGGTTGGGACTCGGCTAGCGCAAAGCCATGCAAACGGACCAGATCAGGGAGCGTCTGCACAGCGCCCGCGTACTCGTCGTCGGCGACGCCATGCTCGACCGCTATCTCTTCGGCAGCGTCGATCGCATCTCCCCGGAGGCGCCGGTTCCGGTGGTCCGGGTCACCCGCGAAGAGGAGCGTCTCGGCGGGGCCGCCAACGTGGCCTTCAATGTGAAGACGCTCGGTGCTCACGCGACGCTCATGACGGTCGTCGGCGATGACGAGGCCGCGCGACGCCTGCAGCAGCTCCTCAAGTCGAACGGCGTCGAGAGCATGCTCGGCCGGGACGCCAAGCTCTATACCTGTGTGAAACTGCGCATCATCGGGCGCGCGCAGCAGCTCGTGCGGGTGGATTTTGAAAATCCTCCCAACCACGAGGTGCTCTCCGGAATGCTGGCGGAATTCGAGCGCGTAGTCGCCGACTACGACGCGGTGCTGTTCTCGGACTATGGCAAAGGGGGGCTCACGCACATTCCGCGTATGATTGCCGCGGCACGATCGGCCGGAAAAACCGTGCTCGTGGACCCCAAGGGTAATGATTATCGCCGTTATTCCGGTGCGAACGTGATCACGCCCAATCGTGGGGAGCTTATCCAGGTGATCGGTGGCTGGATCGATGAGGAGCAGCTTCTTGAACGCGCGCAGGCGCTGCGCGAGAGCCTGAAAGTGGACACCCTTGTTCTCACGAGGAGCGAGGAGGGCATGTCGCTCTTCGACGCCGCGGGTCATGTGCAGATTCCGGCCCAGGCGCGCGAAGTATTCGATGTCACCGGTGCCGGCGATACGGTGATTGCGACATTCGCGGCGCTCTTGGCGGCGGGCCTTACGGCGCGCGAGGCGTTGCCGGCCGCTAATCGAGCGGGCGGCATTGTGGTTGAAAAGTTTGGCACGGCCGGCGTCAGCTACGACGAGCTCTTTGCATGAGCGCCCTCGTGACGAGCGCCCGCCGCATGCGCGCAGCATTGACGGCGCTGCGCGTTCGCTAAAACCGGCGGCGACTGCATGGCTGACCTTCCTGAATCGATCGTCCGCAAGCTCATTCCGGCGGAGCGCCTCGGCCGGCACGACTGGAGCGCCGGACGGCCGTTGGTCTTCACCAATGGCGTGTTCGATGTGCTGCATCGGGGCCATGTCGTCTATCTGGCAGCCGCCCGCATGCTGGGAGCGACATTGCTCGTGGGCATAAATACCGATAGTTCCGCGCGCCAGCTCGGCAAAGGCGCCGGGCGGCCGGTCAATGGCGAGGAGGACCGGGCGCTTGTGGTGGCGGCGCTGGAGAGCGTATCCGCCGTCGCGCTCTTCGATGAGGCGACGCCCTGTGAGCTCATCCGGCGCTGCCGGCCCGACGTCTACGTCAAGGGTGGGGACTACGACATCGAGGTGCTCGAAGAAACGCGCCTGGTGCGCAGCTGGGGGGGTCGCTCGCTCGTGATTCCCCTAGTGCACGGATATTCGAGCAGCGCGCTCCTGCAGCGCCTCCACGGCGCCCACGGCCCCGACGCCGGCGAGGACAGCGTTGAGCCCTGAGCCGCCACCGGTGCGCCGCAAGGCAGCCTTCATCGATCGCGACGGGGTCATCAATGTCGAAGCAGCCTACGTCTATCGCATCGAGGACTTTGTGTTTCTGCCCGGCGCCATCGAGGCGCTGCGCCAGCTGCAGACGGCGGGCTACCTGATCGTGGTGATTACGAATCAGTCGGGTATTGCGCGCGGCTTATACACGGAAGCCGACTACCGTCGGCTGACGCACCACATGCAGAGCGAATTGGCGGCCGCCGGAGTGCAGTTGAATGCCGTGGAGCATTGTCCGCACCTGCCGGATGCGCAGATCGAAGCTTACCGACAGGACTGTTCCTGTCGTAAACCTGGAACCGGCATGCTCATCCGGGCCGCCATGGCGCTCAACATCGACCTCTCCGCCTCGATCCTGGTGGGGGACCGTGCCTCGGATATTCAGGCTGGACGCAGCGCCGGCGTGGGGCGCTGCTGGATCGTGCGCAGTGGCCATCCATTGAGCTTGGCGGACATCGCCTTGGCGGGCGCGGTCTTCGATGATCTGGCTGCTTGCGCGCAGCAGGTGCTGCAGGAGAGTGAATCTCCATTAATTCAAGGAGCAGCGCGGCCTATGATGCGGTGAGCCCGACGGCACACCGTGTGTGACTGAGTGGTACGACTCATCAGGTCCTAGTGCTTACTGGTGAAGTCGGAGGCCTTCAACGTGGTGACACCCTGCAGCTCGATCGAGGTCTTTCCACCGTCCATGCTGATGTAGGTGCTGCCGCCATGAGGGGCGATGTCGCTATGCGGCTGCAGATAGGAGAGCGAATGACCCTCGAGATGCAGAACCGGCACGCCTGAGACGAAGCTCTTGATGTGCGCGCCACCGATCTGGTTGGCGAGGGTCGCGAAGAGGTTGCGCTCCATGCCCCCTTGCCTGGGGTGGTGGTCCCCGACCACGCTCACGCTCTCGTGGCCTGAGCCGCTGATGACGGACTCGTGGCCTGTGCCTGAGCTGCCGCTCACCGTGCTGTGCGATTGTCCGGTGTTTCCAGAAGAGGTCGTCTGAGCGCTGCCCGTCTGATGAATCTCGAATCCGCCGCCGTGGACCGTGGCGGAGCCGAACGCGCCGGTGATCGTGGCATAGCCTTGCTCGTAGATGGTGGCGTTGCCCGAGCCGATGTTGATCGTGTCGTGACCGGATGCGCCATGCTCGTAGATGACGCCGCCCGAGCCGAGCGTCAGCGTGTCATTGCCGCTGCCGACGATGATCTTGCCCGAGCCCGTGATATCGATCGAGTCGTTGCCATTGCCGGCGATGACGGTGCCGCGGCCAAAGACGGTAATGTCAACGCTGCCGCTACCGGACACACTGATGGTGGTGCTCAAAAGTTCTCTCCCCTAAATCAAACCGCTCAAGAGCGGCAGACGTTATCGAGTCAGGACCCACTCAACTTCGGTCATTGGCAAACGGCAATGCAAATATCCTGCCAGGATTGAGGCTTGTGCCGGTCTGCAAATGTCACTGGTTTAATACCACTTTTGAACTGCTGTTTTATTACAGCCATGCGCCGCAGAGCCTGCTGCGCACTCAATGGGCGCAATACGCTCTAGCGCGCACCCTTTTAGATCGGGATATTGTCAAACCACCCGGGGGCTGCAGTGCCCTGCATAACAGCGGACGGTGCTGAACCTGCTGCAGAGGGCTCAAGCAGCACGCTGCCTAGCGCTTAATGCCGCGGCACCGACTTCGTGATAAGTTGTTCATAGTTAATAAATAGATGGCTCCCGCTACGGTCTTGACGACGGATACGGCGGAAAGCTCTCGGACCTTGATTCCAAGATGATGCGGCACATGACTCTCGTTGACATTGCACTCATTCGCCCGCTACACGGCGTCGGCCTGCGCATCGCGGTCTTGTTGCTCGGCGCGGTGGTGGCCTTACCGCTGGCCGCCGATCCGCGCTCCGATATTTTCCAGCCGGATGCCTTTCGCACGGGCGCGGCGCTGCGCGAGCGCACGCCGGGGCTCACCGATCCGCTCGGACGCGAATGCGCCCTGCCTTCGAGTCCACTGACGCTCGCGGCGGCGGTCGATATCGCGCTATGTAGAAATCCAGCGACGCGTTCCGCGTGGGCAAGCGCCCACCTGCAGGCCGCGGCGCTGGGCACGGCCGAGAGCGCATGGCTGCCCACCATCAATGCCACAGACCAGGAATCGCGGGCTCATGGGCCGCACGTGGATGTCACCGGCGACGTGATACAGGGGAACCAGAATACGAACGATGCCGCGCTCAGTCTGTCGTGGACCCTATACGACTTCGGCAACCGCGGCGGACGCATTCGCAGCGCGCGTTACCTCTTGGACGCCGCCGCTGCGACCGCGAGCAGCACGGTTCAGCAAACGGTGTTCAACGTAGTCCAGGCCTATTACGGCGTCGTGGCGGGCGATGCGCAGCTGGTGGCCGCCACGATCACGGACGACACGGCCTCGCAGAGTCTTGGGATCGCGCGCGCGCTCCACGAGGGAGGCGCGGCGACGCTCGGTGACGTGCTGGAGGCCGAAACGGCCTACGACCAAGCCGTGCTGGCGCGCGTGCTCGCGGCACAGGCGGCCGAAGGCGCGCGCGGCACACTGGCCGTGGTAATCGGCGTTCCCGCGGATCAGCCGCTGAAACTCGATGCGCAGCCCGTGCCAGCCGTAGTCCCGGCGCTGACGGCGCGCATGGCGGATCTGATGGCCCAGGCCATGCAGCAGCGTCCCGATCTTGCCGCGGCGCGGGAGGAACGCGACTCGGCTATCGCGGACATCACGGTTGCGCGTGCTGTGGGCCGACCCTCGATCGCTATCGCAGGCAGCCGTGATCGGGTGAAAACTACGGATGTAGCACTCGCGAACGGTACCACGGGCTCATTAGTCCAGAACTACGGCCAGATTGGCATCACGCTCACGGTGCCACTTTTTACTGGGTTCAGCGTGGGGTACGGCGTTCGCCAAGCGCAGGCCACGCTCGAAATCCGAGACGCCAATGTCGAGCAGGTGAGCCTGCACGTGTCGCAGGATGTCTGGAACGGCTATTACGCGCTCGATTCAGGCAATAAACAGCTCGAAGCGAGCGCAGCGCTGATCAAGACTGCACAGAGCAGTCTGGAAGTGGCGGAGGGTCGATACAAGGCGGGCGTAGGCATATTCGTCGACCTGCTCACGGCCCAGGCGGCTGCATCGGCCGCGCGGCAAGCACGCATCACTGCCGAGCAAAACTGGGAGGTCGCACGAGCGCAGTTGGCGCTCGCGCTGGGAAAGCTGTCTGGAACAGAGCCGCTGGCCACGGCGGGTGGAGCTTTACAGTAACGTGCCGCGGCCGGGCGATTGCGCCTGATCTGAACTCGAACATGTGAACAAGCGGCCGGCGCAGGGATGCGCGCGCCGTCTTGGTCAAATTAAAGATTCTTGGGACCACATGCGCAAAGGCATCATTCTCGCAGGCGGAGCTGGAACGCGGCTGCATCCCGTCACCTATGCCGTCAGCAAACAGCTGCTTCCGGTGTATGACAAGCCGATGGTGTACTACCCGCTGTCGACATTGATGCTCGCGGGCATCCGCGACATCCTGCTCATCACCACACCGACGGACCTACCGGCATTCCAACGCCTGCTCGGCGATGGCAGCCGGTGGGGACTTAAGTTGAGCTATGCCGAGCAGCCTAAGCCCGAGGGCCTTGCGCAGGCATTCATCATCGGCCGCTCTTTCGTAGGTAGAAATCCGGTGGCCTTGGTGCTGGGCGACAACCTCTTTTACGGTCACGGTTTGCCCGAGCAACTGGAAATTGCCTCCAAACGCATCCAGGGTGCGACCGTATTTGCCTATCACGTCAAGGATCCGCAGCGCTACGGGGTGGTGCACTTCGATGGCGTGGGCAGGGCGCTGGGCATTGATGAGAAGCCAAGAGAGCCCAAGTCGAACTACGCCGTGACCGGACTTTATTTCTACGACAACGAAGTGCTCGAGATCGCCGCGACGCTTGCACCGTCGGCGCGCGGCGAACTCGAGATTACGGATGTAAACCGCAGGTACCTCGAGCGCGGTGAGTTGCAGGTCGAGCTCTTAGGCCGCGGTATTGCTTGGCTAGATACGGGCACCCATGAATCACTGCTGCAGGCCTCGATGTTTATTGAGGCGATCGAGAATCGGCAGGGCTTGAAAGTGTGCTGTCCGGAGGAGATTGCCTATCGCGCAGGTTTCATCGATGCTGCCCAGCTCGAAAGGTTGGCACAGCCGCTATGCAAGACCGAGTACGGCGCTTATCTGCTGGCTCTTCTGCACGAGCGCGCGTAATGGAATTTGAGCCGACTCGACTGCCCGAAGTCGTGCTGATCAAGCCACGCGTGTTCGGCGATGCGCGGGGATTTTTCTTCGAGACCTGGCAGGAGCAGAGATTTGCCGCCGCCGGCATCGCCCTGCCGTTCGTGCAGGACAATCACAGCCATTCCGCCCGGCATACCCTGCGCGGACTGCACTTTCAAATTCAACAACCCCAGGGCAAGCTCGTGCGCGTGACTCGGGGCGAGGTGTTTGATGTCGCGGTGGATATCCGGCGCAGCTCGCCGCGTTTCGGCCAGTGGGTTGGCGTCGTGTTGAGCGAGACCAATCATCACATGCTTTGGGTGCCGCCGGGGTTCGCGCACGGCTATTTCGCTCTCAGCGAGGAGATCGATTTCCTCTACAAGTGCACGGATTACTACGCGCCGCAGCATGAGCGCGCGATCCGCTGGAATGATCCGCAAGTCGGCGTGCAATGGCCGCTCGCGGCGGGTGTTGTACCGATCCTGTCCGAGAAGGATGCGCTCGCGCCTTTGCTCATGAAGGCAGAGACCTATTCGTGATGGGAGTGATCACTCTCGCGGATAGCTGGGCCGTGCTCGCACCGGTGCGCAGGGTGCAGCCTGCACGCTGGCGCTCGAATGACCGGGCGCATTTGCGCAAGCTACGAACTACCACATTAGATCCGCATTTCCCAGATGAGGGGTTCTTGCGGGTTGGGCTAGGAGAAATAGGGTGATCGCCAAACAGAACGCTAGCGTTGCAGTTGACCTGTACCTTGACCTGCTGAAGAAGTCGCTGACTAATACGCTCTACGTCGTCGAGCCAGATACGAACGAAGAAAACGAGTCACGGTTTGTGCACAGCTTCATCCAGCATTACATCAAAGGGCCGGCCGTTTCGATGCTGCCGCTCGCGCGCTTCGACAATTTGCAGGGCTGCATCGCCGACGTGCTGGCGGCGAAAACACCGGGCGACTTCATCGAGACAGGTGTTTGGCGCGGTGGAGCCACCATCTTCATGCGGGCCATGCTCAAGGCCAATGGGGTCACGGACAGAACGGTCTGGGTCGCCGACTCTTTCGAGGGCTTGCCGGTACCGGATGCCGAGAAATTTCCGGTCGAGGCGAGGACCCATCAGGGCGTCGTCATGACGAAGGTCTACAACCACTTCGCGGCGGGCCTTGATGAGGTGCAGTCAAATTTCAAAGCGTACGGAGTCCTTGATAGTCAGGTGAGATTTCTCAAGGGATGGTTCAAGGATACGTTGCCTCACGCTCCGGTTGGAGCACTCGCGGTCATGCGCCTGGACGGTGACTACTACGAATCGACTATGGACGCGCTCACTCATCTTTACGATAAGCTGTCGGTGGGTGGCTACGCCATTATCGACGATTATGGCGAGGATTCATGGACCTACTGCCGCAAGGCCGTCGACGATTTCCGTCGCGAGCGCGGCATTGTGGAACCCATGATCAAGGTCGATTCGAAATGCTTCTTTTGGAAGCGTGTGCACTGATTCAGGCAAGGAGCGGGGCCAAACAATAGAGAGCCGGATGCCTAACTATCCTGGCACGGGCTGATTTGTTTTCGAGTAGCCTTTCTCCTAAACTCGACTAGGCCTAGAACTAGAAATAATTCCCGCCTGGAGCCATCCGATGAGTGGGCCGTTTACCATCGCCGGCATCTTTGCGCACGACGCCGTTGCCTTTGGAACCGGCGCCGAGCCCCCGTTTATCCTCATCTGCTACCGCCGCGGTACGCGGATCCTGACGGCTCGGGGCGAGGCGCCCATCGAGTCCTTGGAGATCGGGAGCAAGGTGGTGACGATGTCGGGCGCGCTGCGGCCGATCCGTTGGATCGGGCGGCGCAGTTATTCGGGCGAGGTCGCATCCGGCAACCGCGCCGTGTTGCCCATTCTGATTCGAGCAGGCGCGCTTTCCGATGGCGTGCCGCGGCGTGACCTGTGGATCTCACCGCAACACGCGATGTACCTCGATGGCATGCTGATCCCGGCGTCGACGCTCGTCAACGGCGTGTCGATCAGTCAGGCCGAGACGGTCGAGGAGTTGTCCTATCTGCACCTCGAGTTCGACACCCACGAGGTGATTTACGCGGAGGGTGCGCTGTCGGAGAGTTTCGTCGACGACGAGAACCGCGGCGGGTTCGACAACGCAGCGGAATACGATGCACTGTATCCGGATGCTGCTCGTGTACCCGCGCGCTTCTGCGCGCCCCGGACGGACGACGGCGAGGCGCTGGAGGTCGTGCGCAAGCGCCTGGCGGCACGCGCCGCTTCGGTGCCGCCCGCGAGCCATGGCAATTCGCACTGGCGCGGCCATCTGGATCTCGTTCGGCGCGAGCGGATCGCAGGCTGGGCGCGCGATGAGGACGAGCCCGGACGGCCCGTGCTCCTGCGTATCTTGGACAACGGCGTGCCGCTTGCCGAGGTGCTCGCAGATCGCCTCAGAGACGATCTGAAAGCGGCCGGCATCGGTGGCGGGCGCCACGCCTTTTCGCTCACCGTGCCGGGCGGACTCGCGCCGGACACGCGCCACCTGATCGAAGTGCAGCGCGTCGATGACGGACGTGTCCTGTTTGGATCGCCCTATGTGTTGGAAGCCGCCGACAATGCTGTGGCCGTGATACGCAACGCACTGCCCGCGCGCTGGCGCGGCAATTTGGATTCAGTGACCCGTCAACGCATCGAGGGCTGGGCCTGGGATGAGGGCACGCCAAAGACTCCAATGGCGCTCGTGATACTCGACAATGGCGAGGTAATCGGCCGCGTGCTTGCCAACCGCTATCGCGAGGATTTGGAAAGCGCTGGAATGGGCGATGGACGCCACGGCTTCGAGGTAGTCATTCCGGGCGGTCTCTCGCCTTTCACGCCTCATGTGATCCAGGTGCTAGGCGAAGCGGATGGCTGCGAGATGCCGAACTCGCCGGTCGTTATCGCGCCAGCGGCGAGTTTTGATGCCGCACTGGAACATGCGGTCAGCGATGCGGTGATCGCGCTCGCGTCGCAAGCTGAGCGCGACCGGGTATTGTCGTTCCTCGCCGCGCAGATGGAACTCCTGCTGCAGCAAAGCGCGGAGGCGGCGGCCGGGCGGGAGGCGCGGCTCATTCATCGGCAGTTCGAGCATCGCTGGGGAAAGGCTGATGGTCTCATTGCAGCGCCCGCGTCGGTCGCATCAAGCCGTCGTGCGCTCGTGATCGATGACCTGGTGCCGGCGGTGGACCGGAATGCCGGCTCGATCGCGATCCTCTCGCACATGCGCGCGCTGCAGTCGCTGGGCTACGAGGTGAGCTTCGTCGCCTCAAACGCGCTCTCGCCGCGGTTGCGTGAGACCGCGGCGCTCGAGGCGCAGGGCATCCAGTGCTGTCAGACGCCTTACTATGCCTCGGTAGAAGAGGTGCTGCGACGGCAGAAAGACGGCTTCGAGGTCATCTATCTGCACCGCGCCTCCAACGCGGCCAAATACCTCATGTTGGCGCGCCAATACTGCCAGAAGGCGCGCATTCTCTATGGCGTCGCCAACCTGCACCATGCGCGCCTCGCGCGTCAGGCGAAGGTTGAGGGACGGCCGACTTTGCTTGCATACAGCCGCCGGATGCGGCTCGCGGAATGCATGGCTGCCGCCACCGCGGATGCGGTGATCACGCACTCGCCGCTTGAAAAGGCTTGGCTGCGTCATGCGGTGACCGGCTGCAACGCTCGCGTGGTGCCGTGGGCCATCCCGGTGCGGCCGAATGTGAAGCCGTGGCAAGAGCGGCACGGCATCGCGTTCATCGCTGATTTTGGCCACGCGTCGAACATGGACGCGGCGCGGTTTCTCACCCGAGACATCATGCCGCGGGTGTGGAAAGAGGACCCGTCGATCGAGTGCCTGCTGGTCGGCAGTCGCATGCCCGAGTCAATCAAGCGCCTGGAAATTCCGGGCATCGTGCCGATGGGCCATGTGCCGGATCTCGCCACGATCTATGAGCGAGTCCGGCTCACGGCGGCGCCGCTGCGTTACGGGGCCGGAGTGAAGGGCATGGTGCTCCACAGTCTTGCCTCCGGAGTGCCCTGCGTGATGAGCCCGATCGCAGCCGAAGGCATTGCACTGCCCGATGTGCTGGCCGCCTCGATCGGCGCCGATGCGGCGCAGATGGCCGATAGAATCCTGCATCTGCATGCGAGTGAGGCCGAGGCCCAAGCATCGGCAAAGGAGGGACTCGCATTCATTCGCGCCGGGTACACGGAAGAGGCAGTGGCGGAGGGCCTGAAAGCGGCCATCGAGGGGCGACATGCCCTGGGCGAGTCTCGCCGCGAGAAGCAAGGTATAGAGCCAAGAGACTTCAACGACCGATCCGGAGGGGTGGGCTTAAGCTCCGAAGTCTCTGAACGGGTGACCGATCTAAGGCGGCCGAGTGCGAGACACTTCGCCGCATGATGCTGCGTGTTAAAGATCAGATCCCAAGCGCGCGTCGCCAGATCCGCGTGCCTTAAGTCGAGCTGATCCACAGTCGCCGAGAAGTCCACGCAACTTTAAGACAGCAGGATCTGAGTCCAACCTCATGCAGGCACGAGCGCGGCGCGAAGGCCGTCCCAGCCGGCATCGGGGACCGGGATTACGGCACGCGGTGCTGGGGCGTCCTCTAAAAAACGCCTGATCGAGCGCACAAGCGACGGCGCCCCCGTTTCGGAGCGCACCAGCGGCGCAATACAGTCCGCGGCGAGATAGAGGTGCGGGATGCCGGCTAAAGTCAGCAGATGGCGACAGAACATCCAGGCGACGCAGGACTGGCCGATGAATACGGTGGGATGCACCATCCGGCCCACGGTTTGACGGAAAAATTCCGGGCTGTGTTCGGCGCGCGGCCCACACACTGTCAACAGTAAGGTGATCCCGCGCGCTTCGCCGAGCTCTCGCAGGTAGGCGAGCGCAAGCGCATTCCACTCCTCTGCAGGCTCTCTGGTGATCACGCACAGCTTCGAGCGGTCGAGCATTGCCGGCGCCGCGTTGCGATGATCCGGGAGGTATCGCATGGGCGCGAGCGGAGATACCTCGCTTGGGATGTCGCTGCGCGCGAGGCCAAGGTTCGGCGCACCGTCATTGCGCGCAACGAAGTCGAAGGCCGGCAGGGCGGCACCCGCGACGGCCTCTTTGAACACCCGCCGGCACGCGCGGCCGGTCTCGGCATCGGCGAGCGCGAACATCGCGCCCAGGAGCTCGTAGCGCGAGAGAACTCTACTCATCTCGCGTTTCCCGCGAGCGATCCGGATGACTTCGAGCGCATCCGGCACTCGATTGGACTCAAGGGTGCTCTCTCCCAGGTAGAGCACGATGATCGGCAGTACTCGAGCGATCCTTTCGATCCACTGGCGCACCCACTCCGCGAACAGCGAGCCCCCCTCCCAGAAGGCCAGATCTGTCAGCACGGCCAGACGCAAAGGCTGCGCGTTCTCCGCTTCGTATCCAAATCGTTTGCAGAAGGCGGCGGTGCGCGACTTAACGAGGCTTTGCTGGGCATGGCTCAACTCACCGACGTACTTGCCCACTCTTCCATCGCCGATGTGGTCGAAGTGCCAGTGCGTCTCAGGATCCCACGGTCGGGCATTCGTGATGACGCCTGACGCGCAGAGCCTATCGATGGTCGATCTGACGGCGTCGGGTGCGAGGCTGCTCAGGATCTTCTCCCGTAGCCCCGGCCGGAGTGTTGCACCGAGGAGGGAGGTTATGTGATCGAAGATCCCCGGACTGCCGATCGCGCCGTCCTCGTAGCGAAGCACGGACACTTCGCGTAGCCCCGCGAGCTGCAGGATGGCTTGAGCATTCAATGCGATGGCCCCGAGCGCCACATCAAAGGACACGCGAAAGCGCCGCATCGCGGAGACGATGGCGTCTCTTGGATCCCGGACCGTGAGAATAACCGGACCGCGGCAGACCGCTATCAGACGCAGCAGCTCATCCGACGACATATCTGAGGGTATGTGGGTCTTGAGCGTAATGCGGCGCGCCTCGAAGGTATCAAGCGGAAGCTCCGCCTCCGTGTCTAGACAGAGCGACTTGAACGCGCTTGCGGTTGTGGCTGCGTCGACTTCGGCAAGCCAAATCTCCCGGACGACGTTGAACACCCAGGTTGATCCGCTGCTGTACAGGCCGAGGCAGATTACAATCCTGGGGTCCGACTGGGCGGACGCGGCCGTCTCGGAGATGCCCGCTCTCGGCAGCGTCAAGAACTTGAGCATTTGGCGCTGCATGACGTCGGCCGGCCGGGCGGTCCATTCCCGAGCGAGGTGCTCCACATACACTCCGACCAGGCTTTGAACGAACGAACTTGAATCGCCTTTTTGCGGCGCAGCGGCTCCAAACCCTGCGCCGAACCGTACGACAACGCCGCCACTGCCATCCAGGTGCACGCTGGCCGGATGGACTCTGGCTCCCGTGCGCAGCGCCAATTGGGCGAACGTAGACTGAAAGTCCCGGACACGGCCGAGGAAGGGGAACCCAAGGCCACAGTGGCCGAAATAAGCATCCGGGGAAATGTGCACATGTCCGCCTTGGCTGAGCGCGTCCTGCGCCTGCCCAAGCTCCGGGTGATCGGCACGGTTGCGGTCCATTAAGTTCGCGCGCGGGCGGCCGATCAGGATGCCGCACCCGAGTGTCTCATGAGCAAGCCACGTCCCGAACACCTCGGCGAATGGCGTGAGCCAATGTACGAACACGATCCCTGTGGATCGCCACTCTGGACCCAGGTGCTCCTCCCCATGCACTCGCAGCAATTGCCCGAAATCGGATTTTGTTAGGCGATTCAGATCGTTGCCCCAGATGTATTGCCATACGATGCTGCGTATGTAATCACGCAGAATCCGTGCAGGATCGCGCCCCCGCAATGGCAACTCGCTGAGGAATCGCCGGACCAAGAAGCATTCCTCGCGCCAGAGTTCTTGGAACGATGGTTCGGCGCAGAGCTCGCCAATGGCGCGGAAGCAAAGCCTATAGGCCGTTGATCCTTGCTCTCGCGACGCGAATGCGCGGTAGAAGCCCAGGACCGCCTCACTGATCAGGCGCAGCCGCTCGGCGCGCGGTGTTGCGACATCTGCCGAATCGATTGCCGCCCTGTGCAGCACGTCGTGCAGCTTGCGCCAGCGCCCCCGCCAATCGCGTGTTTCGGCTGCGGCAGCTGTGCGGCCGCGCGGCGGATCGCGCTCCTGGGTCCTCAAGTCACGGGCCATGGGGATCACGGACAGCGGAGGCGGAGCGCGGTAGGCGAATTTCGTATCCTGAATTCTTGCAGAACGAGCACGTCTAGCACGTTCGATCTGCGCGCCAATTGCGGTAGTCGCGCGGCCGCAGGGGAGGCGCTCAGAACGAGCAGCGAGCATTTCATCGCGGACCTGTCGCTCAAGAGCGTCCTTTTCGCGTGCGCACTTTGGTGGACGGTTCGCTCACTTTTGCAGCGCTTGGTGGCGGATCATTGAGAACAGCACTGAACTCCGCTTGGTAGACCCTGAAGCTGAGCAGCCGAATGTCGGTCGCACCCAAATCCTTCGGACAGACTACGGGCACATCCTTCATTTGAATTTCCGTCTGATTACCGAAGCCAGCCGGGATTTGGAAGCTCATGGACGTCAAGCCACCTGGCGCGGTGGTCAGTTGCGGCGCGATCTTGGCCTCGTCGACGATGATCCGTATCAGTGCGAGTTCCACGCCCGTCATCGGATGCACCAGGAGCCGGACGTTCTGCTCGGATCCGCGTCCGTGCGGGAAAACCATCTGGATGAGGCCGCTTTGCCCAAACCAGCGGTAGGTCATGCTCTTCGACGCCGTTTCCAGCCCGTAGGCGCCGAATAACACGAGGCGCGGGTCATCCATCCTGTAAACGATCGAGTCGATGGGGAGTTTTGCGCTCGAACCTGGACTGACGCCGTTCGCGGCCACGATGCGCTCCAGGCGGGAGACGCGCATTTCGAGCAATTCGAGTAGGTCACTCATAGTTCAGCCAGCCTCGATGACATTGCGACAAAGGTGTTTCGCGAAGCAAAATGATCAGCGCGTTCCGGGCGTCCGGACCGGCCGTAACGAGCATCGATTAACGTAATCGAACGCTAGCAGGGCGGTCCGGCTGGTTGCAAGAACCGGCGCGTCCGTTCGCTTGCCGCGAGGGCCCCCGTAATCCCTCGCAGCGTGCGGGCGCTATCAGCCAGCAACTTTGCCGTACTGCAACGTATCAGCTTCCTGGACATGAGGAAAGGCTGCGCTGCGGGCTCGCCAGGTCATCCGGAATGGCCGCGCGCCGCGCCGGTGCGCAATTCGGATCCGTCCCGAGGGTTGGATTGCCGTGGGGGGCGGGAATGAAATCACGGCTCAACCGTATTTCCGTTTATGCCAGGCTCAGGAGCGGCTCAACAAACTTACTGTAGCTGCGCCAGCGCTCAACGGATGAATTGTTGATTTTCTGCCGTACCTGCCATTTGCTGAGCGTAAGCACCGCGCGCGGCGTCTGGTAAAAATCCATGCAATGTGGATCCCACGGGAGACCTATGAATTCCACCATCCTGCGGCTCCAGCCTTCCTGATCGTGGACCAGCCCCTCATAAGGCACGTCCAGAATCGCCCCCTGCGGCAAGCTCAATTGCCAATGGTTCATGATGCGCAAATATTCCGAGTAGTAGTGCGCCAAATCTTCCAGATCGTTGGCATAGGTGTGTGCGGTATTGAAATTCTGAAAATAAATGGATAGACAGGTATCGATCGGATTGCGTCGCATATGGATGATCCGGGCGTGGGGCAATGCCGCGTGAATCAATCCCAAAGACCAGAAATTGGCCGGCATCTTGTCTACTACCCGGAGCGCGTCGGCCGACAGATCTTCCAGTAGCCGCAGGTAATCGTGAGCCAGCGTGCGTATTGGGCTGTCGCTCAATTCACCCGTGAACGCTGCCGAATCATACGTTGCCGACGCTTTGGTCCAGAACGGCAGTTCGCCAGCGCCAAATACCGCCGGGTGTGAGGCTAGGATCTGCTCGGCAAGCGTAGTTCCGGAGCGCGGCATCCCGATGATAAACACCGGACGCGGCGATGCGATCGGATCGATCCGTGTCCGGCTCAGCCATTTTTGACCATAGGAATGGATTGTCTGATCGACTGCTTGCGTGACATGCAGCCTGTCATGCTTAGGCCTGTGCAGCTTCGTCAGTTCGTTCGCACGCTGGTAGTTGATGAATGCCTGGTCGAAGTCTTTCAAATCATCGAAATATTTACCCATGGCATAGCGCAGATGAACCTCTTGTCGAGGCGGCAGACGTTGACCCGCAATACGCTGCGCTGCGGACAACCAGGGCGTATCGCTGCCTGCCATTTTGCGCAGGTATGCGATTCCGGCCCAGGGCTCCGCCGATTTCGGTTCAATCAAGGCGGCGCGCTGGAATAGATCTTCCGCCTCTGCAAACTGTCCTTTGTCCCCGTGTAATTCGGCGAGGAACGCCAATGCCGCGGCTAACTCGGGATTGATTTCAAGCGCTCTGCGGCAGCTGGCTTCAGCTTCAGCCGCGCGGCCCCGGAGGCGCAAAACGCCGCCCAAGTTATTGTGAACTTCGGCGAAATCCGGTTTGAGCAGCAGCGCTCGTCGGTAGCTCGCCTCCGCATCGTCAAGCTGTCCGAGATCCAGCAAGGCGTTGCCCAGGTAATAGTGCGCCTCGGGGAAATCGGGCTTGATCTGCAGCGCCCGGCGGCAGCTTTCCACTGCGCCATCAAGCTGCCAGAGCTCAAGCAGGGCATTGCCCAACTTGCTGTACGCCTCGGCGTAATCGGGCTTCAACTCTAGTGCGCGGCGGTAGCTTGCCACCGCGTCATCTAGGTGCGAGAGGTCCCGCAACGCATTGCCCAGATTGCTGTGCGCCTCGGCGTACTCGGGGTTCAGCTCGAGCGCGCGGCGGTAGCTTGCCACCGCGTCATCAAACTGGCCGAGTTCTCGCAAGGCGTTGCCCAAGTTGCTGTGCGCTTCGGCGAAATCGGTCTTGATGCCGAGCGCCCTGCGGCAGCTGGCCACAGCGTCGTCAAAATGGCCAAGGGCTCTCAATGCGTTGCCCAGATTATTGTGCGCCTCGGCATAATCGGGCTGAATCTCTGCCGCGCGGCGATAGCTTGCGGCGGCGGCCTCAACTTGTCCCAGGTCCAGCAGAGCATTGCCCAAGTTGCTGTACGCCTCGGCGGAATGGGGCTTTAGCTCAAGCGCACGGCGGTAGCCCGCTACCGCCTCTGCAAGCTGCCCGAGGCTTCGCAGCGCGTTGGCCAAGTTATTGTGCGCTTCCGCGAAATGCGGCAGGAGATCAAGCGCGCGGCGGTAGCTTGCTACGGCCTCATCAAGTCGCCCCAGGCTTCGCAGCGCGTTGCCCAAGTTATTGTGCGCGATGGCGAATTGCGGCTCGATCTCGAGCGCACGGCGGTACGCCGCTACCGCTTCCTCAAGCTGTCCGAGGCGTCGCAACGCGTGGCCCAAGTTATTGTGCGCCATGGCGAATTGCGGCTCGATTGCAAGCGCACGGCGGCAGCTTGCCACCGCCTCGACCAGAAGCCCCAGTCCCAACAAGGTATTGCCGAGGTTGCTGTGCGCCTCGGCGTCATCCGGTAAGAGTATCGTCGCCCTTCGCAAGGCTTGCAGGGCGTCTTTGCCCTGCATCGCAAGGGAGATGCCCAGAGCCTTCCAGAGAAATCCGGAATTCGGATGCGAGAGGAGTAGTTCGCGTGCCTTCTTCTCCAGTTCGACACAGCGTCCCGCATTGAGCATGGCAACGAGCGGGGTGGTCTCGAAAGGCGTCGGGGCCCGTGTCTGCTGTTGATTTCTTCGCGCTTCGCTTGCGTCCAGCCGGTGTTGCGCGGAGGGTGCCGCGACCGCATGTTGATCACAGCACTTCTTGCGCTTTTTTCCACTACCGCAAGGGCATGGATCGTTTCGTCCGACTCTCACAGTCACGTTCCTTAGGCACCGCCGGCAGCGCTACTCACCTTCATCGGCCCTCGGCAGGTTCGACATTATCCATCGTTGTCACGAATCGTGGATCGACAGGCAAGTTGCGGCGGTGTTCCTGGTAAAGCGTTCACAGGAAATGGAGGCGGCAGTCACCTTGGGCGCACGCCGTTGCAATGGCCATTGCAAGATCGATCACTGATTGAGCGCTCCCGAGCCGAATCCGGCGATTCGCCGTCACCCTTCTGACCAGTACGATCGATGCAATGGGTTTTTGGGGGATCGAGGACGACTCGATGGTGCCGGGAAACCGCACTGAAGCCTGCGCCATTGACCAAAAATCAAGTACCCAGCGGCACGGCTCCAGCGTCGTTTCTCGTGTTACGGATTGATAACCGCAAGCGCCACCGGAACAGCGCTCAAGGAGTCCGAGTTTTACATAACTGGCCTGATCGCTCTTTGCGCCTGATGAGATGTCGGGAGCGCGTTCCAGGGGATTTGGGCGCGTCGTTCCTTCGCGGGACAGCTCGAGCGCGCGTTCGATTGACGCGCGCATCTCGTCGTGCTATTTCAAACTGAAGAATTCGAGGTAATCAATCGCATGACTAATTCACAAGCGCCGCCTGAAAGTCGCGGCGGCAGCAGTGGGGGCAACGTCTGTTTCATGTCGGGGACGCGCATTGCGACGCCTGACGGCACCGTGTGCGTTGAAGATCTGAGTGTGGGTGCATTCGTGCTGACCGCCTCCGGAGAGTCGCGGCCGGTGCGCTGGATGGGATCGCGGGGCCTTGACTGTACGCGACATCCGAATTCTGCCGCGATCTGGCCGATCCGTATCCAAGCCGGCGCCTTCGCAGAAGATCAGCCCACGCGGGATCTGTGGGTGAGTCGCGGCCATTCGTTTCTGGTAGAAGGCGTGCTCATCCAGGCGGAGACGCTCGTCAATGGCGCGACCATAGTCCAGGTACCACGGGAGCATGTGGAGTACTGGCACGTGGAGCTCGAGAGCCATGACATTCTTCTCGCCGAAGGGCTGCCGGCGGAGAGCTATCTCGATGTCGGCAACCGCACGGCCTTCATGAAAGGCGGGGCCTATCTTGAAGCGTATCCGGACTTTGCACCGAAGCACGCGAGCGAGACCTGCGCGCCGGTCGTGACGGAGGGGCCGGTCGTGCAGCGGACAAAGGCGGCGTTGCTTGCGCGTGCCAAAGCGCTCGGCTATGCGCTGACGGAAGACTCCGATGTACACATCATGGCCGACGGCAAGCGGATGGATCCCGTGCGCCTGGGCGAGAAACGCCTTGCGTTCATGCTGCCTGCTGCGAGCTCAAGGATTGAATTGCGCTCGCGCAGCTTCATTCCCGCGCAAATTAATCCTGCGATGGACGATATGCGCAAGCTCGGCATCTGTGTCGGGCGTTTACAGCTCGATGGGATTGACGTGGCACTAGAGGACGAGGCGGCGTTCGCCCTCGGATGGCATCTCCTTGAAGGCGATCCGAATGCGGAGCGATGGCGTTGGTCCACTGAGTGCACTCAACTGCCAACGGGCACTCGGCTCGTCGTCATCGATATCGGCCACCAGAGCCATTGCTATTGGGAAGCACCGAAGAGTTCCGTTGTTGCATTGTTTGGCTGATGGCTGCCCGCTGAACATCATCGCGCTGCCACGCGTTTGGCCTCGAATGACATAAAGCGCGTAGGTTAGTCACGACCTATTCGGGCGCGCCGAGTGCGAACGAGATTTGCTCCTCGCGTGTGCAACCGCACACCTGAGCCGGGCGTCCGGATGCAGTTTTGCTCAGGGGCGATCAATGACTTGATCGGCTTTCGGGATCAACGCCGTGCGACAAGCTCATTCTTGGTGTGCAGCTTCGCCACTTCCGCACGCAGTTCCTGCTTGAGCGCCTGCAGCTCAGTCCGCGGCTAAAAATTGCGGCGGCGCCGATTGCTGCCAGCGCATTAGACGTGTGCCTGGTGATTGCGATGAACGCCAGAATGCGTGAGAAACACAGCTGAAACGCGCACCTATACCTCTGTCGCACACTTCAATATGATCTTTATCGTCCCACTCATTTTAAATCCAGCTCGCACAACCGCCTGTGCAGAGCTTCCCTAGCTCGCGAGACAGTAACAGTTCGCTGATCGCGGGCGTGCGCAAAGCGCGTGAGCCTTTTAGCGAATCAGGGGTGCACCGCTGGCACTCGCGTGCCTTTAGACTGCACGGCGCTTCTTCTCCAGCAGCTGCAGAATGATCGGCGTCAGGATGAGCTGCATGGCGATGTCGAGCTTGCCGCCCGGGATCACGATGGAATTGGCGCGCGACATGTGGCTTGAATCGAGCATCGACAGCAGATACGGAAAATCGATGCCGCGCGGATTGGCGAAGCGGATGACGATCATCGACTCATCAGGCGTCGGGATCCAGCGCGAGACGAAGGGATTGGACGTGTCCACGGTCGGGACACGCTGGAAGTTGATATGCGTTTGTGTGAACTGCGGGCAGATGTAGGTGACGTAGTCGGGCATGCGGCGCAGAATCGTGTCGATCACCGCCTCGGTCGAATAGCCGCGCGTGGAGCGGTCGCGATGGATCTTTTGGATCCACTCGAGGTTGACGACCGGCACCACGCCGATTCGCACATCAGCGTGCCGCGCGATGTCGACGCCATCGGTGACCACCGCGCCGTGTAGGCCTTCGTAGAACAGGAGGTCGCATTTCTCCGGAAAAGACTCCCAAGGAGTGAAATTCCCCGCGGGAAGCCCATGCAGCTTGGCTTCTTCGTCGTCGTGCACGTAGTGCCGTGTACGCCCGGTGCCCGTCTTGCCGAACTGCCGGAAGGTCGCCTCGAGCTCCGCCAGGAGGTTGGCCTCGGGCCCGAAATGGCTGAAATGACGGTTGCCCTGGGCCGCCTCGGCGGCCATGACGCGCTTCATCTCCACCCGATCGTAGCGGTGGAAGGCATCCCCTTCGATGTAGGCCGCATTCACATTTTCGCGGTGAAAGATCGTCTCGAAAGTGCGACGCACTGAAGTGGTACCGGCGCCTGATGAGCCGGTGATGGAAATGATCGGGTGGGCAACGGACATATCAGCTCCGGAATAGGCCACGGCGGCCAAAGAGCGGCGAGCGCTCGCCGATCGGATGCGGCTCGAGATGGTAGCGATCCAGGCGTGCCACTTCTTCGCGCGAGCCGAAGAGGAGCGGGATGCGCTGATGCAGCGAGCGGGGCTGCACGTCGAGAATCCGTCGGTGGCCCGTGGAGGCCGCACCGCCCGCCTGTTCGATGAGCCAGGCGATGGGATTGGCTTCATAGATCAGGCGCAGGCGACCCTGGCTGTAGCCGTTTCTGATGTCGGCCGGATACAAATAGATGCCGCCGCGCGAGAGCACGCGGTGTGCCTCGGCGACCATGGAGGCAATCCAGCGCATATTGAAGTCGGCGCCCCGCGGCCCTTCGGTGCCCTTCAGGCAATCATCCACATAGATGCGGATCGGCTCGTCCCAGTAGCGATGGTTCGATGCGTTGATCGCAAACTCCTGCGTGGTCGCGGGCACGCGGACATGTTGCGACGTCAGGTGAAACGTCCCCGACGACCGATCCAGCGTAAACACGTGCGTTCCCGCGCCGACGGTGAGGACAAAAGCCGTTTGCGGGCCGTAGATCGCGTAGCCCGCGGCCACTTGGCGCACACCGGTTTGCAAGAAGGCGTCGGCATCGCAGCGTGAGCCTTCCGTGGGCGCCCTGAGAACCGAGAAGATCGTCCCGACCGAGACGTTGGTGTCGATGTTGGAAGAGCCATCGAGTGGATCCACCGCGACGAGGAGTGTCCCGTGTGGGTCTAACTCAATGGGTTCCGCCATTTCCTCCGAGGCGAGCGAGGCGACGGGCACGCTGCGCAATCCCTCGACGAGCATGTCGTTGGCGCGCACGTCGAGCTCCTTCTGGGAGTCGCCCGCGCCGTGTTGTTTGCGGGTGACTCCGAGGGCCCCGGCAAGAGGCCCCGCGCCAACGAGCTGCGAGATCGACGCGCACACCCCGGCCAGCGCATTCACCGTCTGCGCAACCGCGCTGCGTTGCGGCGAGTCGGCAGCCCAGGCTGACAGCTGCTCCCCCAGAGGAGGCGCGCTCATCAGGCAGAGCTCTTCGGCAGGGCAGTCGCGAACACGCTGCTGCCGAGGATGTCGGCGGCTTCGATCGTGATGAGATCATCGGCGCTGATCTCGGCGCCGATTTCAACCAAGCGCATGGCCTGGCGCAGACGTGAGCGGTCGAAGGCATTGCGAATGGAGCGGGCATTGGCGAAGTTCGGCTGCTGGCGCCGCTGCACGATGTAGTCGCGCAGGGCCTCGCGTGCGTCGTCGCTTAAGCGGTACTCGCCCTGGTGTGCGAGCTTTTCGACGATGGAGAGGAGCTCCGCGTCCGCGAAGTCCGGAAAATGCACGTGGTGGGCGATGCGCGAGCGAAAGCCGGGATTGGACTCGAAGAAACGGTCCATGCGGTCCTGATAGCCCGCGAGAATCACGGTCAGATCGTCGCGCTGATTCTCCATCACCTGCAGCAGGATCTCGATCGCCTCCTGCCCATAGTCCTTTTCATTCTCGGGACGGTGCAGGTAGTAGGCCTCGTCAATGAAGAGCACGCCGCCCATGGCGCGCTTCAAGATGTCCTTGGTCTTAGGCGCCGTATGGCCGATGTACTGGCCGACGAGGTCGTCGCGGGTGACGGAGACCAGATGTCCTTTCCTGATGAAGCCCAAGCGATGCAGGATGCCCGCCATGCGCAGGGCGACCGTTGTCTTGCCGGTGCCCGGGTTGCCCGTGAATGCCATGTGCAGCGTCGGCGCTCCGGAGGAAAAGCCCAATTGTTCCCGTGCCCGCGTGACGAGCAGGAACGCCGCAATCTCGCGGATGCGGCGCTTGACGGGCTCGAGCCCGACGAGATCGTGGTCGAGCTCGGCGAGCAGCGGGCCGATTTCGCTGTCCGCGTAGAGCGCGCGCAGATCGATGCGCCGGCTCTCCGGAGGGGCCGCGGACGCCGCGTCACCCATAGCGCCGTCCCGGCGGCTTATCCGTCGCGTAGGCATGCAGCGTGTAGCGAATCGTACGGCCGCG
>Ga0182024_10002853_pt1 | contig 42147 bp, 40 predicted proteins | sample P32metaG_FD_120480 | JGI IMG/M metagenome (GOLD analysis project Ga0182024, IMG submission 120480) | Permafrost microbial communities from Stordalen Mire, Sweden - P3-2 metaG (Illumina Assembly) | ecosystem: Environmental > Terrestrial > Soil > Wetlands > Permafrost | place: Sweden: Stordalen... | reverse complement strand
TACCCGCACGGGGAGTCGAACCCCGGTTACCACCTTGAAAGGGTGGTGTCCTGACCGCTAGACGATGCGGGCGCGACCGCCAATCTTAGGTTCGCCGGGTCGTCCGTCACCGGCTGCAAACTGAACTGAGCGCGCCGGTATACTCCCGGCATGCCTGTCAGAGAGATCGTCGGCAAGACTCTGGGCTTCGGCCTGGTGGCCGCTGCACTCATCGTCGGCGGGATCCTCGACCTGCTCGGTGGCCACGTCTACAACGATTATCTGAACACTGCGCTCGGGATCATCCTCATCCTCATGGGCTTGGGGACAGGGGCCCTCGGCACCTTCCTCATCGTGGGCATCCTCTACGAGGAGAAGTTGCAGCGACAGGACGAGGAGGTGCACGTCACCCCCCGAGGCACCCCGCTCGCACCGCCTCCGCCCTGGGGTATGGCCGATGTCGGCAAGCCCCCTGGTGTCGTGCGGGTTGGCGATGCAGCCACGTCGGCCGGTGGCGGCGGATCCCCGCGGGTGATGGCCGTCGTGGTCTCCAACCTCGACGCGCCGTTGTTGATTGTCGGGTTGCTGGCGTGGACCATCCTGACCCTCGTGCTCTTCGCGCCACACTGAGTTCGCGCTAGTGCCCGAGGCGCGGGTGCGCACCCGTTTTGCGCCGTCACCGACAGGCGCGCTGCATTTCGGATCCGTTCGCACCGCCCTCTTCGCCTATCTCACCGCCTGCCACGCCGGCGGCGATTTCATCCTGCGCATCGAGGACACCGACCAGGAGCGCTACATCCCTGGGAGCGAGGCGTTGATCCTGGAAACCCTGAGCTGGCTCGGGCTCAACTGGAACGAGGGGCCCGAGGTCGGCGGCCCTCATGAGCCGTACATCCAGTCATTGCGGATCGCCACCTACCGCGAGCACGCGGACAGGCTCGTTGCGGACGGCAATGCGTATTGGTGCACGTGCACTCCGGCGCGACTTGCCGCAATGCGCGATGAGCAGCGCGCCCGGTCGGAGCCGACTCGCTACGACCGGCGTTGCCTCTTACGTCAGGCCGAGGTGGCACAGGAACGCGCCGGCGGAATGGCCGCGGTGGTGCGGTTGCGCATGCCGGACGGAGTCTCCGAGTGGGACGACATCGTGCGCGGCCACGTGAGCTTCAACAACGCCGACATCGACGACCAGGTGCTGCTCAAGTCGGACGGCTTTCCCACGTATCACCTTGCCGTCGTGGTCGACGATCACCTCATGGAGATCAGCCACGTGATCCGCTCCGACGAGTGGATCCCGTCGACACCGAAACACCTTGCGCTGTATGCCGCTTTCGGCTGGGACGTCCCCCGCTTCGCGCACGTTCCGGCAGTGCTCGGACCAGATCACCAGAAGCTCAGCAAGCGCCGGGGCGCGCGCAATGTGCTCGAGTACGGCGAGCTCGGCTACCTGCCGTCGGCAATCGTCAACGCCATAGCACTCCTCGGCTGGTCGTCAGGTGACGAGCAGGAGACGTTCACGCCCGAGGAGCTCTGCGAACGCTTCACGCTCGAGCGCGTCAACGCCGCCGCAGCGATCTTCGACCCGAAGCGGCTCGACGACCTGAACGGCATCCATATCCGGCGCATGAGCACCGACGATCTCGTCGAGGCGCTCGAGTTCCCGCTCCCCGGCACGAGCAAGGAGACGCGCCGCCAGCTCATCCCCATGCTCCGCGACCGGATGATCACCCTGGCCGATGCCACTCGTCTCTGCGCGCCGCTCCTCGGCGAGATCAAGCTCGACGACAGCGTTGAATTTCCGCCGAAGAAGGTGGATAAGGCGACGGCGGTGGCGATGATCGATGCCGCCATCGACGCCATCGAGGAGGGTGGTCTCGAGGATCACGATGCCCTGCTCGAACGGCTGCGCGTCGTGGCTGAGCAGGCCGGGGCGAAGTCCCGTGATGCGTTTCGTGTGCTGTACGTCGCCGTCCTCGGCACCCCGGCCGGGCTGCCCGTGATTGAAGCCATGATGTTTCTCGGCAAGGAGAAATCGCTGCAGCGGCTCCGTCAGGCTCGCGCCCGGCTGGGGTGATCTGACCCGGGGCTCAGAGCCCCGGCCCATCGGCCGTCGAGCCGACTTCGTGCTCCACGGTCCGCGGACGGCGCGCCGGCTCGTGACGGTGTGCACCGGGCGAATGCGGGTGTGGTGCGCGGCGCGATCGAGCCGCCGGAGCCGCAGGTGGATGCGCCTCGCGCCGTGGCGCTGCAGGCTCGGGTGCGGATGGTTGTGGGGGGGTTGGTGCAGGTGCGGCCGGTCCCGGCTCGTGGTGCGCCGGGTGGTGCATCGACGAGACGACCCGCTCGGCAAGCCGTTCGGCGACGTGGAGCACAGCGCGATCAGCGCCGGTGGCATGCCCCGCGACGGCGACGCCGACAACAATCGCGCTCACTGGCCAGAGCGCCGAGAACAACGAGAGGCCCGAGAGGATGCCGAACGCGGTCAGGATGGGATGCCGGCGGACGTACGACGGCGGCGCGGGCGCCGGCGCCGGGGAGGTGGAACGGTCGTCTTTGATGGTCATGTCACGAGGCTATGTGACGGCGTCGGACCGCGAGCGGACCAAACGCCAATTCAGGTCTGACATCGCTGTTCCGGTGTCGTTACCACGCTGTGACGCTCCCGTGGACAGACGCCGTGTGATGTCGCGACACAATCGAGCCGCCGGTCTTGGAGGGGCGCTGACCGAGGGTCTGACAGGAGGTCGTACGTGTTCAGGGGACAGCCGCGTCGTGACGTGACATGAGTGAGATGTCGGTGGTGCATCCACCGGTTCTCATGGCGCGAGCGCGCGCCGGCATCGGCCGGCTCAATGGTCCTCAGCGACTCGTCGTCTTCTCGGCCTTCCTCGCGCTCATCGGCGCCGCACTCTGGTTGCTGCCGCTCGGCGACGTCCATCGGGTCACCCTCATGGGCGCCATCCCATGGTGGATCGAGCTGGCGACCTGCTACGTGACAAGCCTCCTCTTCGTCCAGGTGCGCGTGCATCGCGAGGTGTCGACCCTCTCGCTGACCGAGATCCCGGTCGCGATCGGCCTGTTTCTCGTCGATCCGCGTCAGCTGCTCGCGTGCTACGTGGTGGGCGTCCTGCTCGCGAGCTGGACCCGTCAGCGGCGCATCCGCTGGGTCAAGGATTTCGCCAATGCGTCGCTCGACGTCGTCTACATCGGCGTGGCTGTCCTGGTGTTCAACGCGGTGGGACCGGTGCCGTCCGATCCGCTGGCGGTGCACAGCATCATCGCCTTCGCCGCGGCGATGATCGCGGCCGGGTGGCTCGTCTATCCGATCGCCCTCAACCTCGGTACCACGATCGCGCAGGGCCGCCTCAATGTCGGTGAGGTGGCTCGGGCGTATCTGTTCCAGGTCATCGCCACCACCACCAACGCATCACTCGGCGTGGTCGCGCTGATGATCCTGGCGACGCGCCCGATCCTCGCCTTCGCGCTCGTCCCGCCGGTGATCCTCGTGCTCGCGGGGCAGATCGCCGCCGGCGAGAGTCAGCGCCGCGCCGACCGCAACGAGTTCCTCTACCGGACCACCGAGATCCTCCACTCCACGCGCCAGGTCGGCGAGCGCGCGGGTGAGTTGCTCAACGGCATCACCACGATGTTCGGTGTCGAGCGCGCGGAGCTCGTGGTGATTCCCGAGGTGCGCGGCCCAGCAGTGCGTTTCAACTCCACCGGCGATGACGAGCATGCGCAGGCAAGCACCTCCGAGCTGACCTTCGCCGAACAGGAGGTGCTCAACGAGCTGCGCACCAACGCGATCCTCACCGGTTCGATGACCAGGGATCAGTCGCTCGGACTGGCACTTGCGGAACGCTCGGCCAGCGCCGGGACGGTGGTCGTGCTGCGTGGTCTCGAAGGTCCGCAGGGCATGCTGCTGCTGCTCAATCCCACCCGGGGCGTCAAGTTCGGAACCCACGAGCAGAACCTGCTCAGCACGGTCGCGGGGCTGATCAGCGTCGCGCTCGAGAACGGCCAGCTTGCCGAGGCGATCAAGGCGATGTCGGTCGAGAAGGCTGAGCTCGCGCGTCGCGCTTTCTACGATCCGCTCACGCAGATCGCGAACCGCTCGCTGTTCATCGAGACGGTCGCCAACTCGCTGTCCCAGCTCGCGAGCTCCCAGCGACCGGTCGCCGTGATGTTCATCGACCTCGACGGCTTCAAGGAGATCAACGACAACTTCGGGCACGCGGTGGGCGACCGCGTGCTCAGCGAAGTGGCGGCACGCCTGCGGGTGCAGGTGCGCAAGCTCGACCTCGCCGCGCGGCTCGGTGGCGACGAGTTCGGCATGCTCCTCGACGGCATGCGCCACTTCAGTGATGCCGCCGTCGTGGCAGGCCGGATCATCGAAACCCTGCGGCGGCCGATTCCGATGGGGGACGCCATGATCACCATCGGAGCGAGCGTCGGGGTCGCCGTCGTCGAGGACGCGGCCGATGCCCCCGAGCCCGAGGAGCTGATGCGTCGGGCCGACATGGCCATGTATCTGGCCAAGCGGCAGGGCAAGAACCGCTTCGTCATCTTCGACGATGCCGCGCGCACCCCGGTGATCGCGCGCACCCCCGAACCGGCGCACCAGGTCGCCAGCTGAGGCGGGTCGCGGCGGCATCTACGATGAGCGGGTGACACCACCTCGCTGCCTGTCGATCGCCAGCTCGGATTCCGGCGGTGGCGCGGGCATCCAGGCTGATCTCAAGGCGTTCGCCGCCGCCGGCTGCCACGGGATGACCGTCATCGTGGGCGTCACCGCGCAGAACACCAAGGAGATCCTGGCCACCCATGTGCTGCCGGTCGCGATCATCACCGCGCAGCTGGAGGCGGTGTACGACGACATCGGCGTCGATGCAGCCAAGACTGGCGCCCTGCTCTCGGCAGAGGTCATCGACGCGGTTGCTGACTTCCTCGTGCGCCACCCGACCCCGCTCGTGGTCGATCCCGTGCTCCGCGCCAGCACGGGGTCCGAGTTGCTCGATCCCGAGGCAGTCGAGGTGTTGATCAGGTCGTTGCTACCCCTGGCGACAGTGGTGACCCCCAACCTCGCCGAAGCCCGCATCCTCGCCGGCGTTGTCGGTGACCGCCGCCGGCTCGCCGAGCGGATCGTCGCCCTCGGTGCCGGTGCCGTGGTGATCACGGGCGGTGCGGGCGAAGGGTCAGACCTGCTGTTCGACGGCACCGAGTACGTCGAGATCCCGATCGTGTGGGTTGAGGGATCCGCGACCCACGGCACCGGATGCACCCATTCGGCGACCCTCGCCGCCGAGCTCGCTCGGGGGACATCGCTCGCCGAAGCCGCCCGTCGCGCCGCTTCGGTCACCGCGGCCGCGATCGATCACGGTTCGGTGGGAATCGGCGAGGGCGCGGGCCCCGTTTCGGTGGTTCAGGCCTCGGGGGCGAGCCAGCGGGTGCGGACCAGGTAGACGAGCATCCCGATGCCGATCAGATCGATGAGGAGCAGGATCGGCCCGAGATTCAGACCGCTGCCGAACTCGAGTCCGCTCAACGGCGTCAGTGCTTCCAGCGGTGGGATCCGCGCGGCATCGAGGCCCTGTCCGGTGGTCACCACCTTCACGGCACTGGTGAGTGGCGCGAACGGGGTCGGGTCGGCCGGAGCCTGGGTCTGGACAGCACCCGTGCCGCCGACCGTGGTGCTGGTAGCTGAGCCTCCTCCGGTCGAGTGACCACCGATCGATCCGCCCGAGGGCTTTTGCGTCGGCACAGGGGTCCCGGTTGGCGCTGGGATGCTCGTCGGCGCGGGGGTGCTCGTTGGCACGGGGGTGCTCGTAGGCGCAGGGGTGCTCGTAGGCGCGGGGGTCGGGATTGGACCACCGCCGCCGCCCTGGGCGCCACCGCCGGTCGGGCTCGGCGTAGGAGATGGTGTCGTCAGGCAAGGGTTCCGTTTGGGGCAACAGGTTCCATTCGAACGGGTGCCATGACGGCAGACCTGCGGGGTGGGCGTGGGTGTCTGGGAAGCGAAGGGAGTTGGCGTCGCTGCTGGAGCGGCGGCCGCGGCAACACCCGAGACCCCCACGAGCATGAGCGCGAACACGCCTGGAAGGAGCGCGAGAGCGGCGCGGCCTCTCGGGCGCCGTCTGGGGGTGATGTTGCCGATGACGTTTGCGTTCATTGACGTGTTTCAACTTTGGTCTTAATACCTCCCAGTCGAGTTGGAAGTCGGCGGGTCGTCACGGCGTCGCGAGGCCTCGTTCACAGCGGTCACACCGACGTTGGCAGTCCGCATACGATTCGGCCGGTGTGCACGATCCTCCTGGCCTGGAGATGCCACCACGACGCGCGGGTCGTGCTCGCCGCGAACCGCGATGAGCTGATCGCCCGCCCCAGCGCCCCACCCGGCGTGCTCAGCCCAAGTCCACTGATCCTTGGAGGACGCGACCTGGTTGCCGGCGGGACCTGGCTCGCTGTGGCTGCGGACGGAACGATCTGTGCCGTGACCAACCGCAACCCGGGGGTGGAGCCTCCGGCCGCACCTGATCCCACGCGCCGTTCTCGTGGGGCGATCCCGCTCGCCCTGCTCGCCGGCGACCGAGCGGACATCCCCAGCCGGCTCCGAGCCCTCGGTCCTGGCCGCTACAACCCGGTCAACGTGCTCTGGCTGGACCACGACCGAGCGCTTGTCGCCCACGTGGACGACTCCGGGCCGGTGCGCGTCATCGAGCTCGCACCCGGACGGCACGTGCTCACCACGCGTGATGTCGACGACGCGAACAATCCGAAGGTTGCGATGTTGCTCGCCGGGATGGACCGTGTCCTCGAAACCGATGGCGACATCGACACCACCATTGCGGGCCTGCGCGCAATGCTCGCCAATCACACCTCGGCGAGTGACTCGCCGGTCGATGCTGCGTGCATCCATGGCGATGTGTACGGCACGGTGTCGGCGTCGACAGTCATCGCCGGCGAAGGATTGCTCGTGTACGAGCACGCGCCCGGACGCCCCTGCGTGACGCCCTTTGAGCCCGTGCCAATCGCGAGCTAATGACTGCCGACGGCTGTGACAATCGTCTTGATGAGCAGGCTCACCATCGCGACGATCGCGTAGCCGCGCACCGTGCACAGCGCGATCAAGCGACCGCGCGACTTGACGGGCTGAGTGAGCAAGGCGAGCGACGGCATCCGCCAGGTCTCGCGATCCTCCTGCAGCCGCGGATCCGGTGGCATGGCCCTGCGGGCACGAATGTTGATTGCGATGGCGAAGGCCAGCCCGACCACCATGACAGCGGCGAGGATCAGAAACAGTCGCGCGACGTCAATGCTCGGGAAGATTGTCGACACGACGAGGATGACGGAGAGGATCAGCAGCACGCCAAGGATGACCGACGCGAGCAGGTTGAACCACGGCCGGTTCACCCAGGGCCCGAGCACATCTCGGTCGTTGCACAGGAACAGGACGAACAGACACGCGCTCGGCAGCATGACGCCCGCGAGCGCCTGCACCGCGGTCGTCACCACACCGAGTGGGACACCGGGGATGAGGACGAACGCAGCCGCCATAACCACCAGTCCGGTGAACATCGCGTAGAACTGACGTGCCTCGCGCCAGGAACGGTGCAGCGAGTTTCTGATGCCGAAGGTATCGCCGAATGCGTACGACGTCGAGAGCGTCACCGCGCTCGCGCCGACGATCGACGCATCGATCAGCAGGATGGAGAAGATCGCGCCGACCGCCGGGCCGATGTGCGACGTCAGTTGGGTGGCAAGCTTGTGAGCGTCGACGAAGGCAGTCGCATTCCCCGCACCAGTGCCATTGGGAGTGAAGGCAAATGCCATGGCAATCATGATCGCGCTCGCACCGATGACGACGATCAGAGCACCCATAACGGTATCCGCACGCTCGTACGGAATCCATCGGGGCGTGATGCGCTTGTCGACCACGTTTGATTGCTGAAAGAACAGCTGCCACGGCGTGATGGTGGTTCCGACGATGGCGACGATGAGCAGGACTCCGTCGGACTTGAAGCCACCCTGCACACCCGGGACGACGAAGTGCTGGAGCACAGGACCCAGCGATGGATGGCAGAGAAACATCAACGGGATGCACAGCAGGTTGCCGAAGAGGATGACGAACATCAGCCGCTCCCACGTCTCGAAACGACCGGTGACGGTGATGCCGACGAGCAGGAGTCCGGCGAGCGGCACCGCAACCCATGCCGGAACGCCAAAGTACTGGGCGCCCAGCGAGATGCCGATGAACTCGGTGGCGATCGTGAGGAAGTTGAGGACGAAGAGATCGCTCACGGCGAAGCGACCCCAGATCTTGCCGAACCGCTCGAAGATCAGCCGTCCATGTCCGACGCCCGAAACTGCGCCGAGGCGCACCACCATCTCCTGATTGACGATGAGCACGGGGATGAGCAGCAGCAATGTCCAGAGCAGGCTCGTGCCGTAGTCCTGTCCGGCGGCCGCGTACGTCGAGACGCCGCCTGCATCGTTGTCCCCCACCATCACGATCAGGCCCGGACCGATGATCGCCGCAAACGCGAGCAGCTTTCTGCGCAACGTGCGTGCGCCGGTGGGATCGTGCTCGCCAATGGTTCCGAAGGCGCCGCGGATGTCGCCGTGCTGGGCGTCATCTGGCCTCGCCTTCGAGGCGGGCGCCACCTTGGCGGCCGTCTTGCGAGCCTTGTCCTTCGTCAATTCGGACCTCCCACCGTCGATGACGGCAAGACTGAGCGGGCCTGACCGCTCAGGAGGTCACGAGTACGTCGCTACCTCGATACGGGCGGGCCCGCGAGTTGCCGGGACTGGGGACTGTCGCCGCCGTCCATGTAGTAGTGAATACACCCCAAACAAAGTGGTTGCCGTACCTGGAGTGTACAACCCGCAGCGGACCCGAAGCTCCGAGCTCAGTCCCCGTCCGCTTCCGCGCGACGCCGCCATGAGTCGGGCAGCATCGCCTCGAGGACGTCGTCAACCGTGATGACGCCGACGACGCGGTTGTCGTCGTCGAGCACCGCGACGACTGTGAGGTTGAAGTCGGCCATGCGCCGCGCAACCTCAGGAAAATCGTCGTCGACGTTCACCGACGCATTGCTGTGCTCGACCAGGTCTGCGATCCGGGTCGCACCGTCGGTGCGAAGCAGCTCGATGAGTGGCACCGACCCCGCGAGATGGTGGTCGTCGAGCAGGAAAACGTCAGCGACAACCTGGGGAAGCACGTCCGCGGCGCGTGCTGCGGCAAGCGCGTCGGCCACCGTGGCATCCGAAGCGACCGACACGAAATCGGGGCTCATCAGCCCTCCTGCGCTGCTCTGTCCGTAGCTGAGCAGCGCCCGCACCTTCGCCTGTTGCGACGGCGGAAGCAGCGAGAGAATCGGCGCACGACGTGGTTGGTCGAGCTCGGTGACCAGGTCAGCGGCGTCATCGGGTCCCATCTCCGCGAGCACCGCGGCCGCTTCGGCATCGGACTTGTCGCGGAGAAACTCAACCTGGTGCTCGGTGTTCAACTCCTCGAAGACGTCGGCCTCGAGCTCCGGGTCGCCATGCACCGCGGAGATGATCTCCTCACCTTCGTCGTGCGACGCGGCCTCGACGAGGTCGGCAATTTGCGCGGGGTGAAGGCGGCGCAGACGGCGCAGCGGCATCAACAGTCGCGAGCTTGGAACGTGTCCCACGAACGGCTCCACAGCCGCCCAGTCGACGAACCCGGGATTCTCGGACCGACCGCCGAGGAGCCGGCCACGCAGACCTCGGGGGCGGGTATCGACGCCCGCGACGACCCATCGCCCCTCCTGGAGGCGCAACTCGATGTCGTGCGCGGTCACGAGCCGGCCGGCGTCCACGCTGATCAGACGGCGGCCGAGCACGTCATCGCCGAGCAGCACCTCGCCTTGACGGCGCTCGAAATGGGCCAGATTCAGGTCCTCACCCGCCAGCTGCACGCCGCCGGATTTCATCTCGGCGATGCGGTCGCGAGGGATGAAGAGCTTCCGTCCGGCGATGCGTCCGACCAGCCCGGTCACCGGCGGGTAGCCACCCTCGGCGAAGCGGGCAATGACGTCATCCACCCGGCCGAGCCGCCCCCCCGCGCTATCGACGAGGGGGCTGTGGAGGATCCCGGTGAGTGCCAGCCGGACCGGTTCGGCGGCTGGCTCCCCGGCGTCTGAGGTCGACATACCGCGCTCAGTCTGCCACGTCTCGTGGCGCAGTGTCTGTCCGCGCAATGTCCCCGGGGGCGGCTGATGGTTACGGGGTGTCCGTGTCCGCCATGCCGGCCCGCCCCACCCCTGTCACCACTACACTGGCTGTGGCCGCCCGCGGGCACGGACCCTTTGGTTCGCTCGCGAGGCCTGGGTGGGAGGGATGCATGGTGGGGGTGACCAGCGCTTCTTGGCTGCTGGGCGTGCGCGCGCCCGACCGAGGCCGCGCGATCCTCGTGGTGACCGGCGATGGCGAACTTGCCGTGGCGGTGCGCGAGGTTGTACCGGGTGGCATCGCGGTCATCCGGGATGCACGCTCCGACGACGCCGACGAGATCTGTGCCGCCTGCCTCCCCTGGCCATGGATGGTGGTGGGGACTGTCGCATCGCTGACCCCCGGGCTTGCCGTGGTCCTGCGCAACCGGCCGGTGCTCACGTACTGGCTCGGCGATCCACCGTCCGGTCTTCCAAGCCATGCTCGCTGGTTCGAACGACCCGCGGCCCTGCTCCAGGCGGTCAGGGGCGCATGCACCGCTGATGTCGGCGGTATGCGCCTCGCCCCCGGAAACGGTGTCGAGCTTGACGACGGCACGCTCATGCGCGGCGCGACCCTGGAATCGCTCGTCAGCGCCTACCCATTCGGGTTCGCGCTGCCCGCGCGCAACTTCCGTGCCGCATCGGATGCGCTTTCGCGGCACAACCCGGAGTGGGTTGCACAGCGTGACGGCGCGGCTCGCATGACGCTGGTCCGCGCGGACATTGAGGCACAGCGATGAGAGCGAACCCGGAGGTGCTGATCCTCGAGGACGACGCCGAGACCCTCGATGAGCTCCAGAGCCACTTCACGCGCAAGCGATTTCATCCGCTCGGAGCACGCAGCGCGTCGCGCGCCCTGTCACTGCTCGAAAACAACAGGTACTCGAGCCGGCCGGTGCTCGCCATCATCGACTGGGACCTGGGCAAGGCTCCCGACCGCAATGCGAGCAGCGGTGACGTGTTGTCGCGGCTCGCGCATGAGCTGCGCGAGTGTCCAGTGATCGTCTACTCGCAGAACATCGATGCGTTCAACGTCCGCAGCCAGATCCAGCGCTCGCATCCACGCGCTCTGCTGCACGACAAGCGCGACGGCGACGCGTCACTGCTCGAGCGCATCGACCGGATGCTGGACCGCACCGTCGGGGACCTTCGCATCCATGACGGGACCGTGGTCGTGCACCTCCCCACGCTCGACCAGCATCATCACCGCGAGGCGATCCGGCTGGTGGTGCATCACCCCGACATCGTGACCTTTCACTCGGATACAGCAACCAAGGCCGTGCGCCGTTTCGGTGAATGGCTGCACACCCACAACTCGGCGGTGCGCCTGGTGAGCCACGGCAATCGCAAGTACCGCCTCAGCGTGACCGCGACCGAGGTGGCCGCGCCGGAACGCGAGGCGTGAATCTCAGCCTGGCGGAGATCGCCGAGCTGCCGCTCGCGGCCGCGCTGATCGATGCTGCCGGCACGGTGATCGCCCGGACCCCTGAGTGGGACGGACCTGGGCCAGGGGCGGTGTCATACCCGGTGCGAAGCGTGCGCCTGGTCGTACGAACCCAGCCGGCATCCGCCCAGTGCGATGAGCTCCTCACCCGCCTGCTTGATGCCGTCGAGAGTGCGGCCCGTGGGCTGGGCGGGACCCAGGCGCAGCGGGTTCGCATCCTCGGCGGATCGCTGCGGCTCGTCGCCGGCCGCGAGCCTGGCGGATGGGGCACGACGGACGACGTGATCGAGCTGGCTCGGGCGGGAATCACCGCTCGGACGGCGCTCGCAGTCGACGCCGTCGCGGGGGACGCTCGCCCGGTTCTCGGTCCCGAGGTTGCGGCACTGGTGCTGGTCCAGCTCGCCGTCAACGCCGAACGGCACGACGGCGCCACGGCCGTCCGCCTCGAGGTCGACCGCACCACGTTCCAGGTCGTCTGGCGTCATACCGGCGCTGCGCCTCGAATCACCACCGCGCGGCGCCGAGCCGAGCGCGATCGCTGGGGCCTCGGCTTTGCCCGAATCGCGGCCGACGCCATCGGCGGCACCGTGTATCCGCCGCGCGCCGCCGGCGGTGGCGCACTGGCCGCCACCCTCGAGCTCGGCATCCGTCGCCTGGCGCTACCGCTCGCGGCGCTCCGCGACGGGCGTGTCGCCCGTGCGACCCGCTCCTGGGACGAGGAGACGGGCCTGGCCCCGGGGCGCCCGACCGGAGTGGGGTCGAAGCTTGCGACCATCGAAGCAGCCGCGGCGTCGGTGCCCGGGCGCATCGTGGTGGATGGCGGCTTCAGCGCCCGCGCCGGTCTGCGTTCGCTCTGGGTGGCGGTCCCGCCTGACGACGCGACTGTCCGTGCTCGCGAGGTCATCACCGGCCTGATCCACGAGCGCGCTCTCTCGGATCACATCGATGAGCCGGCCCGATCGAACATCGGCGGACTCGCGCTCCTTCTCGCGACCCTGCTCGGTGAGCCGATGCCGCGGGTTCCGATCGCTGCCTGGTCGCGGCGCCTGCACGAGCTCCGCCCCATCATGGCCATGGCCGGAGGGATTCCCGACTTCGACGGCGTGGGCGCCATCGATCCGCAGGTGGTCGCTGTGCTCGCGCCGTCGGGTGCCGGGTTCGAGATCGATGGTGACCGGCTCTGGCTCCGCGTCCGCGAGGAGTGCCGCGACGATGCGGCCGTCCGGGTCCTGCTCAGGCCAGGCGAGAACCGGATCCCGCTGGGCTGACCATCGGCGTCGCGGGGGAACGCAGCAGCAGCGACGTGATCGCGGAGAGCAACGGATGGGCAGCGCGCTCGGCAGCGGTTGCGCCGGCCTCTTCAAGCGCCTCGTCCAGCCGCAGAAGATCAGCGGCGAGCACTCGCACCGCCGCATGGATGATCGCCGCGGGATCGTCTGCCGCCGCCGGCTCCCAGCCGTTATCGTCGGTCGCCGGGGGAACCTCCGGAGGCAACTCAACGCCGTCGGGAGCTCCAGTCAAATACGCCGTCGCCCAGACGTCATATGCGAGCGACTCCTGGTGTCGCAGCCGCGCCGCCAGCCGCTTCAACGGATCCGGGTCCCCGCCAAGCACTGCGGCCTGTTCAACCAACCGGAGCACGAGCAGCTTCTGGTACCGAGCCACCCAGTACCGCGAGATACCCGCCGTCAGCAGCCGCGAAAGCCGCACCTGGGCGATGCCGATCCGAGCCGGTGACGGCCCGTTCGTGTCGGGAACCAGCACTTCAACGTCACGTCCGACGTCCCACACGCCGCCGAGCAGGCGAACGATTGACGTCGGCCGCCAGGCATCGATTGAAGCGTCCCACCAGTCAACGGGAACATCCGCGAACGAGCGCTCGCACGTACTGGTCAGAAGCGCCTGGTGCAACTCGTCGCGCGGACGCGTTGCCAGGAGCGACCAGCCGGCGGGAAGTGTGTGTATAGCCATCGAAATGTGGTGCTGCGATGTGGAGAAAACGGATGCAAAAAGCGGCGCGCTGCCGGGCTGGCGTGCAGTATGCCTTGGATCCGCGGTAAACGGTGTACTGCGGGCGACATATGCGTGCTTTTCCCTGCGCGCTGCGTGCGGAGGCAGGGGCGGCGCCGCCGGTCACCCGGTCCGCTACTCAGCTTGCCCGCTCCCTCCTTCGCGCAAGCAGATTGTCGCGCTCTCTCGGGAGCGGTCAAATTCGCCGCGTTCCGGGTGGCCGGCGTCACCACCCCTGCCTCCGGAGAACGTCGGTGGGGAGCGGCCGTCGACCTCCGTGCCCCGTTCCTCACATGGACGTCTGCGGGTAGCGGCTACGAGTCCGTTGGTGCTCCGTTTCCTGCGGCCGGCCACCACGGATCAACCTCGCCGGCCCACATGGTGTCGCGGTGCTTCGCTCTGACGATGGTTTTGATGTTGCCGCGGACGTTGAAGTCGCCGACCACTTCGCAGTAGCGGGGGTCGAGGAGCGTCACGAGGTCGCCGAGGACGATGTTCACGACATCTTCGTGGTAGACGTTCTTGTCGCGGTAGCCGTTGATGTAGAGCTTGAGTGATTTCAACTCGACGCAACGGGGACCGGGGACGTAGCGGATGTGCAGCGTCGCGAAATCGGGGAAGCCCGAGATTGGGCAGAGGCACGTGAATTCCGGGATCGTGAATTGGATGGTGTAGTCGCGATCGGGCGTTCGATTGTCGAATGATTCGAGTTTTGCTTCTCGGATTGCGCGGGTTCCGTAGAGCTCGTCGGTCATGGTTGCGCTCCTCGCAAGCGGGCTCTGAGCGATGCGAGCGGAATTGGTGCGAACTTGGTGTCGCGGTCGTAGGTGTCCACGCCTTCGATGCGCTTCAGCGCGGTGACGAGGGTGTAGGTGATTGGCGTTGCGATGACTTCGTAGAGGACTTTCACCACCCACACGTCACGAATGATGATGATCAGGACTGACCAGGGTTGGGTTCCCGCGAACGCGAGTGAGATGAAGACTGCGCTGTCGACGCCTTGGCCGATGACCGTCGAGCCGATGGTCCGTGTCCAGAGGAAACGGCCGTTGGTGGCCACTTTCAATCGCGCCAGCACGAATGCGTTGAGAAATTCGCCGAGCAGGTACGCGGTGAGCGATGCGAGCACGAGGCGCGGGCTCTCGCCGAGGACGCGCGCGTAGGCTGCCTGGTCGCTGTAGTGGGGGTCGGCCGGAATGGCGATTGCGGCGGCGATGAAGAGGACCACGATGATGTTTGCGAAGAAGCCAGTCCAGATCACGGTGCGCGCGACGCGGTAGCCCCACACCTCCGTGAGCACATCGCCGAAGAGGTACGCAAGCGGAAAGATCACGATCGCGGCCGGCACGGAGAAAGGTCCGACGTCCGCGATCTTCACGGCCAGGATGTTCGACGCCACCAGCGTCGCGACGAAGAGCGACGAGATGGCGAGGAGGAGCGGGCTTGGGACGCGCGAGCCAGTGGGCTGATTCATGTGCAGCCGCACAGCGTAGAAGATCTCCCGGTGAGCAGACGCGGCTTGGTGCTCTTCATCGCGATGTGCGTGATCTGGGGTATCCCCTACCTGCTCATCAAGGTCTCGCTCGAAGGGTTCGGCCCGGTCGACCTCGTCTTCGTCCGGGTGTTCCTCGGTGCCGTGCTGCTGGTGCCGATCGCGCTCACACGCGTTCAGGTCCGCCCCCTGCTCAAGCGCTGGGGGTGGATCGTGGCGTACACGGTCATCGAGATGGGCATCCCATGGGTGCTCCTCTCAGACGCCGAGCTGCGCATCTCGAGCTCGCTGTCCGGGCTGCTCGTCTCGACGGTACCGCTGATCGGCGTGGTGATCGGGCTGGTCACCCGCAGTGGCGAGCACCACGGGTGGCGCCGGGTCCTCGGCCTCGGTGTCGGGCTCGTCGGCGTTGGCGTGCTTGTCGGGTTCGACGTCTCGTCGTCCACCTTCGGTGCGATCGCCCAGGTGCTCGTGGTCGCCCTCTGTTACGCGATCGGGCCGTACATCATCAACCGGAAGTTGAGCGACCTTCCCGCGCTCGGCGTGATCGCGGCCTCGCTGCTGCTGGCAGCGATCGGCTACGCACCGGCAGCGCTCATCCAGCTGCCGCACGCATGGCCGTCCGGACAGGCCATCGCCGCTGTTGTCACGCTCGGCGTGGTCTGCACTGCGGTGGCGTTCCTGGTCTTCTTTGCGCTCATCCGCGAGATCGGTCCGGTGCGCGCGACCGTCATCACGTACGTGAACCCGGCTGTCGCCGTGACGCTCGGGGTGCTGCTGCTCCACGAACGTCTGACCGGCGCCATCGCCGTGGGATTCGTCCTGATCCTCTGCGGGTCCGTGCTCGCGGCGAGAGCCGCCCCGACACGGACCTGACCGCGATCAGGTGGTGGCGGTTTCGGCGATCACCGGGGACGCGCTGGGCTCAGCACGGCTGATGGTGATCTGGCCATCGTTGGCGTCAACTAGGACGGTGTCACCTTCGCTGAAGTGTCCTTCGAGGATCGCCATGGCGATCGGATCCTGCAGGCGGCGCTGGATCACCCGCTTGAGCGGACGCGCGCCGTAGGTCGGGTCGTAGCCCTCTTCGGCGAGTGCGTCGACCGCGGCTTCGGTGACGCGCAGCGTCAGCTTGCGAGCCGCGAGCCGATCGCGGACGCCGCGCAGCTGGATGGTCACGATCTCACGCAGCTGCGTGCGGTCGAGCCGGGAGAACAGGATGATGTCGTCGACACGGTTCAGGAATTCGGGGCGGAAGCCGGCGCGCAATTCGGCGAGAACTGCCTCGCGGACCTGCTCCCACACGGCGGCGTCGGCCTCGGGTGGCACTTCGGCGATGACCTGCGATCCGATGTTGCTGGTCATGATGACCACGCAATTGCGGAAGTCGACGGTGCGTCCCTGACCGTCGGTGAGGCGGCCGTCCTCGAGGAGTTGGAGGAGGATGTTGAACACGTCGGGGTGCGCCTTCTCGATCTCATCGAGCAGCAGCACGCTGTACGGCCTGCGCCGCACGGCCTCGGTCAGCTGGCCGCCTTCCTCGTATCCGACGTAACCGGGAGGCGCACCGACGAGTCGCGAGACCGTGTGCTTCTCCATGTACTCGCTCATGTCGATGCGGATCATCGAGTGCTCGTCGTCGAAGAGCAGCTCGGCGAGCGCACGCGCCACTTCGGTCTTGCCGACACCGGTGGGCCCGAGAAAGATGAACGAGCCGATCGGTCGATTGGGATCCGCGAGCCCGGCGCGCCCGCGCCGCACCGCGTTGGCGATGGCGTTGATGGCGTCGTCCTGACCGACCACTCGGGTGTGCAGGTCCTGCTCGATGCGCAGCAGCTTCTGCATCTCGCCCTCGAGCATCTTGTTGAGCGGGACTCCCGACCACCGCGAGACCACCTCGGCGATGTCCTCCGCACCAACCTCTTCCTTGAGGAGAGGATGGTCGCCCTGCATCTCGACGAGGCGAGCCTGTTCCTGCTCGAGGGCGCGCTGCAACTCGTTGAGCTGGCCGTAGCGAAGCTCGGCTGCGCGGCCGAAGTCACTCATCTGCTCGGCTCGGTCCGCCTCGTGGCGCACCTGTTCCATGCGCTCCTTGATGTCGCGGATGGCCGCGAGCGCACCCTTCTCCTGCTCCCAGCGCGTGCGCATCCCGCGCGCGCGCTCCTGCAGATCGGCGAGCTCGCGCTCGAGCCGCCCGAGCCGTTCCTTGGAGGCATTGTCGGATTCCTTGCGCAGCGCCTCACGCTCGATCTCGAGCTGACGGATCTCGCGTTCCACAATGTCGAGCTCGGTCGGCAACGAGTCGATCTCGATGCGCAGTCTCGACGCCGACTCGTCGATGAGGTCAATCGCCTTGTCGGGAAGGAAACGATCGGTGATGTAGCGGTTGCTGAGCACCGCCGCGGCGACGATCGCTGCATCGGTGATGCGCACGCCGTGGTGCACCTCGTAGCGCTCCTTCAGTCCGCGCAGGATGCTGATGGTGTCCTCGACGGACGGCTGATCGACGACGATCGGCTGGAAGCGCCGCTCCAGCGCTGCGTCCTTCTCGATGTACTTGCGGTACTCGTCGAGCGTGGTGGCGCCGATGCAGCGGAGCTCGCCGCGCGCGAGGGCCGGCTTGAGCATGTTGCCGGCGTCCATCGCACCCTCGGCGGCGCCGGCGCCGACCAGCGTGTGCAGCTCATCGATGAAGAGGATCACCGCCCCGTCGGACGACGTGACCTCCTTGAGCACCGCCTTGAGGCGGTCCTCGAACTCGCCGCGGTACTTGCTGCCGGCGACCATCGCCCCGAGGTCGAGCGCGATCACGCGCTTGTCCTTCAGACCCTCCGGCACGTCACCGGACGCGATGCGTTGGGCGAGCCCCTCGGCGATCGCGGTTTTCCCCACGCCTGGCTCACCGATGAGCACCGGGTTGTTCTTGGTCCGTCGGGACAGCACCTGGATGACGCGACGGATCTCGTCGTCGCGCCCGATGACCGGGTCGAGCTTGCCACGACGGGCCGCGTCGGTCAGGTCGCGTCCGTATTTCTCGAGTGCCTGGTACTTGGCCTCGGGGTTCGCGTCGGTGACGCGCTGCGAGCCGCGGACGGCTTCGAGGGTCGCGTAGACGCGATCGGGAGTCACGCCCGCCTGCTGGAGCAGGCGACCGGCTTCGCCCTCGGGTTTGGCGCAGAGCGCAAGGAGAAGGTGTTCGGTGGAGACGTATTCGTCCTTCAGACGGCTCATCTCGTCGAACGCGGTCATCAGCACCGTTCGCAGCGCGCTGCCGACGGTCGGTTCGGTGACGCCGACCTGCTTGGGGCGATTCTCCAGCCATGCGTGCAGGCGCGCAGCGAGGGGCTCCGGCGCCACCTCGAGTCGACGCAGGAGTCCAGGCACGAGTCCGTCGTCCTGTTCGAGCAGCGCGAGGAGGAGATGTTCGGGCTCGACGGTGGGATGTTGCAGCTGCTGGGCTGCCTGCTGGGCGCCGGTCAGCGCTTCCTGGGAGCGCTCCGTGAATCTATCCAATCGCACGGAAGCGTTAATACCACCGCGCGACGACAGCTAATCTTCCCGGATGCGCATCACCGTGCTCGGCAGTGGCAGCGCCTTCAGCACCTGCGGGTGCAACGCCGGATACCTCGTGGATGGGCGCGTCCTGGTCGACTGCGGCGCCCCGGTCCCTGCCCTGGTCCGCCGTGCCGCGACGTCGATCCACGCCCTCACGCTGGTGCTGCTCACGCACTTCCACGCGGACCACAGCTTCACGCTGCCCACTGTCCTCGGGGCGCGCGCCTATGCCGACACGGCGGAGCCCGGGTCGTTGGTCATCGGCGGCCCCGTCGGCACTCGCGAATACGTGTCACGCCTGCTCCTCGACGGCTACGGTTCGCACATCCGCCACGACGTCGAGGTCAACGTGGCGCCTGAGTATGTGGTGCTGCAGGACGGCAGCGACATCGAGCTCGCCGGCTACCGCGTTCAGAGCCACGCTGTGGTGCACAGCACCGGTCCGTCGCTCGCGTATCGCCTCACCGACGCCCGCGGCGTCTCGATCGGGTTCTCGGGCGACAGCGAGATGTGCGGCGGGCTGCGCCGGTCGATTCGGGGATGCGACCTCTTCGTCTGCGAGTGCACGGGGTGGGACGGCCCCACCCCCGGCGGTCATCTATGGCGGGACGAGGTCGCCAGCCTGATGGCCGAGAATCTCAGCACGCGTTTCCTGCTCAGCCACCTGAGCGAGCGCCGCCACCTGCCCGGTGCGCTGGTGGCACACGACCTGCTCAGCCTGGAGATTTCTTCGGCCACAACGTAGCCTGGAACAGCGCGCGACGCCAGGTTCGCAAGGCCTGCGCCCGTTCATGCCCCGAGGCACCCGACTCACTGAACTCGGCGCGCGCAGTGACGGTTGCCAGCTCGCCGAGTGCGTCTTCAGCCGCGGGTCGAGCCCGGGCCAGACGGGACGCAAATGCCCTGTGGGTCTCGGCTTTTCGGCGGTCGACCCCCGAGAACGTCCCCAGCGTCTCCACACGCTTCCAGGCGCCCGCGAGCGATCGCGGAAGCAACATCCAGAGCATCGCCGCGATGGCCAGGACGACGATCGCCGCGAGCACCGCGAGCGAGATGACCACCGCCGCCGGAACCGACTGGTGCGCCTTCGGTATGTTGAGGCTGCCGGGGTCGCTCGCGAAGTTACCGGGCTTGGGGGTCGGGCCAGGCTTGAGGGTCGGGGGCGGCGGCGTTGCAGGCGCGGTCAAGGCACCCTGTCCCCGCGGGATCGGTTGATAGTTGCCCTGGCTCGACGGAGGCGTCGGCTCGAAGGGAATCCATCCGTAGACCGGGAAGTACGCCTCGACCCAGCTATGCGCGTCGCTCGTCGTGACCGTTTCCTGACGCCCGCCGCGCCCGCTCTCCGAGCGGGTGGTCTCCGGGCCGTATCCGCTCACCAGGCGAGTCGGGATGTTGAGGCTGCGCAGCATCGTCCCCATCGCGGAGGCGAAGTACTGGCAGTACCCCTTGTGGCTTTCGGTCAGAAAGTAGGTGACGGGCCAGATGCCTGTATTGGGAGTCGCCGGTGGAGTCAGCGTGTACTGGAAGAGCGCTGGATTGCGCAGGTTGTTCTGGATGGCGATCGCCTCGTCGTAGGGATCCGTGGGACCACCGGCGATCCATGACTGTGCAAGGCTGCGAATCGTCTCGACCTGGTTGGTATCGTCGTCCAGCGTCGTGTATTGACGAACCCAGGGCGGGTACTGCACGCCCGCGGCCTCCAGCTGGGCTGCCGTGGCGGTCGAGATGTAGCCGCTCGTGGTGATGGTGGTGCCCGATTCGACGGCCTGCGCAAGCGTCACCTCATCGACGGTGTTGAGGGCATCGACAGCGGCGTTCTCGACCCCCCACGCCTGGCCGGGAAGGCTCGATGACACCGGGTCGCCCGTGAAGGGCGCCGCTGCTTCCGATCCGGTCGCCTTTGGCTGCATCGTGATGGTGGCGGTGACCAGCGTCTCGTCTTTACCGACACCGCCGTCGGCAGGGTTGACGTCCCGCGGCAGCGGACCTGCGGGGAACGAGATACCGGTCCAGGCATCTCCCGGAGCCGTGTTGGCGCTGGACGGATACCAGCTGCCGGCGGCGAACTGCGGATCGTTGTTCACGCGGACGTACACGTTGGCGGTGGAGTTGTCCGTCAAGGTCATGACCAGTTGTGGGCGGCTGACCAGCGAACCGCCGAGCGTGACCGACGGGTTGTAGCCGATGGTCTCCGCGCCCCCGACGGTCGACACGCCTTTGCCGTTGGAGCCGATGCTGAAGCCGTGGGGGAAGAGGCGTGCCGAGATATCAGTGGTCGAGATCGGTGGCAGCACGAGCGCAACGATGGTCAGCACGACTGCGACACCGGCCGCACTGGTCCCGAAGCGCCAGCCGAGGCCGTCCAGCGCGGTGATGCGCGACGCCGTCCAACGATCGCCGAGCGAGCCCAGGTATGCGGCGGCGACCACGCCGATCGCCAGCACCACGGCGATCGTCTCCGGCAGCGCGATCGGATCCGGACTCGCCGCGTTGACGACATTAGTGGCAAGAACTGAGAAGACGGGGATCACTGCAAGGACACCGCGATGCTCGCGCAGCACCATCCATCCCAACCAGTAGCCACAGAGGAACATGATCGCGCAGAGCCCGACGGTGAAGTCCCAGTCGCTGTTGGTCGAGGCGAGACCGGTAAAGAGCGAGCGCAGGTAATGACCGGCGATCGCGCCGATGGTCTGACCCGGAACCGCCGGCATTGCCGCGAGTGTGGTCGGCACAATCGCGGCGAGCCCGAGGAATGGCGCCGCGATCGCAGTGGCGATGCGCGGGGCACGCGCCTGGGCGAGCAACGCCGCCTCGATCACCGATGTGACCGCGACCACGACGGCACCGCCACCGCCTCCACCGGCGCCCAACCAGCCTGCCGAGAGCACCGCCCATGCCGTCGCCGCGATGAGCGCGACGCACAGGACGGTTGCGATCTCGAAGCTGTGGTCGCGTTGGGTCCGTTGTTTCCGCTCGGAGTCGCTGAGCTGGATCGTGCGGTCGACGTAGGCGTCCATGCGGTCAGCCGGCTGCCGAGGTGCGCTCGCCCGAGCCGAGCACGTCGCCTCGACGGACCACCCACCAGTCGAGGGCGAGGCGCCAGGCAGCGGGAATGCGCAGCGCCTGCCCCTTGGCGCCGAACGATGTTGGCTCGATGAAGATGCAGAGATGGCGCTGGCCGCGGGTCGCGCTGTCGACCAACGCTTCGACCCAGTCGCTCGAGCGGTTGGGGGTGATGACCACCATGCCGCCGCGACCGCGCCAGCCGTCTCCGTGCTTGCTGATGGTGTCGGCGAGACTGCGCACTCCGTCGTCGGTTGCGAGGGCGAGGAAGTCGAGCAGTCGCAGTCGCTGCACCTCGCCGCGACCGGCGCCGAAGCTCGTGGCTGCGCGCGAGTTGGTGACGAGCCCGACCGCCTGGCCGCGCCGGATCGCGCCGTGCACCACCGATGCGCACACCGCGATGGCGTACTCCACCGATGACTCGATGCCCGTGCCCGCGTGGATGCCCCGTTGCAGGTCCAGCACGACCAGGAGATCCGCGCTCTGCCCGGTGTCGAACGTTCGGCTGATCAACCGGCCGGTGCGGGCCGTCGACGCCCAGTGGATGCGGGAAAGCCCGTCGGTGGGCGCGTAGTCGCGGATGGTCGACACATCGGGCGGGACATCAACGGGCTGGCCCCGATGCGCCTCGGCGACTCCATTGCCGCTCCACTGAGGAACGCTGTGCAGGAGGGCGTGAATTGCCGGGTAGACGATCACCTCGTTCTCGGGCGCCACACGGATGCGACGCGGAAAGAGGCCGAAAGGATCCCCAAGGCGCGCCTCGAGCGGTCCGAAGTGATGCACCCCGCGCAGGTTGAACATGCCCCGCGCGGTCCACGTCACCGACCCTCCGGCGCCGAGCGCGAACGCGCGCCCGGGTGCGTAGCCCGGGAGCTTGCTGGCATCGCGGACCTCGCAGTACGGAAGCCGGAGTCCGCTCTCGTTCGTGACGGTGAACGTCTCCTCGAACGGCTCCCCCATCATGAACGACCCCTGCGGGGATTCCCTGGTGACGCGCAGCTTGCGCGCGAGCAGGCGCGACCAGATGTAGGCCACAGCGAGGAGCAGCACGAGCACATAGGCGAGCGTGTAGGCGAGACGGACGCCGGTGATGCCCGCAAAGAAGGCGAGCACCGCCACGCATGCGATCAGCGGGACGCGCGCGGTCACGGCGCGCTCCGGGCGCACGCCGCGGTGCCGGTCACGCCAGGCGCCGGCCCGTCATCGGCACGGACTCCGTTGCCAGCACCTCCTCGAGGACCGCGGCAGCGGTGAGCCCGCGCAACTCGGCGTTCGGACGCAGCATGACGCGATGTTCGAGGACGTTCGCGGCGATGTCCTTGATGTCATCAGGGAGGACAAAATCTCTCCCGGCAAGCGCGGCTCGGGCCTGCCCCGCGTGGAGCAACCCCAACGTGCCGCGCGGTGACGAGCCGAGCGAGACATCGCGGTGGTCGCGGGTCCGCCGGACAATCCGCACGCAGTAGTCCTTGAGAGTCGCGTCGCAGTAGATGTCGCGGCACACCTCCTGTGCTGCTTTGATCTCCGTGGCGTCGGTGACCGCCTCGAGCGAGCCCAGCGGGCTCCCCGACTGGAAGCGATCCAGCATTGCGACCTCTTCGTCGGCGGGGAGATATCCCAGCCGCAGCTTGAGCAGGAAGCGGTCCACCTGGGCCTCGGGGAGCGGGAACGTCCCGCCCAGCTCGATGGGGTTCTGGGTCGCCAGGACCATGAACGGGTCTGGGAGGGGATGGCTCGTGCCGTCCACCGTCACCTGCCATTCCTCCATCGCCTCGAGGAGCGCCGACTGCGTCTTCGGCGTGGCCCTGTTGATCTCGTCTGCCAGCAGCACCTGGGCAAAGATCGGTCCCTTGCGGAACTCGAACGTCTGCTGCTGTGGGTTGTAGACGCTCACCCCGGTCACATCGCCGGGGAGCAGGTCTGGCGTGAACTGCACTCGCTCGAAGCTGCAGCCACTGCTGCGCGCGAGCGCTTTGGCCAGAAGCGTCTTGCCGGTGCCGGGAACGTCCTCGATGAGAAGGTGACCGCGGCACAGCAGCCCCACGATGCAGAGTTCGATCTCCGCTTCCTTCCCTACGATGACCGTCCCGAGGCTTTCCTGCAGACGCCGTGCCATTGCCTGGACATCGACGTTCATGGGTGATCCTCGCGCCTTCTCAACCGGGCTAATGAATCAGTTGGCCTTGTCTGGAGTATACGGTCGGCTGATACGCTTCCAGCATCACCCACTGGGGTGATCCACACGACCGCGCCTAACCGTTGTATAACTGCACCTTGAGATCCGTGCCCGGATTTCCATACGGTGACGGTCGGAGGAGGAGGAATTGGCAGAGCGCGAGGAAGAGATCCTCACAACTGGCGAAGCGGCGGCCCTCTGCGGTGTGTCGCGTTCGACGCTGCGTCGCGCCGTCGCCCAGGGTCATTTGCGCGCCTGGCATACACCCGGAAAGCACCTTCGGTTTACGCGCGCCGCGTGCCTCGAGTTCGCCCAGTCACTGGGCCGGGTCGATCTCATTGGCCAGTCCTATCGCGAGGTGCCTATCGCGGGTCAGGCCGCGCAGGCAGGAGCCGGGGTCTGATCTTCTGAGCGTGTCGGCAACGCTGGGTTGCCGGATGCCAGGGCTCTAGCGCTTTCCGGACAGCAGGCCGCCAACCGACCCACCGAAGAGCGCGAGCAGGTCGCCACTGAACAGATTGCCGAGGTCCATCGGACCGAGGTCGATCAGGTGGTGGCTGTTGGTGCTCAGCGCCGCGGCGATGGTGGACGATTCCTGGAAGAACGTGTAGACCGCGCCGACGGCGATGAAGCCGATGGCGACGACGATGCCCTGGTAGAGACCGAAGCGACCGGCGAGCCTGGCCGCGAGCCACCCTCCGAGGATCACCGCGAGGAGTGTTGACACGCCCACAACACCGCCATCAAGGTTGCCGCTGGATCCGAAGGCTGCGTTGGTCGCAATCAGCGCCGCGTTGCTGATGACCAGGAGTGCGATCTCGCCGACAACGAGGCCGATCAGGCAGTGCCGCCAGGAGATCGTGTGGCCCGAGTAGGTGGCGACCGGGGCCGGCGTCTGCCGCGAGCTAGTGCTCGCTGAGGTTTGACGACGCTTCGGAGACCGGGTGTCGGTGGCCATCGCGTGGAGTATACGAATCTGTCGCCAGCCGGCCGCGAACGGTTTTCGGCGCGGTTGCGCCCCCTACGCTGCGGCTCGCATGACAACCCTCATCGGCGCAACCGAACCCGCTTCGGCGCCGGGCACATCAGACGCTCGCGGCCGTGTCCTCGTCTGGATTTCGGATCCCCGCCGGGCGCTGCTCGCCGCGGTCCTGATCCTCACCGCAGGGGTTGGGCTCGACGCGCTCAGCGACCCGGACGTGTGGTGGCACATCCGCCTTGGCGACTGGATCATCGCCCATCACCAGATCCCGGCAGGCGAACTCTTCGCATACACGGCATTCGGCAATCCGCTGGTCGCGCACGAATGGCTGTCCGAGACGATCTTCGCCGCCCTTGCCGCAGTGGGCGGTCTGTTCCTCGTGACCGTCGTGATGGGGCTCGTCGCATGGAGCGCGATGCTCGCCACGGTGTTGCGTGGCCACCTTCGCGGCGCCGGACCGGTTGTGCTGGCGGTCGGCCTGGCGCTCGGGGCTCGCGCCGCCGAGCCCGTCCTGGGGACGAGGCCGCAGATCTTCACCTTCGCGCTGGTCTGCTGGACGCTGTGGATCGCCGAGTCCTACCTGCGCTCGGGTGGCAGGCGTCTCTGGCTGCTGCCGCCGATGTTCCTGCTCTGGGCGAACCTGCACGCAGGCTTCATCGCCGGCGTCGGTTTCCTGGTGATCGTCGTGGTCGTCGAGACGGTCAAACACCGCTGGGCGATCGGACGGGTCGCTCCCAGTGCGCGCATCAAGCGACTGGCGGTTGCTGTTGGCGCGTCGATGCTCGCTGCGTGCGTGAACCCGTACGGGCCGTCGCTCTTCATCTTTGCGGCAACCACGGGTGCCACCGAGCGCCAGAAGGGCATCATCGAGTGGCAGTCACCTAACTTCGCCGATCCGGCGATGTGGGTCCTCCTGGCGCTGTTCCTGTCATTCGCGGCGCTGACCCTGACCGTCATTGCGAAGCCTGCGCTGCGCCGTCATTTCGAGGTTCGCGACCTCGTGCTCGCAGGCGCGGGAGCGGTGCTGGCACTCACGTCGGTGCGGAACACGGCCATCTGCGTCGCGGTGATGGTGCCGGCGTGGATGGCGATGGCCGCCGGCGTGGTCCAGGCCGTGGAAACACGGCGCGCGCGGCCGCGTCCACTCGCCTCAACCAGACAAGCCTCGCCGATCATGGGCATCGCGCTCCTCGCCGTCGGCGTCTTCGGCGTCGGCGTTGTCGGCGCTCGGGTGGCGCAGAGCGCGTCGCCGCAAGGGATAGCGGCTGCGTATCCGTCCTGCGCCACCGCACTCCTCGCGCGCAGCCCGACCGTACAGCGAGTGTTCACCGCCTATGGCACCGGCGGCTACGTCATCTACCGGCTCTGGCCGCAGGCGTCGGTATACGAGTACGGCGAGTCGATCTCGCTGGGCACGTCCGTCTTCGACGACTACGAGCGCATCGCCGCAGGGGCGACCTCGGCGCCGACTGCACTGCAGTTGCTCGCCTCGAGCGATACGACCGCCGTGCTCTACGGCCGGGGCGCGCTCACCAACGAGCTCGTGGCTGCGGGGTGGACGAAAACTGTCGTCGACCACGGGATGATCCTGCTGCTTCGTGGGGATGCCTCCTGGGCAGCGGGCGCCACGTGCCCCGGCCCCGCCGCAGGTTGACGGCCATCCGGTTCGCAGTGCCGCTGGAGTACGGTCGCTGACGATGCGACTGATCGGCGTCACCGGGGGTATCGCGACCGGCAAGAGCACCGTCGACCGCCTGCTCGAGGCGCACGGCGCAGTGGTCATCGACGCCGATGAGCTTGCACGCGAGGCGGTGCGAGCCGGCGAGCCGGCGCTTGACGCGGTGGCGGCGCGCTTTGGATCCGACGTGATCCGCGCCGACGGCGCGCTCGACCGGACCCGGCTCGGCGAGATCGTATTTGCCGATCCCACAGCTCGACGCGACCTCGAACGGATCACGCATCCGCGCATCACCGAGTTGATGCAGGAGCGCATCGAGGCAGCGCTTGGCGGCCCTGCGCCGCTGGTGGCGGTCGATATTCCGCTGCTGTTCGAGAACGCACGCGAGTCGATGTTCGAGGGAGTCCTGCTCGTCTACGCGCCCCGCGACGTTCAGCTCCGGCGGCTGCACGATCGCAACGGCCTTGACGATACGGCGGCGGTGCAACGGCTCGACGCGCAGCTGCCGATCGACGAGAAGCGCGCGCGAGCGACGTGGGTCATCGACAACACCCACGGTCTCGAAGCGACGAAGCGCGCCGTCGACCAGTGGTGGAACACGGTGGTCAGCTAGCGCGGCGCCAGCCCGTCGAGGAGCACCTCGAGCATCTGCGTCTCGTCTCCGGCGAATGCCGCGGGCTCGTCGCGGCGCAACGTCCCCATCACGTAGCCGGTGAGCACCATCTCCGCGGCACCGAACACCACATAGCTTGCAAGCTGAGGATCGACGCCGGTCGCCACCTCGCCTCGATCGCGGGCCCTTCGGATGATCTGCTCGATGGCTTCGAAGGCCACCATCACGGTGCCGATATCGTGCGATTCGAGGAATTCGTACGAGCGCGTGACCTCGTTGATCATCACGGTCATCAGGGCCGGTTCGCGGCGGTAGACCTCGACCCAGAAGTGCACCAGCCTGCGCATCTGCTCGCGAAACCCGATGTCCGTGTCGCCCACCTCGTGCAGGTAGGTGACGTACTGCGCCCAGCGCTCCGTGAAGATCGCCGCGAGGATGTCCTCCTTGTTGTGAAAGTAGTGGTACACGAGCCCGTACGCGATCCCGGCCTGCTCCGCGATGTCGGCCACCTTCGCGCCGTGGAACCCTGAGCGTGCGAAGACCTCGGTGGCCGCGGCGATGATCCGCTCACGCGTGTGCGCGCTCCGGGGCGTGCGCGGAGCGTGCCGCGGCGTGGGGGCTGTCGCGCCTGCCTGGCTCACTTGATCGCTCCTGCGGTGCGCAGCGACGCAAGTTGCCCGGCGTCATAGCCTGCCTCGATGAGCACTTCGTCGGTGTGTTCACCGTATCGCGGTGCCGGCGTGCGGTAACCGGCTGGAGAGTCCATGAGCCGGATGGGAAACCCCGTCTGAGCAGTGGGTCTGCCATCGCCGGCGTCGAGGCGCATGCCCCTGCTGATCACCTGCGGATGTTCGAACGTTCCCCGCGTATCCAGCACCGGTTCGACGCAGACGTCATGTCCGGCGAGCGCCTGCTCCCAGTCGGCGCGCGTCCGGGTGCGCAGCACGGCCTCCACGGCCGCAACCGTCTGGCGCCCCGCATCGCCATCGACAAGTCCGCTTCCAGCCAGTTCGGGAAGCCCGATCACCTCGACGAACTCGCGCCAGAACTTGGGCTCGAGCGCGCCGACCGAGAGGTAGCCGTCGGCACACGCATAGATCCTGTAACACGGGTACCGGCCGGTCAGCAGTCCCGCCCCGGGTTCCGGCGCGTCGCCGGTGGCGAAGAGATGCGCGGCGTGCACGCCCGTCCAGCTGATCAAGCCATCGACCATCGAGACATCGCAGTGCTGCCCCTGGCCGGTCCGAGCTGCACGGTGGAGCGCGATCATGATCGCGAGCGCGGCATCCATCGCTCCGCCGCCGATGTCGCCAACCTGCAGGCCGGGCATCGGCGGTCCACTCTCCGCCGCGCCGCCGAGGAGGAGCGCGCCTGCGACCGCCGCATAGTTGAGGTCATGCCCCGCGCGGTCACGAAACGGTCCATCCTGGCCGTAACCGCTGATGCTGCAGAGCACGAGCCTGGGACTGACCGCGTGCAGTGCTGTCATCCCGATACCGAGACGATCCATCACGCCGGGACGGAAACTCTCCACGACCACATCGGCGGTGGCGGCGAGGCGGAGAAACGCCTCACGCCCCAGGGGATTCTTGAGATCGATGGCCAGCGAGCGCTTGTTGCGGTTGAGTGGATGGAACATCGCCGAGTACTCGTCGACAAGTGGTGGGATCCAGCGCATGTAGTCGCCGCCGGCAGTGTCCTCCACCTTTATGACATCGGCGCCGAAGTCCGCAAGGAGCACCGTGCAGAACGGCCCGGGAAGCAGCCTGGTCAGGTCGAGGACTCGAACGTCGTCGAGTGCCAGCATGGTCGCGCGAGTGTAGCAATCACTCGACGCCATCGATCTGCACAACCCCTGTGATAGATTCGCGCGCAGGGTTGACGTGATGAACGACGTGAACGTCCTGTTGAGTGAGGCTCGCTGATGGACGAGCTGGTCATCAAAGTGCCCGCGCCATTCAGTGGCATCGAGGATCTCGGGTTCTCCGCGCGCTATCCCGCGCAGGAGCGCAGCGAGCCGCTCCGCGACGTGCCGCTGTTCGTGGAGGGTCCCGCCGGTCCCATGCACCTGCTGATCGAGCGACTCGCGCTCTTCAGCGACAAGGACCGGATCGTCGGCTCGACCGCCGACGACGACCAGTACGCGTGGACGGCGCCAGTACAGCTCACCGACCAGGTGTGCGTGCTGGCGTTCCAGGACAGAAGCATGCGCGCCGGCGACACGCTCCTCGAGTCCGCCGACACCGCACAAGCCGTGCGCGGATACGTCTGGAACCTCGTCCGCCCAATGGCCTTCACCTTCCTTCGCGATTGCGTCCGCATCGGCGGCCTGCGCCTCTCCGAGAGCATCGCCGTGGTGATCGACACCGGGCACCCGCCCTCGGTGGACATCGAGCTGCAGCGCTCCTCGATCAGCCCCGTGAACGGCAACAGGCTGCTCTTCGCCCTCTGAGGTCGGTCGCGATCAGCCGGACCCTGACGGCGTTGGGGTTGGGGTCGCCGTGGGCAGCGGTGTGGAGTTCGGCGGCGTTGTCGGGATCGGCGTCGGAGTGGCCGTCGGCGCCGGAGTCGGGGTCGCGCCGACCGGGGTCGGGGTTGTCTTGGGCGTCGGCGTTGGAACCGGCGTCGGCGGAAGCGGTGCTGTGGGGCAGCCCTGCAGCTCCGGGTTGAACGGCGTCGGCGTCACCGTCGGGGTGGGAACGGCGGTCGGCGTCGCGGTTGGCTTCGCCGCCGGCGAGGTCTTGCCGCTCGCGGTCGGCTTGGGCGTGGCGGTGGGCACCGGCGTCGGCGTGACCACGTATGGGGTGTAGGTCGGACAGGGGGGCGCCGAAGGAATGGGCGTCCCGTGGGCCGCGGAAACTCCCAGGGAGATCGCCACGGCGACAGCGCCGACGAGGATGGTCACCACGAAGGTCACAGCACCCCACTCACGGCGAAGCGCGTTCACGCCGCACCGATCCCGTCGATGGCGGCGACGGCGCTCCGGAACTCGGGGTGGTCGCGGGCGAGACGCATGTTCGTGGCCAGCCAGCCGGACGGCGTGCCCACGTCGAGCAGCTCACCCTCGAACTCCACACCCCAGACCTCCTCGGTCTTGAGCATGCGCGAGATTGCGTCGGTGAGCTGGATCTCGCCCAGCGCCCCCGGGGTGGTCTCGCGGAGCGCGGGAAAGATCGCGGGGCCGAGCACGTACCTGCCCATCACGGCAAATTCGCTCTTGGCCTCAGCGGCCGGCGGCTTCTCGACAACACCACTCACCCGGTGCAGCTTGCCACGCGACTCGGCGATCTCGGCACACCCGTACCTGGAAATCTGCTCTTTGGGCACGCGCATCAGGGCAAGGATGGACGACCCAAACTCCTCATGCGCACTCCAGAGCTGGCGAAGCACCGGCGGATCCGCCAGGGAGAGGTCGTCGGGGAGCATGCAGAGAAAGGTCCGATCCCCCACGGCGGCTGCCGCGCAGAGCACCGCGTCGCCGAGGCCGCGCGGCGCCGCTTGACGGGCGACGGTCACCCGGCACAGGTTCCCGGCGTGGCGTACCGCCTCGAGCTCGACGGTCTTGCCGCGATCTTCGAGCAAGCGCTCCAGTGCGGGGTCGGGACGCAAGTGGGCGGCCAGCGCCTCCTTGCCCTCGGCGAGGACGAGGATAAGCTCATCTGCGCCTGAGGCCACCGCCTCCTCGGCCGCCCACTGGATCACCGGACGATCGAGGACCGGGAGCAACTCTTTGGGAAGCTCCTTGGTGGCAGGGAGAAAGCGTGTCCCCAGGCCCGCAGCCGGGATCACGCATGGTCGCGAGTCCACGGCGGCGCATTGTCGCCCGTCGGGACGCGGGCGTGCTCCCCGTTACCCTTGCGCGATATGGCTGACACCAGGACGCTGCTCGTCGAGGCGGTCCGGCGTGCCCTCGACGCCTTGGGCGTCGACGCCTCCTTTGAAGTCGTGGTCGAACGCTCGGCACGGCCCGAGTTCGGCGATTGGTCGTCGCCCGCGCCGCTCGGCCTCGCCAGGATCCTGCGTCGCGCTCCGGCGGCGATCGCCGCGGGGCTGGCTGAGCAGCTCGCGGCTGCGCGGGTTCCCCGGGTCCGTAGCTGGACGGTGACGCCACCCGGGTACATCAACGCCCATCTCGACGACCGCACCTGGGCCGAGGCGGTGCTCGCCGCGTCGGCGGATCTCGAGGCAACGGGCATCATCGATCTGCCGACTGACGCGGCCAGGGCCGGCGGCAAGACGCTCGTCGAGCACACGGCAACCAATCCCAACAAGGCGGCGCACATCGGTCATCTGCGCAACGCGTGCATCGGCGACACGGTTGCCCGCGTGCTCCGGCGCACCGGCCACACGGTTGAGGTGAACAACTACATCGACGACACCGGCGTCCAGGTGGCCGACGTCGTGGTGGGGATTCGCGAGCTCGGCATCGAGCAGGCACCCGGCGAGCCTTTCGACCAGTACTGCTCGCGCGTGTACATCGCTGTGTCCGCACGCTATGAGACCGATCCCGACCTGCTGGAGCAGCGTCGCGCCGTGCTGCACGAGGTGGAGGAGGGCGGCAACGAGACGGCTGTGTTCGTCAAGGACGTCGCGCGACGGATCGTCAACGCGCACCTCGCCACCATGCGGCGATTCGACATCGCCTACGACCTGCTCACCTGGGAGTCCGACATCATCGGGCTCGGGTTCTGGCGCCAGGCATTCGAGCTGCTTCGCGAGTCAGGTGCGATCGTCTTCGTCGAGACGGGCAAGCTCGCGGGGTGCTGGGTGATGCCGGCCGACGGTGCGGATGACGAGGGCGACGACGACACCAAGGTTCTGGTCAAATCCGACGGTATCGCCACATACACGGCCAAGGATATCGCTTACCAGCTCTGGAAGTTCGGCCTGCTCGGCCGTGACTTCGAGTATGTCCCGTGGGAAGGTGACGCGGCACTCATGACCACCTCGTCGATCCCACAGACGGGCGCGCCATCTGCTCACTTCGGCCACGCGCAGCGCGTGATCAACGTCATCGACGCGCGCCAGGCGTATCCGCAGCGCGTGGTGCAGCGCGCGCTGCGCCGGTTGCACCACGAGCGCGAGGCGGACAACTCGATTCACCTCAGTTATGAGGTGGTCGCCCTGACTCCTGCGGCAGCTGCCGAGCTCGGTGTCGTGATCGAGGAGGGTCGCGACAGCGTGGCGTTGAGCGGGCGCCGCGGTATCGAGGTTCGTGCCGACGACCTGCTCGACCGTGCCATCACCCGTCTGAGCGCGAACGCCCGCGACGCCGCCGGCGCCACGCTGGTCGCTGCCGGCGCGGTGCGCTACTACCTGCTCAAGTTCTCGCTCAACCAGATCATCGCGTTCGACTTCGATGAAGCGCTGCGTGTCACCGGTGACACCGGCGTCTACCTGCAATACGCTCACGCGCGAGCCGCCGGCATCCTTCGCAAGGTGAGCGACGACGCGGAGTCGGTCGCGATTCCTGCCGAGCTGCACCCGTCGGAGCGCGAGCTGCTGCACAGCATCGAGGCGTACACGCGAGCGCTCACGGAGACCGCGCTCGCGCTGTCGCCGTCGCTCCTCACCACCTACGCATTCGGCCTCGCGTCGGCGTTCAGCGACTTCTACGAGCACACCCCGGCGATCGTCCGCGAAGAGGATGCGGCGATACGCCGGTTCCGGCGTGCGCTCGTCGCGGCGACCCGCGCCACGCTCGCCGACGCGCTCCACGCCCTGGGCATGGCGTCACCCGACCAGGTCTGAGGCGTCTCCGGGCGCTGGTATGATCCGGGCCTTCGGGCCCCGTTCGTCTAGTGGCCCAGGACACCGCCCTCTCAAGGCGGAGACCATCGGTTCGAATCCGATACGGGGTACCACCTAGGCGCAGCCGCGGCTCGATCGGCGCGCGCGTCCCACCGGACGTCAGTCCCATGTCCGCTCGATCTCGTGCTGGACTTCTGAACGCATGGACACCGTGTTGGGTGACGCAGCGGCCTTGATACATGTCGCTATCGGCATATAATGGCGCCGTGGCCCGCTCTTCCACGACGTCGGACGTCTTCAACGCGATCGCCGAGGCGCAGCGCCGCGACGTCCTGGACGTGCTGATCACCGGCGAGAAGGCAGTCGGGGCGATCGTGAAGGACCTGTCGATGTCCCAGCCTCAGGTTTCAAAACACCTGCGAGTCCTGCGAGTGGTGGGCCTCGTGACGTGCCGGGCGGAGGGGCGTCGCCGGCTGTACCGCCTAGAGCGCGCACGCCTGCGGCCGCTGCACGAGTGGCTGGCCAACTACGAGCAGGCGTGGAACGACCGATTGGATCGGGTGGATGACCTCCTCAAGGAGCTGCAACAAGAAGGAGAGCGGCAATGACAGCTAATCGGCATGGTTCGGCAGTCATCGAATACCCCAACCATCTCGACATTGTCCTCACGCGAGAATTCGACGCTCCGATCGCACTCGTCTTCGACGTCTTTACGAAGCCGGAGCATGTGAGGAAAACCTTCGCCCCATTTGGCGAGGAGGTGACCGTGTGTTCTATCGACCTGCGCGTGGGAGGCGACTACCACATCGTCATGGTCACCGCCGACGGAATCGAGTGTTCGTTTCGGGGTACCTACCTGGAGGTCGAGCCACCGACCCGAACCGTCGAGACGTGGCATTTCGACGGGTGGCCGGATGCGGATGCCGTCGAGACGATGGATCTGCACGAGACCGACGGAGTGACGAAGCTCTCGTACAGGCTGGCGTTCACCGACCAGGTGGGCCGTGATCACATGGACAGAGTCGATGGCCTCGTCAGCAGTTTTGAGAATGCAGCCGATTACTTGAGCTCACTCCTGGATCCCACGGGAACCGCCGCTCGGTAGCCTCCCTACGACCATGCCAACGCGAATGGTATGCCGGCGAGAATCGCCTCGCAAGCGGAGCCGAGAGTCACGAGATCCTCGTGTGAACAGCGCGCGCATCGGGCGTCACATCTCGGGTACGGCATCGCCGGCCCCACCGCCGGCCGCGAAGATGATGTTGAGTCTGCGCGTGAGAACGCTCGCCATTCGAATCACCATCTGAGGATCGCCCGAGCATGACATCTGGCTTTGAGGTGACCGAAACCATCGCTGTCGACAACCGGCCGGGGGCATCGGTTATCGGACGCCTGCTTGGTGGCGCGGTAGCGCGGCACGGCGACGTGCTGGTCGACGGTGGTTTCAGGGCACGAATCGAAAGTGTCGGGATTCTGGGAGCGGATCGCGTCCAGCTGGTCCTCGATGTGGCCGAGGCGCATGAGCTACAGGCAGGGCAGCTCCTCGCGATCGAAACGCCTTCGTACTGAGGCGTCGGCGAGGTGTGGTTGGCGGTGAGCAGGGTCACGGCGGGCATCCGAGCCGTAACAAGATGGATGCACGAGGTCAGATCGAGGCGTCAACGCGACTAGGCTGGGGTTCTGGCACCGAGACGTGGGTGCCGAGGAGTGACCAAGGTTGGACAAGCTGAAGCCGTGGCAGCGGCTCTCGAAGAAACAGTCGGGCGGCGATGGGCCGGACGGCGGCGACCATGATGGCCTGGGCAAATGCCTCGACGGCGAATGCTCCAAGCCCGCCACCTGCCGCTGCACGTACGTCGACCGCCGGCAGGTGAAGTGCGGCACCACGTGGTGCGATGAGCACAGCCGCGTGGTGCTCGGTCTCCCGTACTGCCGCCGCCACGCCACCGTGGCCCCGTCGCTGTCGAACGGCTTCTTCACGCACATGCTTCCCGACGTCGAGAACCGCGCTCCGTCGCTTGCCACGTGGGTAGGCGGCGAGCTGGACACCGCTGTTCGTATCGCGCTCACCGCCGATGCCCCGCACAAGGACGCCTACGTCGTCAGTGGGGCAGTTCGTCCGGTGCGCGTGCCGGGGAGCACGATGCCCGTCTGGCTCCGCTCGTGGACGCTGGTTGACAGCACGGGCGTCCTCCAGCACGTATCCATCGAGGTCGATGAAGAGGACGATCGCGCCGTGGTCGTTCGGGTCGGCGGCGAGCCGATGGGCCGCCATCAGCCACCCTGGATCGGCCGTCCACGCAATGAGACCATCGCGCCGGAGCTCGACGCGGCGGCGCGTCAGGCGTTCCGGATCACTGTGATGCACGACATCGAGCTCGGACTGCTCGGTGCTCGCATGCAGGTCGCCTCCTGATCTGACGGCTCAGCCGGGCCTGGGAGCGTCTTGGCGGTATGCTTCGCACTGCATGCTCGCAACATCGGCCCCCGGCCTCTCGGTGGTGATCGGCATCCCGGTCGCGTTCGTCCTGCTGTCTGCCGGCGCTTGCCTGGGCCTGCTCATCCTCTGGACGCGAGCCCGCTCCTGACCCCGCTCTGAGCCCGCGGCTCAGCCGAGCGAGACGAGTTCGACGTCGACCACCAACGTGGCGTTGGCAGGCACATTCGCCGAAGCATTGCCTGCTGCACCGAATCCCAACGCGGGCGGCACGATCAACCGGCGCGTCCCTCCCACGCGCATGCCGGGCACGCCCACCCTCCAGAACGCGAGCGTGGACGGGTCGCTGAGCGTGAGGGCGTTGGTGGGCTGGTTCGCGCCGCGCGTGGTGATGACCAGCTTGCCGGTCGAAAGCCAGACGGTGAACTGGACGTTCACGCTTGATGTGGTCTTGGCGACCGCTCCGCAGCCGACGCTGATCTCGCCGTACTGCAGGCCCGATGCACCCGGCTGGAGGGCCACCGTCGTGCCGAAGGAATCGGCGGCGGCGACGGGGCGAGGCGTCGTGCAATCCGGTGGCCGTGGCGTGATCTGACTGCTCACCGTGACCAGGGTTCCGCAGGCCCCGAGCGCCAGGACCAGCAGCGCGGCGCCGGCCAGGGTGCCCGCGAGACGCAGTCGGAGAGCGCCGAGGTGTGGAGACATCGGCGCCGAATCGTACCCCGACGCCGCGTACAATCGAATGAGCCCACCTCTCAAGGAGCCTCAGTACCCATGGCAAACACGATCAAGGAATCCAAGGGCGTCGCGTCCCAACGCGACATCCTCACCCACGTCCGGTGCCCGATCTGCAACAACCTCATGCGTCAGAACGAGATCGGCGTGGAGATCGCATTCCGGCATAGCCGCCGCCCCGGCGAGCCTCGCCGCGAACGGATCATCAAGCACACCAAGAACTGCAAAGCCGCCTAGGCGCGATGCGGGCGCGAACCGGCACCTGATGGCCATCGAAGTCCCGCTCTTCCCGCTCGGCACCGTGCTGTTCCCGCACATGCCGATGTCGCTGCACATCTTCGAAGAGCGCTACAAGGCGATGATGCGGGACTGCCGGAGGGCATCGACCACGTTCGGCATCGTGGCGATCCGCTCGGGCCAGGAGACCGGGGGCGGTGCCGTCCCCTATGAGGTCGGCACCCTGGCCCAGCTCGACGAGATAGAGGAGCTGCCCGACGGCGGATACAACCTCACCGTCGTGGGCGCGTCGCGCTTCCACGTCGACGCGTACTCCCACAAGCGGCCGTACCTCGTCGGGTCGGTGCACTACCTCCAGGACCTGCCCGCCCCGGCGGACGATACCGAGCGCCTCGCGACGGCGGTGGCCTCGGCGTTTCGCGGGTACGCGGGCCAGCTCCGCGGCATCGGCCAGGAGGACCCATTCGAGTTCGGGCTGCCCTCCGACCCCGAGTTGCTTTCCTACCTGGTGGCGGCCGCGATGCAGGTGGAGACGGCGCAGCGCCAGCGACTGCTCGAGATCGACGGCACGGCGGAGCGGCTCGCCGCCTGCCTGCGGCTGCTCCGCCGCGAGGCCGCCCTCCTCGACCGCATGCTGGTCCGGTCGAAGGACCACGCCGGCACCTCCAGCCTCAACTGACCGTGAGCGTCGCCGAGCGGTTTTCCCTGGATGGCCGGGTCGCGCTGGTCACCGGGGGCAGCCGCGGTATCGGGCTCGCCATCGCCAGGGCGCTCGCCGAGGCCGGCGCGACGGTTGCGCTCAACGCGCGCCACGCCGATGCGTGTGAGGCCGCGGCGGCCGAGATCACCGCCGGCGGTGGGACCGCCATCGCGGTGCCCGGGCACGTCGGTGACGCCCCGACGTGCGAGGCGCTCGTCGCCGAGGTGATGCGCCAGGCGGGGCGACTCGACGTGCTCGTGAACAACGCCGCGACCAACCCGCAGTACGGCCCGATCCTCGACGCCGACGAAGGGGCGATCAACAAGATCTGGGACGTCAATGTCATGGGCCCGATCCGGATCACCCGGCACGCGGTCGCCGCCTGGATGCGCGACCACGGCGGCAGCATCATCAACATGGCATCGGTTGCGGGCATCCGGCCCGAAGCCCTGACGGGCGCGTACAACGCGAGCAAGTCGGCACTCATCACGCTGACGCGCACGCTCTCGCGTGAGTTGGGACCGCTCGGGATCCGGGTCAACGCGATCGCTCCGGGGCTCGTCGAGACCAAGCTCGCGCGCTACCTCGTGGAAACCACCGAGATCCACGACCACATCCTCGCCCAGACAGCGCTCGGCCGCCACGCTATACCGGACGAGATTGCCGGCGCCGCATTGTTCCTCGCGTCAGACGCAGCGTCGTTCGTGACCGGCTCCGTCCTGGTGGTCGACAGAGGATGGACCGCCTGAGCGAAACATTCCCATGCTGTGAATGGGAGAATCGCGCTGCGGCGAAGAGGGTACTTGGAGGGTTCAGCGATGGCAAATGATCAGGGCATCGGCTTCACGCTCAGCCGGCGCGCTCAGCTCAACCCGAACAACACCGCGCTCATCTTCCGCGACGAACGGTGGACCTATGCGGAGCTCGACCGGCTCACCAACAAGGTCGCTCACGGTCTCCACGCGCTCGGCGTGAACCCGGGCGATCGAGTCGGGTTTCTCGGTCTCAACCATCCGCGCTTCTTCTTCACGCTGTTCGCCGCAGCCAAGCTCGACGCGATCTTCGTGCCGCTCAACTTCCGGCTGACCGGACCCGAGCTCAGCTTCATCATCCGCGACGCCGGGCTGCATACCCTCGTGTACGAGGAGGCGTTCTCGGCCATCGTCGAGTCGATCCGCGACGACCTCAGCGTTCGCGCGTATGTGTGCGCCGTCGAGGAGCGCGGCTCGCGCGGCTTCGACTCACTGCTCCACGATCAGCGCGACGCGGACCTCGATTACCCGGTGGCGATGAGCGACGTTGCGCTGATCATGTACACGTCGGGGACGACCGGCCGCCCGAAGGGGGCAATGCTCACGCACGGGAACATCATCTGGAACAACATCAACGCTCTCCTGGCGGATGACTCGACGTCGCAGGAGATCACGCTCGTGGTGGCGCCGCTGTTCCATATCGGCGGTCTCAACGTCACGCCGCTCCTGTCGTTCCTGAAGGGCGCAACGGTGGTGCTCGAGCAGATGTTCGAGCCCGGCATGGTGCTCGAGAACATCGAGCGATTCCACATCACTTCGATGTTCGGCGTCCCCGCCATGTACCTGTTCATGGCACAGCATTCCGAGTTCGCCACTCGCGACCTGAGCAGCATCCGCGTGCTGTCGTGCGGCGGCGCGCCCGTTCCCGAAGCGCTCATCAAGATCTACGGTGCGCGCGGACTGCCGTTCAATCAGGGCTACGGGCTCACCGAGACCGCGCCCTTCGCGTCGTTCCTGCCCTCGTCGATGGCCACCGAGAAGCTCGGCTCGGCCGGCATCGCACCCTTCTTCACCGACGTCAAGATCGTCGACGATGACGGCCGCGAGCTTCCCGACGGTGAGCGTGGAGAAATTGTCGTTCGTGGCCCAAACGTGATGAAGGGCTACTGGAATCGACCCGACGCAACTGCCGAGGTGCTGATCGACGGCTGGTTCCATACCGGTGACGTGGGCATTCGCGACGCCGACGGCTACTTCTTCATCGTCGATCGCAAGAAGGACATGATCATCACGGGTGGAGAGAACGTGTACCCGGCCGAGGTCGAGGATGCGCTCTACCAGCATCCCGGCATCAAGGAGGTCGCGGTCATCGGCGTGCAGGATCCGCGCTGGGGCGAATCCGTGCGCGCAGTCGTTGTCGCCAAAGACGGTGTGTCGCTCACCGAGCAGGATGTCATCGAGTTCTCGCAGGATAAGCTGGCTCGGTACAAGCAACCGAAGTCGGTTGTCTTCATCGACGTGCTGCCTCGGAACCCCGCGGGCAAGGTGCTCAAATTCGATCTCCGCGAGCGCCACGGTATGCCGATCGCGAGCGAGTCAGCGCCTGCCCCGCACGAGGAGGCGACCACGACCGCCGGGTAAGGCTGCGGACTAGGTGATGTCGATGACGAGCCGGCTACCCGACAGGTAGTACGCGTCGAAGGGCGCCTTCTTGCTCAAGGTGATCTTGAGTATCAGCCGGTCGGTGTTCCGCACCATCGGCAACGCTTCAACCGATACGACCACCTGGTGCGCGGGCATCGGCGCGATGTTGCTCGCTCCGAGGACGCCCATGAACTCGACGTACATCGTCGTGGTGCCGTAGTAGCCGACCACCGTGGTGGGCGCCCCGGTCACGGTGTCGGGGAAGGCCATGTCGAAGACCAGGCGGAAGTCATTGGGATGCTCGCCGTAGCGGACGTCCGCAACCGAGAATCCGCTGCTCCCGCTGCCGAGCGTTGTCGCAGAGGTGAGCTGCTGCGGGGTTGGCGCCGACGGGATGATCGCCGTGGGTGCCGGCACAGGAGTCTGCACCGGGAGTGGCACCGCTGTTGGCGGCGTGGTGGTGGCGTGGTGGGCCGGGGCGGTGGTTCGCGGCGCGTGCGCCGAGGCGAGCGGCGTCGTCTGCGTCACCTGCCTGCCGACGAGCAGTCCGAGCAGGATCACGACCACGGTCAAAGCGCCGAACAACCACAGGCGCCGGTCGCGGTCCGCGGCCCCGACGGCGGGGCCGCCAAGCGGCAGGACGTGGCGGCCGGTGACTGGCTGCGCTGGATTCCACTCGCGCCGATCCGATCGCTGCGAGTGGAGTCGACGGACATGCCGGCCCGGAGCCGGTGGGGCGGCGGGCTCGGTCTGCACGCCGAATTGGGTCGCCTCCTCGTCGAAGCTGACCGGCTCCACTTCTGCAACTGGCTCGGCGACCCCTCGGGACCGGCGATACTCGAAGCTCGGTTCTCCCGGCCTTTCGTCCATCCACGACTCGGGCGCCGCGTAGGTGCCGTTCGTAGCAGGCGCCGGGGCGCGCTCGAGCGGCGCCGCAAGGCTCGACACCTCGCTCAGCATGTCGGCCAGCTCCGGACGTGGGGTCGCCCTGTCCGTCCGCGTCGCCGGCTTCACGTCGTCGTGGAGCGCGTTGAGCCCGGCCACCTCTGCGTCGGCCGGATCGAGGGGATGTTCGAGCTCGGTGTCGTCCGGCACCGAATCGTCGGGCTCAGCGAGCGGCGGGACCGCGGTGATGCGTGCCATGAACCTGCTGAAGGCATTCGGCTTGGCAACCGGCGCGGGAGATGGCGGCTGGACAACAGGTGCAGGGGATTGCGGTTTGGCGACCTCTGTCGTGGAGGCTTGCGTCGGGGCAGGGGCGGGCGCGGGTGCCGAGGCCGTCACGATCGGCGGGCTGTCGTTCCAGTGCCGGGGGCGGGCTCGCTGATCCCACCGCGGTGCGCCAACGCCACTGACGATCTCGACCCCGGAGTCGTAGTCGGCGTCACCACGTCGGCGCAGCGCGAAGCGCACTGCCACCGCGTCGCGAAGGCGCTGGAAGGTGTTCGTCCCGGCCGCGAGACGGGGAGGCGACACCATCGGCGCGGAGGTCGACAGATCCGGCGGCTGCGGTTCTGCGGCTGTGACCTGCGGTGGCGGTGGCTCGCTGAACGCGGGTGCTGCATCGGACGGTTCGGTGTCGAGATACACCACCGGGTACGGCTCCGCGGGTGCAACCGCGACCGGCTCGACCTCGGGAGGTATCACCGGCTGCGGGGCCGGCAGCACATGGAACGGCGGCGGCTCCGGAATTGCGGTCGCAACCTGGTCGATGGTTTCGTCCCAGAGCAAGAGCTCCGGATCCGCAACGGTCGCGACCGGCGAGCGCTCGCCGACCAACTCGCGGGGCTGCGACTGCCCGGTCGGCCGGGGCGCCCACGGCAACGCGGCGCCCCGCTCCGCGCCGAACCAGGGCGGAGCCTCGACAGGAGCTGGCCGATCGCGATGCACGGGTCCTTCGGGCAACTCGTCCTCCTCCGCAATCAAACCGATCTGACTGAACAGTTCGTGCACGGCGTCATCGGGAACATGCACGCGAGCGAGGCTGCCGATGCGCTCCGATTCCTCGCGGAGGTGACCGATCGCCGTGCGACAGCGATCGCACGCGACGAGGTGTGCCTCGAGCTCACCCGCCGGCTCGGCATCGAGCTCGGTGTCGATGTAGCTGCTGAGCGCGAGGAGGCTGCACCTCACAGCGCGATCTCTCGATAGATGGAACCGAACTCCCGGCGAGCGGCGGCGACGAGCCGGGCCGCGGCCTCAGGCGAGCACTCGAGCGCGCGCGACATCTCGTGGTAGTCGAGGCCGCACAGGTCACGCAGGAGCAGCGCCGCCCGTCGGTCGAAGCCGAGCATTGCAAGGGCGCGCTTGACGGTGTTGATGCGACCGGCGCTTCCCTCGTCGACCTCGACGCGGACCGATGCGCCACCACGCCGGAACATCCTGGTGATGCCCTGCGGCCGTGGAGGAAACCGCTGACCGTGCCGGCATGCTCGCGTGACCGCGCGATAGAGCGCCGCTCGGCCGTCAACGCGAAGGCGCGCGGGTGGGTAGCGGCTGGCGTGGTGGATGCCACCGGCGACGAAGGCCACCGCATCGGCCTGGTGATTGACCAGATGCGTGGCATACGTGACTAGATCATCGAGCTGCTCGCGTGCGGTTGCGGCAAGCTCGCGCGCCTCGGGAGCGATGTGTGCTGAGACGTTGATCATGACGTTT